>Ga0126339_10001137_pt1 | contig 17296 bp, 6 predicted proteins | sample OrbTmetagenome_2_FD_92532 | JGI IMG/M metagenome (GOLD analysis project Ga0126339, IMG submission 92532) | Coral microbial communities from Petempiche,Puerto Morelos, Mexico - Orbicella T R C metagenome | ecosystem: Host-associated > Invertebrates > Cnidaria > Coral | place: Petempiche,Puerto... | reverse complement strand
TTTTTTTTTGTTTACTTATTTAAAATTTTTCAATCTCATAGTATTATTGGCCCCCGCCTCTACACTGTCCTCCCCCCCCCCCCCCCCCCCCCCCCCCACTCTAATATAGAGCAACCAAAAGCACGGACGTTGCAATTCATGGTAGACAAGAGAATATGATTTTGTGGTAGATGATAATGGATTTAGTTGCGTTGGAGACATAAGCCATAGTAATTCTCAGCGGAATGGGTAGTCTCACCCACGGATCCACCGACATCCGCGGGCAACTTAAACAACTTTTACGCGCCTTGGAAAAATTCAAGAATTAACATCGATTGCGCGTGATGATTGAACAAGCGGAAACTAGGAAGCCGCTTGGCATAATAACATGACCATTATGAATCCACAGGAATATCGAGAAACCACGTTAAAAATGTGCCCAAGATAAATGTCTCACCGCATTCATTGCAGGAAATACTTGACCTTCTGAGAAGCCACAATTCATTAACAGGTCGATTGAGAGGGCGGAAGCGCGCGGATCTGGTGCGGGTTAGCCGAATAAAGACCTTGCTATGGCGGTAACCGTGTTAAGCTTTAGTCCATTAGTACGATCTTCAGGGTATCTCCTGGAATAAATCACGTGAGCCGATTTGCAATTGTTTTCCAGCCTTTTTCTTAGCTGTTAAATATTCAAAAAGCATATGACCGAAAAAAAGTTCTTTTACGTGCCTCAGTTGAGATGCGATGAATTGAAGACGACGAAAAAATTTGGAGAATACGCGTATACGAGTGTACACTGTATAGGAATACAAATATCTGGTAAAATAAAGAGTCTGTTTCGCAAATTATACCCTAGCCACATCCTGTCAATTAAAAGCTAATCTAAGCCAGAAACTACTGGAAAACAGAAATTTATTACTACAGAAAAACTTGGGATAGAGCTGAAGCGGTTCATAGACATGCGGTTTATCTCTCCGCTAGTGTAGAATGAAACTTACAGTTAATATCACGAAGCGTTCCACTTGGGAGAAATTGAGTTGGAAGAAATTCCATTTTAGAGACAAAATAAGCGAACGTGTCAGCTTAAGTTGAGGAATTTTGAGGAAAGGAAAGTAACACATACTCTTGTTTCATGGAAGTAAGTTCGTGTCCAGATATTTTCAGGGGTCACAATTTCCCGCCAAGTTTTATTTACGGGTTGATTAGAGCTGTGGACACGGTAACTGAATAGCTTGACATTTTGTCTACATTTTCGGTTCTTTTCAGGGCATCTACCTTAAAACCATAACAATGATTATATTTGACAAAAAGAAAACGGTAAACATGTGATTTAGGAAAAGTTCGATGTCAATTTTATCTCCTTTTAAAAGACAACAGTTAATTAAGAGATTCACATTTCGGTAATTTTACAGACAATCGCCTTCTTTTGCCATGCGAAAACAGGTTTAAAATTATCACCTTAGATGTCCTTAAAAAGCGTTACCCGCGCTGTCAGACAATAAAATTCCTCTGTGTAACACCGGATATAAGCAATGAGTTGTTTTCGTCATAACAGCAATAAGATATTTTCAAGGCTTTGTTTTAATTCCAAGCTGGTAACAAGACGGATACCCCAAAATATTTGCGCTTCGTAACCAAAAAACCGCATCCGGTTTAGAAAAGGGATATAGTATCGGCGCTCACACCTTTTCCCACATATTTTAACGCTTGGCTTAAAGCTCTTATCACGTGGTTCCGCATTTTTAAATTCCTGTGCGTGCTTCGCATGTAAATGATTTAATTGAAGAAACAGGAAATCCTTTCAGCGTTTCCATAGAAAACAAGTAGATAGAGAGGAGGTTAGGAACAACAAGAAATGCTGTGCAAAAGAACGCCTTCACAGGTATTTGTTCTTCTAAAGTTCCATAAGTGTTTTTCTAAACAATAAAGTTGCATTAACTATTTGCATATGTAAATAAAAGCTTCAAAAATGTTGGTTTCCATAAGAACTGCCTTAAGTGCATTTAAACCAATTATAGAACGCTTAGGGGGTTCAATTTACGGTTGTAGGTCTTTCCAGTTTCTAAGATCTTGATATTTTTGATGATGTCTAGCATAACGAAAGTATTACAACGGAGTATAAAGAGTTAGATTTATTAATGGTTTCTAATTCAACAAGGTGAACCCTGCTTCGTAATTTTCTCCTCTTTTCACAGTACTTCACCTGTCTCGAAACACTAGAACAGACTTCCATGAACTAAGAAAGAACAATTTCCTGTTAGTATAAATCACTTAATTATAGGTATTTATTTTCCCTTGACAAATTGTTGCTTTTCAACTGACTTTATTAACTTTGTTGAGGAATTTAAAATCTGGGGATTTGGACTATATTTTTTATTCCTATATATTGCTCCAGATTAGCACCGTGAATATCAATGTTAAGGCCTTGAAATCAGAACCTAGTCACATCTCCAACACATTAGAGCGTTTTCAAAAGTCATGGTAAGCTGTTTTAGGCTTTTAACTACTCAATGAATTGTATTGTTTTGAAAGCGGGTGGCGACTGCAGTGGTTTAAAAGGAGCGCGTGCTACGCACGAGGAACCCGTATAGTATGAACAACAAGATTTCTTAACACGATTTTCAGGTTTTGAAATCCGGAACCAAGCGTTGATACAGCTTGAATTTAGCAAACATATGCTTCAACAGGCTGTTTATAAACTGTCTGAGTCGTTTTCCTAATCACCAAGTTAAACTTGTCTAAGTAAATATCACTTCAGTCAATCTTATTGTACTAATACCATAACCAAGGTTTAACAAAGGAAAGCTCTTTGCCCGACGAAGCATGAAAAGAATTTCAAAGAAAAGACTTCACCTGTCTGAACTATTTGCTATGTTTTATCAGGGTGGTTGCTAGTTTTAGAAAATGTTCTGGTATCTCGGTGTGACTTTGTTTGCTTAACAGATTACTAAATAAATGTTTTCATCGGTAAACTCGAAAACGGGCATTATTTTCCGCGCGCGCAAATGATATATTGAAAAGTTCATTCTGCGAGCAAACACGCGGCCTGCTACTATTGCGCGTGGTGTGTGTGCGTAAAGCGTGAGCATGCGGTAAAATGAGTGATTTTAGACCCAAAAGCATGCCAACTGAAACGCGTGCTCTTGCACTTCGTGTCACGTGGTATGGTCCTGGCTTGAGCGTAGGGCTTGGTTCAAATTACGATTAAATTAACGTGGGATTACGGTTGACTTTAACCTTGGTTTTTTTAACCTTAGTTTTCAAACATCCTTTCCATTATTTTTTTGTCATTAAAATTGGCATTCAATCTCGACTATAACTAGTCTGGTCGCTAAGAAACAGCTCTTTTGTCGGATACTTTTCGAAATCGCCAGCTTATTGTCTGATACTGAGCCGAACGAGCCCGTAAGCCGAGCTGACTAAAATCTAGGCACCAACCTGCCGAGTACGCGCTCCGCCCGTCTAGGAAGAACGGAGACTGGACTCGACAGGGCTGCTAAAATGAAGTATAACTAAAATCAGGCGATGTTCCCAAAGATTGAGCAGCATTATTCGACAAATTATGACATAATCGTATCTTATACTGAGCTTGGATAAACTGTTCGCTCGGGGCACCCTAGGACTGGTGCCCGCTGCTGAATGAGTCTTCTTGTGTGCACCTCTAAGTAGAGAGCGCGTTGGATGTGAGATGAAAAACAGCCAGTTGGCTATAATCATCTCAGATCCAACGAGTGCGAGTGGGGTAATTGTTTCATAAAAAACGCCCCAAAAATACGCGTTAACTTACCACATTTGTATAATTGCTCATTTACCATGATGGCTAAGCCAATGAAACCTCTCGAATTGCATTATCCAATGATCCAGTGTTTAATAATTGTTTTTATCGAAAACTGGACGAGGACAGCTCTGAAGAATTATCATTGAGGTAACGATAATATGAGATTACCCTTTGGAATCAGAGTTTCGAAGCTACCATCCACCCTGCCAATTGAATTCAATGAAGACATAACAGAAGTCAGGCTACACGTAGGCACTTTAATGGATTTGACGCCATTCTTACACTAGTATGGCTTCTGACAACACGTTCCAGTGCAACATGTCGACTACAACACCACTCAAGAGACAAAATTGACTTTCACAATATGCAGTGTTGGAACAGTTCGTGTTATACTACGCACAATGCAGACAGCTTAAGAGCCCTTTTATTGTTATAGCGAGTTTATAATAGTTATTTAGTGTGGCGTGGGAGGGGCCTGGAACGAGCGAGACTCCCTTCACTTACCGAAAACCAAGTGTCCTAGGTATTCCATAACACACAAATCAGTTCTTTGGCAAATACACCAGTGGTTTTCTAATATCAGTATTGCAATATTATCACGTCACTATGTATCTTGCTACTTCATCTCAATCTCAGTGGAAAAGTGTGAACGAAATCAGTGAATCCTTTGCTACATAAAGTCGTTAACATCACGGATTAAAACTTTGTAAGAATATCGTCTTACAGGTGCAAAATTTTGCTTTTCACTACCTCGACAAAACACAAAGTCCTGCAACTAATGGAAAGCTGCCCATGAAGGCATCACACGGGAACTTAAAACATTTTCTTGACAATGAGAACGTTATAGGACCTTAATCAATTGAGGCATCGAGGCATGGAAAGGAGAGACGAAGTAGCAATGTCAAATTAAGTTGAGACTATCTTCTACCGATCCTAAATTTTGTTATGTTTCAGTAAGAGCTAACAGTCCTGTAAACTTCTAATAATAGTCAACAAATCTAATCATCTTTGGACCTCTACACAAGAGCTAGACCCTTGCTACTGGCCTACAACGAAATGAAAAAGGGAACTTATCCTTCTCTTACGTCCTTGAAATACAACCTTTTGAGGTAAATCTAAAAAGGCCGAGTTTGGTAAACATGTACCTTCTTAATGAAGACTTTGAAGAGCACAAAATAATTATCGACTCTTTAACTACCTTTGATCTGGTTACTGTCAATTTCCAGGGAGACCCAAGCAGAGGGCGGAGATTAAACAGACTTGTACTGATATGCAACATTGAAGACTAGAGTTAGACGAATTGTTCACGACCCCATCCCCCCACAACCCAAAAGCTATGCCTGAGGGGGAGGGCATGAAATATGGTTTACAATACAGGGGTCTGGCTTGCTCGACTTCATTATTTCATTGGGCGCCAAGCAATCGAAAAATAGTTCGAAATAAAAACAGATCGACGTACAACGACCACTAGAGGTCTGGGTTGCTTTCAATAAAGCATGAAAGGCAGCGCGCGAAAAAAAATCGTTAGCCACTTTAACAAAGTTGACTCTCGCGTGAGTGTCATTTTTAAAGGTTACTCTCTAACACCTTTTAAACAGAAGTGGAAACCAACAGGTAACCTGTGGTAGTTGCTCTATCTAGACTGCTTCCAGCTTGGTTGGTTGTGCTGGGTCACACGTCGTTTATCAGCCCTAGAGTATAGGTTGGTATGGTTAGGTACACAACCCACTATATCTTTAGCACGTCCAGAACATCTGGATTTCCACGTCGCCTCACGTAACTGGTTTGGACTGGTTGGAGAATCGGGCGCAGAAGACGCGAAGTGATTCCACATTAACCCCACAGCTCCGCGCAAGTTCCAGCCCCTCTGGAGTGGCCTGGGTACCACTGGAAGTCACGCCCTTTCTCTGGCCTCGTTTTGGACTCTCGCACGAAGCACTTCCAGTTAGCAAAGTGACCAGGCCTTTGCCAGTTTGACTCACGAAATACCGACAGCAGTTGACAATCTGATTAAATCGCCTGCACAAAATTAAAATTTCAAAGTCAGGGTCTGCTAATGTTGTAGTCACGTTGGACGTGCATGTAATTATTCTAAGGAGTGCTGATTGTATATAGTTTTGTCTGATTGAAAGATAAACTCCAAACTTCGTAAACATTTCTTGGGTGCTTATTATTTAGCTAAAAAAATCGAAATTTCGGTGGAAAGTCAAATGGTTAGGAAAATTGAGTCAAACGGTTAAGGAAATTGTTGACTGCATCAAGAGGTCTTCCTCTTTGTCTATTCGGAATGAACGCCGAAATTTTCCTTACTATTTACTCGTTTCTCCAGTATTTTAAAAAATCTCTCATCAAGAATAAACAGTAGGTGGAAACTGAATTAAAAATAACAAGCGCCTTCTCTTTCGGTTGCTTTGCTGTTTTCAGAGAAACCCGTTCCCACCGGGAAATAGCAAACAGCCCTTTTGTCTTTCCCACGTTGCGTTTTTAACAGTTGCCTTTATGGTCTTGTAAAAGCAAAAGATTTATTCTGCTTACCATACAGCTACGTCCTCATATCGTCCGTGCCGCCTCCCTCCATCGAGCGTCTCGTGGTCTTTTTGAGCTCTGATCCATCTTGAAAACAAGGGAAGACCACATGAGATTGTCAAAAACTAAACACCGAACCCTACTGACCCCCCGATTACCCCCCCCCCACCCCCACCCTAAAATGTACGTTAAACTTTATCTTCTGATTGGCTTAGCTTACTGAAACTGTTCGCTGATTGGTTTAATTACACACCAATTATGCAGACTAAAGTGTATTGAGGGAGGATGTAGCCTTGGAAAAAGAGTCTGGAAAAGAATTAAGTATAAACCAGTTTGACATACTTGTGACTGAAGAAATAACTTGCTTTACCTGTTTCCCTTCTTAAACTCTTGCTCCAAAAACTTTGTAGCCTCCCTCGCTCCACTGTCGTACTTCTTCAATTCGTCAAGCGCTGAAATCACTACAACAAAAGAAACATAGATACACCAGAATTAATTATAAACGGCGACAAGGAAGGAGCAACCGAGGAACCAAGAATGCATGAGAGCAGTTTTAGAATAACTCTCCTGAACACCTAATCCAAAGTAATTTCCACGCACGGCAATACCATTTTCAACTAAGCCAAACGCGGGAAACATTTAACTGGCGCCGAGCGCGGGAAAATATGTAAACGGTGACAAACGCGGGGAAAACTGTAACCTGTGTCTAGAGCGAGAAACTAATAACTGGGGCAGAGCGCGGGAAAACCTGTAAGCTGGGCGAAACGCGGGAAACATTTTTCTAGCGCAGAGCGCGTGAAAACATGTAACCGAGGGAAAATTGAAATCTGTACCAAGCGCGGGAAATATGTAAATGGCGCAACCGCAGAAAAACGTGCCAAGTACAGGAAAAAAGTTACTTAGTCAAAAGAACACCACTGGTCTTGGTTTGAAAATTAATAGCTGAGGATGACACATTCTATTCCTGAACAAGTTCGTGAACATTAAACTACTTCAATGAAAAAGATCAATCAATCAATCAATCAATCAATCAATCAATCAATCAATCAATCAATCAATCAATCAATCAATCAATCAATCAATCAATCAATCAATCAATCAACGAAAACAGGTTGTAATGTGATAGGAGTGACCGAAAGGTGAACTAAGCTACAATAATCACTTCTAATTGTACCTTGGATAGGGATTATGATCACAAACTTCTCTGAGGCCATCAGTCGTCGTACAAGATGTAGCTGCGTACACAGTGCCACAGCATCAGGGACCAGGTAAACCGTGCCACCACCAGGAGCTGTCTTAAGGCTGCTCTCCAGTTCTGCCACTTCAGACTGTAACAAAGTTCAGACGTTTATGTTTTTCATTCCAAACGTTCCACTGGATAACTAATAGTTTAGCCAACAATCAACATAGAGAGGACAAGTGCCTAGTTTTGCTAAGGTCTTGTCAGTAACTGGTTACGATTGTACTGTACAATTACCCAAATTACCTGCAGTAGTTGCTGGGCCATGACCTTCATTACTCTTGATCGACGATCTTGATTTCCCTGATAAACAAAACAAGAACTTGTAATATTTCTGTCATGTTAATACATAAGTGACTGACGGAGACTGACTGACTGATTTAATAACGGAGTTATAGACTAATTAACTGATAACTAACTGATTGACTCAGTTACTGACTGACCGACCAACCAATCGACTGACCCACTAAAATAAATTAAAATAAATCCTACAACTATTCAACCATGTCTTACCACAGGCGAAGGAGTGTGTCGTTTGTCGACGGTCATCTTCTTTTCTCGTTCCGCCTTCTGTTGGGGTCCCAGAAACTGCTTAGTGTTCTGATCACACTCAAACGAACTCAGCTCCTATCGATAATAAAAGGCATATCAGCGGAGTTGGTGAAGAAACTGCCGCTTTCTTGAAAACATTATGGTAAAGAATGAAAGACGAGGAGAGAAGGGACAAAACACGAAAAAGTGATAACAAAAGAAAATAGGATAAGATGCGGGAGCTTCTTTTAGTTCTCTCTACGCCATCTTGGGAGGGGATCTTTTAGTAAAGATGTTTAAAGCAACAAATGAAAGGGCGCAAAGTGAGAGTGAATGTAAATCGATGTTTGCAGCCTACCTGAGTAGAAGCAAGCTTCATTCCAAAGCTTCGCAAACATTGAACTCGAACTGCGGCCTGACGGAGCAAAACAATGAGCTATGAAATTCTAAAATCTGATAAAATCACCTTTGAACGGTGGTAAATTTTAGCACCGGGGCAACAGATTTAAGAAGATAAGTTACACAGTAAGGGAGCTACTTTACCGGGTATAGATAGCAGTAAGCCCTGTTTCTGTTGTAGGGAAAAGATCATGATGATGACAATAAATAGCACTGGAAGAAAGTCAGTGATAAACACGAAACAAGTCGTTGAATCTAATAACTTCCTAATGAATAAAATTTCCAAACAATGGAAGCTCTGGTTTGTATCGCTTTGTTCACTGTGTGAATAACCACACCCATTTAAAAAAATATTAACGGATAACATTTCTCTGTAAAGGTTCCCTTGTCTGGCCGAATCCCCCACCAGGGTGCAATGAATTGAAGAATAAAAGATCCCTAGTACAATGCATAAGTTTTAACAGCTGGTGCACCCCACCCCTGGTGTATAGACTTGAACAACCGGGGGATTAAAACCCGTTTTCTTATAATTTACAACTTGTTTTACATCATGTTTTGCAGCCTGAGTAATCGTGGTTTACAACAGCGATGTAACTACCTCAAGGTATTGGCAGTCCCTTGTAAGCCTGCTCCAATTCCTGTCGAGCCTGCTGTGTATCACAGTCAGTGGTTTAAATCCTAACAGAGAAACGTCTTCCGGTAGAGCACGTGTTTGAACCCAGTTTTCGTCGAACGTTTCATCCAGAATGCTCCGCCATGTTGGCAACCTTGGCAACGGAACTAAGACAAAAACAGAAACGATTATTAAAAAACAGAATGACATTCGCACGAGGTATTTTGTGTGCAGAGTTCTCCAATGTAAAGAATGTTCTAAGTGCTCACTCGTAAGCATATCGACCACATTTTTCATGTTCTTACTTCTTACACTATTCTAGACCAACGAAATGGCGTAGTAAACTGTTGGACCTTCAAGTGGAACCATGAGCGCGCGAACCTAGCGCCTTCACTACAAAGTTTTCGACATTTTGTGGCATCATCTCTATGGTCTATAAGAGCAAGGACCTTGGAAAAATGAGTTCCATTTGATTTTTACAATAACATCGACGCCTTACTGACGAACTAAGGAAAATCAGTACGAAATTGTGTGCGAATATCAAAGTGCGAAGAATCACTTTTGTTGCTTGGAAACAACGGCTTTGTCGGACTTGTCGGAAATTTCGCCCAAATGCACCAGTCCGCATTTCACAACTGTTTATTGGAAAGGTCATGAAAGTTTTCAGTTTTCTGAAAGTGTTCTTGGGCTACAAATTACGTCATTTTCATTTTCATTATCATTTTTCATTATCCAAATTCTCATAGACCATAGCTCCAGACCACTAAGGGCGCGATAATTCTTCAGAGTTACTGACAGATGCGAAACTTCAAGGTTCTGCCTGAAGATGCTTTTTAGCGAAGTAGGTGGACCACTCCAGTTGACTTGGAACTCCGTTTCCCCAGAAACAGTGGCGATTAAATGGACTGCTCAACTTAACTGATGCTAATCAAGCAGTCTATACTTTGATTCACTTTCTACCTGCAGCCATGATCTGCTCCGAGGAAGGAAACTTGTTCAGCAGAGTAGCCATTCTGGACCACAGCGCACTCAAGCTCTAAAAGGAAAATACAAACAAAACGCTTGGACATTCAATGTGGCCAGAGATGCAAGTTAAGTTTATTTCCACTGTCGCGCTATTTTACGCCCTTCGACGGGCGTGAACTTTAATTGCTTTACATGCGTAAAGCAAAATAAAGCAAATGTCTGGGCGGCTGAAGTCTGCGAAAAAAGTTAAACCACATTCAACTTTTTTCGCAGACGCAAGCCGTCCAGGCACCTGATCTATAGTATATTTCATCCACTAAAAGCCTTAAAAAAATTCACGCGCTCACTCCCAGTTCTCCCGTGGGTGTTTACGTACATTCTTCCCGGATCTTTTATCCCAGTGGCGGGTGAGTAATTCCCCGCCCCCGCCCCCGCAAAAAATAAGAACTGTTTCGATCTAAGATTGTATTGGCATGGGCTTAAAATGTTTTGTCTTCATTGATACATACCTCAACACAAGTCATCACCAGTTCTCCATTCAGTCGTAGCCAGTCGGTTAACACTTTGATGGCTGGCAGCAGTTTCTGACCTGCTATGGCCTTCAGTAAGTTGGACTCCACACAGTCTCGAAGAATCTCAGTTCTGGAGGCGATGGACGACTCTACAAGGCAATGTTGAGGGCAATGCACATCAAATTAAGCAATATACAAAACTAGCTAAGAGGGAAAATCAGAACTTATGTGAGCTCGGGAGGCGGCTAAAATCAAACCTAATACTAAAGAATGCACTATACTTTCTAAAAATGCGAGGTTTTGGTTCAAGTATTCTAGCGATACGATTTCGAACTTGTCATAGTGATCAACTTCAACTTGTATTGGAATTTTTCAATTGTAAATTAGACAAGACTCGCTTACCCGTTTCCGCGTCGCTCACATCACTAATCAGGTCTGGTCTGAACATTTTTCCAACTGACACTCCATTGTGTCCCAAGAAACCAGCCTTGAATGCCAACTTGTCCTGTACAGTTTGATGACTGGGCAACTTCTCCATTGACCTTGGCAACGTTTCGTTCTCATGTCGCTTCCCGTTCGCAGCAGAGAATACACTGCTGGGCAGTGATCCGTTGTTTCCGCTTTCATTGTCCGACTCACTCTCTATGTAAACATCTTCACTATCGTCCTCATCGCTTATCGAGTCACCCAACACTTCATCCATCTCTCCCCCGCCTTCGCTCAAATCACTGTCTTCATCTTCCTCCTCGTCTCCCGATTCCTCCAAGTCGCTTCCACTGCCACTATAGCTCTCAAAGCTGTAATCGATTTTCCTTCGTCTTCGCCTTCTCCGCCGATGCTTCATGACCTTCTTGAGTTGTTTTGCTTGGTTTAAATTGCTTTCCACTTTCCTCCCTTGAAATGAGTTTTCATGTTTTGAAAAACCGTTATGCGAGAGCGTAGCATTCGTTGGACCATTTACCACAGGGTGTTCCGTGTTGGAGTGTTCTTTTGCTAAGAAGTTTTCAAACGATGAAATACAGTTTTGCAGAAGAAGAGAGAGAAACGCTAGGGTGAAGGCTGTTGCTACCGACGAATCCTGAGAACCTAGGAAAAATTGAAGGGCACATTTGTTCACTACTCATTCAACATCTTACAACACAGACTGACCGAAAGTATAAAACGTTTTCAACGTTGTTACAATAATATGTTGCATTGAAATGCGTGTGTTTTGCCGCGGTTTTACAGTACATCTGGAGAACTCAAAATACATACAAGACAGGTCGCCACTACCAACTCATTTCGCAAACAACTGCCACATAAACTAAAACAAAAACATGTTTTACAGATCTTATCACTTTAATTTCGGAGAAAGCATAACATTTGTGACCATTGAATTAAATCGGATTTACCAAACAGCCGATCCGGTTTTTTGCGGTTGGACGTTCACCACATTTACAGTTATACGAAACCTTAGGCACGATTTTAACTGTAAATAAAAAAAAAAATTGGAACTAGGATTTCAAATTTGAAAATGCGAAGCTTGTGGCTTTAAATTTATTTTTCTAACTCTCTGGTCTTGAACCGTTATACGCTCTTGTTGAAGAGTCAAAAAGGTGAAATAAAGAGTGTTGCAGTTTCATTTCCAAACACCATTCCACATTCCCAAACAGCATGAAGAAAGTTCAAAAAGCGACTCGCATCGGAGTATTCTAGAAGAATTTCGAGGTGTTTGAAAATGTGGTAAAGCACGGTCTTGCGTGTTTGATATAACTAAAAACCAACGGGAGAAAACGGAGGTAAAATTATAAAGAAATATATAATGCTGATTAAAGTCAGATATTCCAACACCGTCACATTCATGATTTCCTAAGTTTAGATTTGATTAATTATTACCGAGTTGGAGATAAACACTTCACACGACATACTTCTAACAAAACACAGACAAACTACTACCCTACCCTTTGACTGCAATCTGGTCACAGTGGCAATTGCCATGACAACAAGTTTCACCATAAGCGAGCTGCTAATGACGGCATCCTCGTCATCTGTGACGTCATGCTCCAGGCCGCCATTTTCCTGAGAGGCGACGCCATTTTCAAGTGATGGCTTGCTTGTGTTGGAGGAGGCTGGGTCTACAGACAAAACACTGCTGAAGTCCTGTAACACAGACTGACACAGATGCCCCGTGTCTTCACTGCTTATTTCAGGTGAGCTAAGGAATAAATTCACACAAAAATCTTCAGTTGGAAACAAAGACAGTATGCTCAATGTTAGCGACCCTTTCAGTCCCTTGATCAAAATCTAACTCTAAACCTCTTTACTAATTGCTAAAGGTTTCTTAAAAAGTTAGTTTTGAAAATTTGTAGCTGTAACTGAAGTCGCATCTCTTCACCAGAAACGTCACTAGAGAATCTGGCAGTATATGTACAACAGAGTAATAACCTCCTCTTGAAAATTAATACTTCTCTATTTTGCTAATACGTACTTCACCAAGAACACGCAATTAAGAGAAAATCTCTGGAAACATTTGAATATCATACCCAATTAAACTAATTTGACAACCATGCACCTAAACAAAACAAGTATGGTATCTATGTAGTCTATGCATTTAATCTACAAATAGACTAGGAGTGAAAGCTCCATTAACACACAGCCCCTGTAAGCAGGATGAACCGGGCACTTAGTCACAGTTTGTAGCCAGATAAAAACGCTACATTTTTCAGCTTTCCACAAGCAGACACCCTCTTCAACAGAGAGAGTGCACTTTTTCATGGGAGATTAGGGTTTGCTATTCCCTGAGAGAAAGACACCTGAGAATGCTATCAATAACGCAGCAATGAAGAGGTTTGTGTAGGATTACTCTCTGTTAGGGTGTGTTCATTTAACCTTTTTCTGGAATATGAATAAACAGTCAGGTATCCGTTCATTCTGGAATACACTAAGTGTATTTCAAGCATTCTTCTCCAAGGAACAGAATACTTGGAATAATTCATCACTTCACTTTGTATCATGAACAAAACAGACTGTTACATAAATGACTCTACTTCCAGATTTGGAAAGAGTACGAACAAGGTATTCGTTCTCCCTTGTTTCAACCAATCGTAAAAACAAGCAAGAATCAACAAGTTAGATTACTCCACAAGCGAAGTAATTGTTTTAATGAAGTAGGTAACGATTAGCTATTCTGGAATATTCTGGAACATAACTTTCATTTCCGGAATAAGGTCAATCAAACACATCCTTAAATCAAACCATACAAAGTTTTATTCAGCTTAATTTTGCCTATCATGGGATGGAACAAGCCTGCCATGGTGACACAAGCTGTCTGTTTTCCTTGGCTGGCCAGCATTCAGATCATCACAAAGATAGTACTTTAAAACACAGGAGAAAAAGAAAACAACAACCAAGGAATCTAATTATCACTCACTTCTCATGTTGATACAGAACATCTTGGAGGTACAGGAAATAAACAAGAAATCTCTTCAATCTGGTTAGAATGACAAGAAAGAGACCTTGTTAAACCACATAACAAACAAGTTACTGATAGAGCTTAACGTTGCAACCGCTTGGGTCGCCAGTGGGACCAAAATTTTTTACTGGCAATTAACTTTCCATGCTTTTCACCGATTGAAATATGTTTGCTAGCCACTAAATCTGAAAACTTAGAGGTCGGCTGGCCCCAAGGTTTTTTCCTGAAAGTTGAGCCCTGACTGAGTTAATTGATTTAACAACAATCGAGACTTGTCTTGTTGAAATAAAAGGTGCAACATCCAGCAGGAACATAAACAGTCTTCACTTCTCAACACACCTTTCTTTTGGTCTAGGCTCATCCAGAGGTAACTCCTTAATCCTGTGTAGAATAGACCTGTTCTTTTCAAAAATTCTCAACAAGTTTCCTTCGGCTCCTTCAAACACCTCCTTTGACAATAAACTGCAGAGTTCAAACAACAGTGCACCATTGTTGGATACAAAATGCCATAGAGAAACTATACAATACAACAATACCATACATCAGACAATACTTAAAACAAAATACAAGATTGATCAGACCTCGTACTTTCACATTTCACTTTCACATTTCACATTATTACATGATTTTACCCGCAGCCCACCCCTGACCACATACATGTACCCATCTCAACTTTTTAATGTTGTCCCCTTTATATGCAAAGTCACTAGAAAGCCAACTGAACATTGAAATGTGGAGAGGGGAGGAAAGGCCAAATTCTGATTTTTAAATTACACCTTTGCAAATACATCAAGTTCAATTTGCATGATTTTGTTTTGCATGGTACTATCGTTGAAACACTTATCATCATCACTAAAAGTCTTACCATCTCAAATAAAAATATGCTCCCTCACAACCATAAGCCTTTGTACCGGCAAGTGTTCCAAGTTGGTTTTGAGGCATACCTGTTAAAACCCAAAGGATACCAAGAGTTTGAGTGCACCATGCATGTAATGTAATTGAAATGAAGGTGGAGAGCACAACACATCATAATTTTCCACTGGAGAGTACTGTCAAAACAGTGTGTCCCATTTACAGTATGTATGTTGTAACTGAAATTTCCTGTTATTATTTAAGAACATGAAAACATTTTCTGTGTGAACATGGAAGTTTGGGAGGATAAGAAGCACAAACTCAACTGGCAAGTAATTATTTCCATGGTGTTAACTTGAGTTCTAAAATATTTTCACAAGAGTTTCAATCTATTTCACAAGAGTTCAAGATTTCTATGGCATGATAGTTGATGAGGGTGCAGCCACCAGAGTTGACTATCTCGCATAGAAACTGAGAGGGAATAATCTAATAGTTTTAGTATAAATCTACTAGTCGTTCAAAACCTTATCTAAATCTTCTTCACAGACACTTCAAAAACACAAAGGAGCAGCTGCCAGTTTGTTAACAACACTACACTGCTAAGTTACTCCACTACCTACAACAGGATAGTTAGTAGCGCAGCCAATCAGAGAACAGCATTTGTGATAGAATGCTAGTAGTTTTATACTAAAGCTTGATACAAACATGGAAAATGTTTTCTATTTCTTTTAGAAATCATTGCAGGAAAGAGTAAAGAAAGTTAAAGTTTCTTTTGATTGTCAAAATATCAATTTTCTATGTTTGCCCCATCATTACGTTAACAGCTTTTGTGTGCTTAGTGTATGCTTCCATATTGGGTGCATCCTAATGGCAAACAAACAAAAGTCCCCCTGCTAAGTATAGAGAATAACATTTACCTATGTCAGGGTTGATAAGAGCGGCTTCAAAGTAAAACCTTTCGGCCAATTTAATGGCTTCTTTCCCTTCAAGGTCAGATTGATATCGAGCTGTTACAAAACACAAATAGACACGATCAGATTAAAGAGAAATCAGCACATAACATTTAAAACAAATTATGAGGAAATTTTTAAAGCACTCTCTTACCAATGTCTCCTAAAAATATAAGACACCGCTGACATGCTTTTATTGCCCAAGATCTAATTTCATCATCATCATCTTCCCCTGTAAGACAACACACCCACAAAAAAGTGATTAGATTTTATTGGTATTTTTAATATTGCTTTATGCAGACATGCAGTTTTGAGTCCTGGAATCCTATAAGAAAGTAACCAAAAGAAGGTCAAGAGCAAAATAGTTTTTGTTTACTTTTACTTCCATGTAAAAATGATGCACATGGTGCAAAACCTGTCATTAGAAAACATGTTCATTTTCTTGTAAATTCAACTTCATCTCATTTGAAATGTATATAAATTATACAAATTTCATATACAGTATAAATTATACATGTATGTATATTTTATATCAAGCCTAAAAGGTATGTAAAGGCAATGCAGAAATGGCTCACTCACTCAATGAAATTGTAATATTTAAAGAAAGAAACAATTTAAAGTCAAGGAGAAAACTTGCACAGCTGAGGGAATTTTTGGCATATACTCTAGCTACATGTAGCTTGTTTGCCCTTTGGGCATGCAACCATGATGTTAACTAGCACCAAATTTCAAAATTTCATCTCTTGCAGTACTTCTGTAGCTTGAATTTCCTCCAAACATTGCCAAGGAATGGGAGCATTGGGAGAGTGAAGGACAGAATCCACAAGCCCAGCTGCAAACACCACTACCCCTGGGCTATCAGATACAACCTTCTAAGTTGCGTGTTGAACATGTAGACAACGTTGTATCCAAATTCTTCTGAATGCAATATACACATGTAGAAATTGTTAATGAGAGAGTTTATTATTCTTTCACACTTTCACAATGTTTCTATAACTCTTATGAGCACAAAAAATGTTTTCCATTTCTGAACAGTAATTCAATTAACCAAGGGTAAAATTTTAAAAAATTCTACACATTGCTGACAACAACAGTTTGTTACTCATTACCTGGTTGAGTGGAAGGAAATCCCCAGGACAACACACCATCCACAGTGAGCTTATAAGAGAGCTGAAGGTGTGTTAAGAGATGGTAATAATATCCAGCTGCAGAGGACAGATGGGTACGAAGAACTCCATCCAGAGATTGAGTATCAGCCTCCATGATCTAGGGACAACAAAAGAAAAACATGAAAACCTACAAGCTGTACTGCCTTAAGGTGGCTGAACACAGTTTTCATGCACGCTTTTGCTGATGCAATTCAGCGCACGCACAAGGATATGGGGCGCCGTTTGTAAATTTATTATTTAGACCGAATTTATGCCATTTTCCCCTTATTTATAAATAATTGGAAACGCCACAAAATTTGTTTATAAATAAGACACAAGAACTTGTCCGTT
>Ga0126339_10001136_pt1 | contig 17297 bp, 8 predicted proteins | sample OrbTmetagenome_2_FD_92532 | JGI IMG/M metagenome (GOLD analysis project Ga0126339, IMG submission 92532) | Coral microbial communities from Petempiche,Puerto Morelos, Mexico - Orbicella T R C metagenome | ecosystem: Host-associated > Invertebrates > Cnidaria > Coral | place: Petempiche,Puerto... | reverse complement strand
GGGGTCACTTAGAGAAATGAACTAAAGTGAGTTGTTTTAAATAGAATTCCAAATGTTACCGTGCTATGAATGGATTTTTAGTAAATAAGTTTTGAACTTATTGCTTGAACTTTGAGTGAAATCTATCTTAAAAACTGGCTATTTCAAACTCCTGCTATTTTAAACTATTTTCTACTTCCCCTGAGAGTTCGAAATAGCGGGATTCAACTTTAGTTGGATATTGGCCAAGTTCTTTATCTGCGTGTTTATGGACTGACAAGCAGTCTAGGTCCATGATCAGGAAAAGAAGATCCATATCCAGCCATCTTGACCAAACAAGCTTGGCCAATAAGGGATTTATTGTATCGCATAATGGACACCATGTGAATGGAAGGGTAATCCAAGTGGATAAGCTGGCCCCATCTTGCCCACTCGAGTAGCCAATCACAGTGCAAGACCTGGTTCATCTTGCCTGCTTTTGGAGCTACCCATATGACAAGATGAAATATTATACTGAACTATGCTACAGATCTGTGCCCTAGCTATAGACTGAAAGATTCCAATCCAATCCTGGCCAGTGACTGTGTGCTAATTTGTCATGTGAGGCCCTGGTCCCAGGGAAAATATCTATACCAACCTCACTGAAAATTGCCAGTCAGTGAGAATCTCTAATGCCAAATTTTCAAAGGAAAGTTAAGTATGACGCTAAATTGGAATTTCCAGAGAAATGGAGTGTTCAAACCAAAAAGTCTTCCATGGGGAGCACAGATATTTTCTGGAACAGCAATAACATATTCAGCCCCCGAACACAGATGTATGTTGAAAAAATGTGAAATGAGTGAAAAAATGTGAAAAAATGTGAAGTGAGTTACTTACTTGCCTCAGCCTTGGTATCTTCAGCTGAAAGGAATGAGAAGAGCCATATGTAAATAAAATAAAAGTTAAAATATTTATGGAGGAAGCCACATCAGCCTTAGCTGGTTTTCACGCGGGTCTTCTATCCTGGTCATTTTAGAATGAACCTCCTGTAAGCAAACACTTAAAATGTGTTGCTCTATGGTAGTTTATACAGGGAGTCACACCACATTACAGGCAGTTAGTCTCCACTTTAAGTCTTAACCCACAATCATTTCAAATCAAAGGTGCAATCCATACAGAAATGCTTCAGTGAACCAAACAATGCTTATTCAAGAACACATCTAGTGATTTCAAGAGACTCAGTGTGTCTAGCGCAATTTCCAAGTTGCAATACTAACTGTAGAAATAAAATGTCACAATGAACCAACAGTCAAGAACTGGCTATTTTATTTTTATTTTTATCTTGTACTTCACAATACATGTATTGCACTGAAATATTTTCTGTTGTAATCGCATACTGGGCAACTAAACCTCAGTTTTCAACTGCCCCAGTGGTAGCTGGTTTTAATTCGCCACTGGCAACCTGGCAATGGCAACTGCCAGGTTTTAACCCTGCTAGAATCAACCAGTGAACCAATGAACCAAAAGTCACTGGTCAACATAAAAAATGACAAATAAGACAATCTTTGTCATTTTCCACTAATTCATTCACTGGGTTTTGCTTTTAATGATTCTTCCATATCAAAGAACATATTCTTCCAGTCCCTTGGCACTTCTTTAGGCTGGAGTTTCCCTGTATAAGACACTCTTTTACTGAAATATCATTGGTATGACTGAATTATATCTTGGGGGATACAACTGCTATTCACTTCTTCCAAAGCAGCAAGGCTTAATATCTGTTCTACAAAACTGAAACTTTCTCAACCTTGCAAAAGAAGTTGAGACTAAATCAGCCTCATAAAATGTTTAAGACAAGTGTCTTTGAAGAACCATTTGTTTAAAGTTAAAACCTCTTGATCTTGAGCATCCGTTACCTTTGTGGTGCTTAGGCAATATTTAAAAGCTATATGAGGAATTTAAGAAACAGACTTGACATTTTCCATGTTTCTGTCAAGTTATAGAAACACAAATGCAAGTTAACCAGATGTGCTTTGCAACATGAGATACATGCAAGTGTTTTGACAACTTTTTTAAGTTCTCCCTAACTTTTACAAGTGTCTCTACTACTCAATAGAAACAGATGTTTCCTATTTCTTTTACAAAACACTGTGAGAAAAGAAAGGAAAATCACTTTTTTTTATCAATAAAATATATATCATCTCTCCTTGTGCCATCATATTTATGTAAACAGCTCACTATGTGCTTTTCCACATTGGTTTTCTCAGTACGCCCCCTTCCTCAATAGATGCAGTACTACTGTACACATAAGAACACTCCAGGGCTTATTGGCTAAAAGTGGCTGTTAATGGATGCTCTTGTCAAACTCTTGTCCACAGCTGAGGAGACTAGAAACTGATTGTGGAAATAGTAACCTTGGTAATGTCATAGTTTTCATGGAGACTTACCAGCTTCAGTTTGACACTGCTCCCATTCTCGCTGTTTTTCTTCTAACGTAGGTGTTGCTTCTGAAGTCAGAATACAAATTCATTTCATCACTCATCTACTTAACTTCATTTGACCATAAAATGAAGAGAACAGACAAAATACATAGAGGATATTACATGGTAGCATGGAGATATAAATTTTATTTTCAAGTGGTAAAAACAATATGTTTTTCACACAAGAAAACAAAATTCATATCTTCAAGCCACCATGTAATTTTTAGTCATCATCAATATCCTCTCTAGTGAGGTTGTGGAAAATACGCCACTCAGGTCCCAGATGTAGTTTGGTGTGAATTTTGTGAGTGACTGATTCTTAAAGGGCTCAAAAAAAGTGCCATCCCATTGTCCCCGACAAGTAGATTTTCTTTCTGGGCAAGTAACTTTTCATTCTCACTTGCCCGATGTGCAAGAGATCAGGCAAGTCATCTGCCAACTAAAGCATTAAAATTGCAAACTAAGACTTGTCCAGGGCAAGCAAAATTTGAGAGCTACTTGTCCCAAGGGCAAGCTAGAATTCATTTTTTTTTTTTTCAAGCCCTGAGTCTTAGTTATGGTCAGTCCACTGTAGGAAAAAAGATGGCGGCTGCACATTTTACCACAATGCCCTGCGAGCCTAACACAGCCTATAAGGCACAAAGAAAGCCAATTTTTTTACAATATTCGTTCCTATTCCAAGGACATTAAGTAGCCTAGGTTTGAAGATTTTATAACGTTTCTGTACGTTTTTATGAACGTTGTTAAGGTTTTCGTGCACTTAGAACTATGGGTAAATGTACCAGTCGCCATCTTTTTCCCTACGGAGGATTGGAGGACAGTTGCATTGATGACAGTATTAGCAAATTTTTTGTTTCCTTATTATACAAAACAGATAGGTTCTATGTTGGCATGCGTCTGTTCGGTAACTGATCACAGAAGACGCTAAAATGTGGTAAGACCATCAGTGACACACTTGGCTATTGCCTTGCATGATTTGTGATCTATTACTGAACAAACACATGGCAACACGGTGTCTATTAGTTAAATAAATGACGCAGCATTTTGGATATTTTCAAACCAGTTAAATTTTGTCTGCATAATTTCAAATTGTGAGTGTTGATAAGGTGAACCTGAACACTATTTAGGATATCCAGTGAGCTTAAAGGTCTTTCTGGCTCTCAGTGATGGTAAAACTGCAGCATGATATATGTTCTTTACCTGTTACCCATTACCCATTATGTGACACCTATTGCCAGATAACCTGTAAAAATGTAATTATTTGCCAATTTTGCACCCAAAGCAACAGTTTTATATAATGGCTTACTCTGTGTAAATGTCTGCAATGGGTGCCTGCCAATCTATCAAGCTTACCGACTCGTGAAGTAAATTGAATATTCTAGATGAAGCTTACTACGAAAGCAAACTGCAAACATTTGTACAAAAAACAAGTTATTACTAAACTGCACAATAACAACGAGAGGTGTTTAAATAACATACCTTTCGTATTAAACAAAGCTTATCTATTCGATCAGCTAGACTTCACGTTTGTGAGCGGTTGTGTCAGACAAAGCTCATATCGTAATCAAAAGAACACAGAACTAACATTGTAAGATACAAAATTAAGCTCACAAACAAGAGGATTACCTACGAATTCTTTAAGGTCCTCAATCACATCGAATCTCTCCATCTCTTCTAAAAGGGATAATAACTCTGAGATGGTCTTTCCTTTGCTTTCATAACTGCTTATTAATTCAAGTACCGGTTCTCTTCTGCATTCGAAGTACAAAATCTCCTCACGAGGGAAGCCCATCTTGTCTGCCAATGTCTTCCAGTCACGGCCACGGTTGGAAGGAAGGAGAAGCACTTGCATTCTAAAATGAGCTTCATGGCTTAAGTCTCTCACTAACTTTTCGCTCATGATTCCTTATTAGAGATTCGAGTTAACAAAGGAAAAAATCACATCATTTGTTGTGCAGGTCCAACTTCGCGAATGGCAATATGGCCGCCTCGACAGGCGCACGTGACTGCTTGGGGAGAACCGGAAGTTCGAAATTCAACTTCCTGAACTACCAGAAATTCCTGGGGAGATAAGTAATTTTTAGGCTAAAAATAAGGGAAAAGGCTCCTGAAAATGCCTCATAAGAACCTCTCCCTCTCCCACATTCTTAGAAGTAGCTATAGAAGTGTATATACCTCCATAAATAATACAGTTATATTTGTAAACCCTTCTTGTGTATATTGGTCATTTCACTCTCGACTTCCTGTCTTTTAATATACACGGTTCGAGAGCCGAATTTTGCAATCTCTTATTGATGCCCCTCTATAACAACACTCCCCGGTAACCTCCATTCATTGCCAGCTTCTTGTGGAATAAATTGTTGTAAAGAGAGTTTTGAATTTCGTGACATATATGCTTGACCATAACAGGATCCCATTCATCACTTTATAGTAAATGTAAATCCAGGTGGAGAAATTTAATTGCAATGCCGTAAAATTTCGATTATCGTTCACCTCCAATCCTAACCCACTCTCTGCTACCCCCCACTCAGTCCACCCTGCCCGAAATTTCGGTTTCAGGAAAAACTGGTCAACGTTATTTGGTTCACCCAACTGGAAAATTCCCGCAAAACAGGGAACTTATATCTTCTATTTTTTGAAAGTTCCGTGTCTTTAGGAAATTTTCTAGTGGTACGTATCCAAGAACGTTTACTACTTTCCTCAGAACCGATTTTGTTGGAGCGTTTGACTAAATGGAAAGCGTCCTAAGAGTCAACCTTGTATCATGTCATTCGGCCTTTTTAGTGCAGAGTGCACTATTGGGATGGTTTAGGGGTTGACGTCCGCTTAAGTACTATGGCAATAAGGTGTAAACTTTAATTTTTGTACAATTAATTAATTGGCCTTGCAGGAAGGAAGTAGAGTGGGTGGGGGTAGGTACTTGTGAGCACTACGGGAGTAGGGTGGGGTGGGGGTAGGTACTTGTGAACACTACGTAATTATACTTGCGTCACTTCGTTGATAACTTAATAAAGCTATATATTTGTTTCAGAAAATCCCTTGCGCTCCTTGTGGTACTTTTCTCTTTAGAGCAAAACCAATATTCGCTCTAAACGTATGAGCAGATTAATATGCGTTAGTGTCAACTACATATTAGGTAGAAGATACATTTCATACAAGATCACACACTAACGTTGAGCACTTTACTTTGTGGCAGAACCCTAACATGTCATACACATGCGTTCTAGCGTCGTTAGCATAATACAAGAGAGTTAATGTGACATCTCTTTTGGAATTACGCCTAACTTGGTTCAAGAAATATCATCTGTTGTTTCCAAACTACGCTAGTGCGTTTATCTCAACCCTTGTCTCTATCAAAGAGACCAAAAAGTTCATAACCGAGCCGAAACTTTCCCGATGGCATTAAAAATTGTACAAAAAAATATATATATAACTGTTCAAATATTGCTGCAGACTTCGTGGCACCTAGACTGAAAGCATAAATTAATTTAATTAGTCTTTGAGAGACTCGTTCAAAAATGAAGGATTTAATCTCGGTCAAGTAGCGCTACTTCTCGTTGAATCGCTGCTCAGTTGTATTAATCGATGTCAGGGTGTATTAAATTTATAAGTGGGTTTATTTCCCTTCGCTTTTCTCCTCTTTCCCACTTCCCTCCTCTTAAGGCCAGATGTTCAGGTTACCCCAGGGCGAATTTTTCCAACTCTTCGTATAAGAAATCTTATCGGTACCATATTGGTATCAGTCACATCGAAACTTCATCCAAGCTGCAACAAACGATAAGTATGATTTATGATGGACAAGACAGGCATCCTAGGGAGTCTCCTAGGGAGGTGGAAAGCAAGTGTGTTAATCAGGTTAATAGATAAAATGTACGAGCTTATGATCGATACACTGCAGGTCATAACGAGGTGTTCTTATGAAGTGATCAGGTGAGTGAGAGCTGTGATCCTCGTTATCCAGGAAATGAAACAAAACTGTATGGTCAAATCTCTCTTTCAAGCATGTTCCTTTGTCCTTTTCAAACTCATCAAGTTCAAACAAAGGAAAAAATGACCGTGATAGTGTTTGGATATCTGATCTCAAATGGCAGAGATTTTTACGATTTTATTTCTCTATTTTATCTAAATTTATAGCTTCCATTCAGAACATGTATAAAACACTCAAGACAGTGTTTGACCACATTTCCAAACACCTCGAAATTCGTCAAAAATGCTCCGCTACGTGTCGTATTTTCCACCCTCCTCTCGGTGTTTGGAAATGCGGTCAAACATCTCGGTCTAGAATCGTGGTCTTACTCAAATTTAGAACGAAGAACTCGCAAACAATGATATCCAAATCCAGCGGTAAAGGATTTTTTTTAAGGCAACGTTTTATCTCTTCTAAAGACAATATCCCTTGTACGTTCCCATCACTTAAATATGAGTAGACCCACCCACCCCCCACCCCCCCCCGGATAAAGACGAACTCAAAGAACGGCTTGTAATATGTTACACTGTATTTCATCAATCTTCTTCTTGCGATACACACAAATTATCTAAATAATGCCACAAATAAATAATCGAGTACCGTCCTTTTGTAATTTTACCTATCTTTGTCACGAAGTACAAAAAAAAAAACTGATTGAAAGCTTCTTACTGTGCTGGCACATAACTTAAGGCAAAAACGAAGCAGTACTGACAGAGAAAAACGTTCCTTGTTCATTTAAAGTTCATCGCCAGCATTTTAATTTTTTCAAAGATTTCAGCCTCCTTTTCATCGATGAAAATAATAAACGTGAATGCCAGTTTCTGGAATAACATGTCTCCTCTCATTGGTCGTTATCCGTATATCTGGTTTCCGACGAATGTCTGGCGCGCCTTCGGGAAACTGCTCGTGAAATCGTCGACGAGCTTCGGTTTTACTCCAGCTGTTCTGCAAATTGAGAAGCGCTGTACTCGGCCTGGTCTCTCCGAGCTTGGCTGATCGAAACCACTTCGGGTACAAGTCGCTATTGGTCGAGCCTGTCTTCGCCTGATCGGAAACTTGGCTTGGCATGTTATTCACTATGGGAGATGGAGGTCGCTTGGTAACCTCAGGTGCCGTAACAGGTCTGGGTAGCTCACTGAAATGTTTTGAATTCATGTGATTAGTGATGGATGAATAGTACAAGTGTGGATGAGCGAGGGTGAAAGCGTGCACATCAGAATACTCGCCGCTCGGATGGATCAAGTTGTTCTGCAAGTATCCATTGCTATATTTAGGACCCGTGGTCAAATCTAAGAGTTCTCCACTCACAAAGCAATTGCCATGAGTTTTCTTGATAGACTTTTCCCTGGAATCTTCTTCTCCTTCGTCCTCGCTGTCTGTCAGCCACAGTTCCGTACCATGTCCCACAATCACCTTTTTCTTTTTTTTTGTTTTCTTTCTTACTTCAGTGTGCCGTCCCTCCAGTGGCCGCGGGGACTCGAACTCATTCTTGAAATGTTCTTTCTGTAAAAGAAAAAAAAAAACCCAAAAATGACTGCCAGAGAAGAAGGGCCCGGATGGCATTAAAAAGATATTTCGGCTGAACGCTGCTCCTTGGACAGAAATATTTCAGAAAGCAAGGAGAGTTTGGGTAGCATAAAGGTTGAGTCATCCTTGGAATAAGGATGGAGAGTTCTGGGATCAATCTCGTTTAAAAACAAGACACTCACACGACTGGTTGCACTCTTCTGCGCATTTGGAGCGATGTGACTTTTGGACCGACGGCACAAGGAACGTAAGCCCTTCTTTTTACCACCATACACTTACCAGTGTGTCGTCCTCCCCCCTGCAGATCTCGTCAAAGTTGTCCAGTTTAAGAATGTTTTGCGGTCCGTTGCCGGTGAACTGTTCTTGGTAATGCGTCTGCCAGTAGCTCCGCTGTACATTATACAAGGCGTTGGCCGTCCGGGGGGTCACTGCCAGCGACGAATCTCTGTTAGGGGTGTTGGGCACGACCGACGTGGGAGGAGTGGGGTAGTAGTTTTGTCTCTGTAAGTTCGGGCCCTTTACCAGCTTTGGAATGAGAAAGAAAAGAACAAGAAATAAATGATCATCACTGTCTTCCGTTTAAACAAACTGAACTGATCTCAAGGGAGCGGTATCGGGATTGCAACATGACCTCCTAAAGTCAAAACCTAAAAGAGATATGATCATTGTTGGAAACATAAATAGAATGGTTCAGTTTCGTTAAAAATTACTATCTCAGTGAAATGAATAACGAAGCGCGCGAAGTCTAAAAATAAAATGCAAATTATTGAAACCCGCGAGAGTCAGACAACATAAGCATGCTCTGAGAGAAAGAGGAGGTAAATGAACGCCAAATTTTTGCTTTAAAAATTGTTTTAGGAACACTTGCTTAAGCGCTTGAAAAAAGCTTCAAAGCTTCCACCATTCCATTTTGTTTGTCTGAGTTTGTCTGAGTTATGACGTCACTCGCCCTATGGTCACTTGTTCCCCACTGACCATGTGGCTCAACTGCACACAGTCAGGCACAAAAATCATCACCTGCTGCCAAAACGAAATTGTCCGGTTCTTGTTTTTTATTGCAGTTTCAGTGTGTTGATATTACCTGAAGAAGGTTATGTTCCGGCCAAACCAAAGGCTTCCTTTCTGACTCTCTCTGTACCGACACCATTTCCCTCCGGTCAAAATGGCCCTTGGTTTTCTCAAGTACGCTTGGATCTGGAGCCGAGGCTGGGGCTGTGGGGGGTAGGGTGGGTTGAAGCATGACAGGTTGTTTTCCTTTCCTGATGTCATCCGGGGACTCGAGTGAAGGAAACACTTGGAACTTAGGCATGTGTGAGGTATAAGGATGCTCTGATGGGAATCCCAAAGGGATTTGAATTTTCCTGGAGGTGGAAAAATATCAGACAATGATCACATAAAAGGCCATTTTCGAGTTGCTTTTTGCCTCTGTGTCAAAACGAGTATTTTCATGCAAATCAAACTCGTCGAATCAGAGCTATGATTGATGGCAATATAGACCATGAAAGTGACGTGACTGTGACGAAAAGGCAGCTGACGCAGAGCTTTAAAAACTGTCGTATTTTTTTTTCCAATGAAGCCAAATCATCGAATTGTGAAATAGGAATTATAACATTTGGGACGAAGTTTTGGATGAGCTCGTCGGTCTCACACGAAAAGAGTGATTTCACCAACTGTCGTGCCTGCAGGCAATCTCTAATTCGCAGGTGAATTTTCGCTGCTGAAGAAAAACAACAAATCGACCACTTTTTCCCTTGGTATACACATTAATAGGACATAGAAATGGCGTCATAAAATGATCGGAACGCTTTAAAAAAATACTAAATTTAGCCTTAGCTGGGTTTCATACGGGTCCTCTATCCTGATGGAATAGGAATTTGGAGTGTTGGTTTTTGCGGAGGAAGGAAAACCAGAAAACGGGGAAAATACCCTCGGAGCAAGGCGAGAACCAACGACAAACTCAACCCACATATGGCACCGGGCCGGAATCGAACCCGAGCCACACTGGTGGGAGGCGAGCGCTCTCACCACTGTGCCATCCCAACTCCCCAGTACCACTGGAACCACTGGCTCGCTGTTGGTGGTTCCACTTGAGTCTTGAAAATTTTATGAAGTCACTTCTATAAGAGTGTGGACCGTGGGAAAATTTGGTTATTTCTTTCATTGACTTACCCCATTTCCGACTTCTCTGGACTTGGAACCCTGCAAAGCACAAATGCGATATGCTGTTTCGTTAGATCCCAAGCAGATGCTTTTATGATATTGGGTGTAAAAAGTGGATTTCCATTGTAGCGTTTTTACGAGCGTCAACGGGCGTGAAATTTTATGGCATGGTCTGCGCAAAAAATTAAACGTGGTTCACCTTTTTTTTAGCAGACGCAAATTTTACATTCATTTATTCTATTTTATTTTACGAAAGTTAAGCCATGAAACTCCACGCCCGTTTACCCGCGTTAAATAACGCGGCGACAGTTGAAATCCCGCTAAAAAGAAAATAAAACGCCTATTTCATGAACACTTTTTGTCCAGTTTATAATCCTCCGCACAATTACTTATACGAATGGAGCTTCAGCGACTTGTCGTACCGTACTCCGGCTAAGTATAACCAATCAGAGAGACGGGTGGTGACGTCAATTCTTATCACGTGCCCACATTCTCGTCCCCAGAGCCACCCTGTATCTTTAAGCTGGCGGGGCCTTGGCACGAGGAAAAGATGGCTCTGGAGACATGTATTGATCAGTTAAATCATTCCATTCTCCAAAAAATCGACCGCCTTATCTCTTACTAAAACCATCCGATTGGAACAGCTACAGAATTTAAGCAGATCTTTGCGTATTACAGACCTTTATGTATAGTTCTGGTTCTGGCCAATTAAATTCAGATCACTTCACTGAAAATTCTCCTAGTATTCTTGAAGATCTGTTGGTGTTGTATACCAACGGTTTTAGGTAGAGATCAACCGGTAAATATTGTCAGAAAGGAACTACCGTCGAATCAGTGAAAATCCTAATCAAATCATGTGTCTCCAGAGCCAGCTTTTCCTCGTGCCAAGGCCACGCCGGCGAAAAGGGACAAAACGCTCTGAGGACGAGGATAATCACGTGGAATAATTGAATATTTCACTGCAAAACATTGAAATGAATTGGTTTCTCTCATTGAATCATTCACCAGTTGGCAGCTGGCCAGGTGGAAGAAATTTTAATATTGAATATATTTTTACTTTCTTATTTATAACTGCGGTTGTATTTACACACAGTTGCAAACATAAATTATCTGCAACTAATACCACTAATTCTAACGAAAACCAGTAGCATAACGTAACCACGTCACCTCAAATTTATTCTATACAGCTTGGTTTAAAATCTTTCCCTGGTATTCCCACGTTACTTCCTTAGATTGAGCAGTTTTCCAAAGTCCGAGGAATAGAAAGCAAGGAAAATAATGAATTTTATTTCTACGGACCACCAGTTTGTCAATACGACCAAAATGCAAATGTATTCTTCCAGACTTGTAGAAGGCACTAGAAACCGCGGTAAACCGATTCAGAAACACCTTGTAAACAAAATTGTCATAGTAAAGAAAGAAGGGATGACAAAATCCGTCTTTGAAACATTTCGTTGACAAGAACGTCAAAAGGGTATCAAACGCTGCCAAGTAATAATTAGCAAAATCAAACTATTTTTTTTATGAACACATGGCATAAAAACACAAAAGTAATGCTGGCGTAATTTGCATTTCTAAAGGTTCAGTACAAGGCATAAAGAACCTCAATGAGTTTTCATTACAGCCTATTGTCTCCTGTCTAACAAATTATTCTTGGACTTCACTGTTTATTGCGGCAGAATCTCAAGAAATATTACTATTCATCGAAGTATTCAATCTTCAAAACTTAACGTTGTTTAAGAGATTCATTTAGCAGGCCACTTGTTTGTGTGACATTTAGTAAATACGTGTTTAAGTTGTGTGACAAAAGTAACGGTCACGTTTGACTTTTCAGATCTTTTGTACGGGTGGTGATGGAAATACGAGCTTCATACATGATTGAAAATCCATGAAATTTGAGCACATGGAACCGGGCAAATGCAACGCGAGCTATCTACAGGATAACAACATCACAACGCTCACGAAAATAACACAACTCTCGTGACTTTTGCGTTATATGGCAAACTAGTCATATTCGTCTCTCGTGAACGTTACTATGGTAACCCTCTTCAAAAGACCAACCAGAAGACATGCAGCGGAGCGAATCTACGTGTCGCTAATATTCAGGGAGTGCCTCGCTGTCGAGATCTGACTGGAACGGTGATTTTAGCACGCAAGTGCACTCCTCCAAACATGGCGGCGAACTCGGAAGAATCAAGCCACGATCTTTACGCGGTACAGCTCTATGACAAAGAGTATTTGAGGCCGCGCACGACCGATGTTCATGGCTTACACTTACCAGACAAGCAAACGTTTTCGATCCACGTCGATCCGAACATGCTGGACGACAATAAAGAATATTCAGTCCCCAAGCGTCTGGAACACCTCGAGAAACGACTGCATGGAGGAAAGAGCAGGGAAAAGCGAGGCACCTTCCGCAAGGAAAACCTACTGCTGGTCGATCTGGAGAGAACGACGGCCCTCAAGGAGCTAATCACCGGAGAAATACCTGTATTCGCCCTGAAAACTTTCAAAGAAAAGGGCGAGAAACGATACATGGAGTTTTCACTCAGCAAAAGTGCTTCTGATGACCTGAGACAGAGGGATCAGCAGAGAAGGCTGGAAGCCGCTATGAAAATCGCTTTCGCTAACTACCTGCACTGGAGCCGCGTGTTTGAAGAGATCGAAAGCAAAAGCGAGAGGACCGCGTTTGAACAAGCGCGTCATGAAGACCTGGAGGACTACCTTCGCAATCCGCTCGAGTGCAAGGGCGTCGTGTATTGCTACCTTGTGATAGACGAATCGCAAACAGATGACAAGAAATACCAATTCTACATCGGCGGGGCAGAAGGCGAATTCACGAGGAAGATCAAGGAACATAACACATCCGGAAACAAGCCGCTATTGGAGCTGACCCTGCAAGACAAGGCGCTCTGGCCTGTGGAAGATCAACACCTCAAGAGAAAATTTAAAGAATCACTGCCGAAATCCTCCGGCAAGAAAGGAGATAAACAAGACGACGACCATGTGCCGAAGCTAGACTACGAACCGAAAGTTGTGGTGATCACTTTGGACTTTGGCTACACGGAGAGCTTTGCCGAAGATTTCAAGAGCCTCATCGACAGCGAAGACACAACGGAGAAGCTGGCACAAAGTTATGCACAGTACTTCGCCGCAAAGAGTCCGATTGGACTGAATGGCTGACTCTCACTAACCATGTGATTACCAGTTGTAGTAAGTTAAATTAAATAATGCACGAGGATTTTTTATCATTGCTTAAGAACAATGTGGAATTGTCATTAACCCTACGCAGAGGACAGCTTGTTGTTCTTGACAAATGTTGATAGCAGTTAGTGGCGTGAATTGAGTTCGAGTTAGATTATCTGTGCGGTTCTTGTATTCTTTACAGATCTGATGTTTGTAGCATTTAGTGATAACCCCACACACTTGGTATTCAAAGTGGTGTTATCAGGGATGCTTCTAGCTCATTCCAGTCATTTCATTGAATCGAAAACGTTCCGCAAAGGCCGAAAACAAAACCACTGACTTGGGTGTGTGTTTTAAATGAGCAGTGAGTTGTGAATGCAATGTGAACGAGTGAGATGTAGAAAGTATACTTGTCATTCAAATCGCAGTCTCGTAGAAGCTACACAAAAGAGCGAGATCTTTGTGCCGGCGTTAAATAAATCATAGATAAATAAAACGAAATTGGTCCGAGGTTGTTAACAATCGGCGATATAAGGGCAATATATTTCGCGAGAAGTCGTTTTTAAGTCTGACTACCTGAAGCCATTTTCTTCGCAATTCAAACAAGTTACAAGATATTTTTGGCGTTTAGAGATTTGTTAAGGTCCCAGAGGGGCGAGCGTTTAGTTCAATGCGTGACAAAAGAAATTTCAACTGTCGTCACTTTTTTATCGCGGCGTGTTGGAATTGAGTGTTACTGGAAACGTTACCCCGCTTTGCTCGTTATTATGCATGTAAACAGTTGGAGCGAAAGCAATTGATATCATAAACGGTGTTTTAGTGTGTAAACTCTCTCGCTTATCGCCCAACAATGCCGTACAAACTAGACTTTATCGACGACAAAGGACTTTCGAAGCCTCAATTATAATACAGAGTCGAACTTCATAAACTGAAAAAAACCACACACGATAACCATAGCATTCTAAATGTTTTGCATTGATTTCGTCCATCGTAACTACATATTACCGCGACTAAATGCACCGTGGCAATATCTTAAACTGTTGTGGTAAGGCCCTGTGTGATTCCTAAATCGCATTAGTTAAATTAAAGACTTCCAAATGACTCGTGAATCCGTTTAGCACCCTATTCTTCAAGTTCCGTTTTCCTTTACTGCCCTGAGGAGGGTGTCTTGCAGAAGCCACTAAAATGCAAATTCGCAATATTTTGAAATCGCTACATGTAAACATAACATCCGCCTCCTTTGTTTTCTTGCCGTCGAATCCTGCCCTTTTACTAGTAATTAGACATCTGATTGTTTTGCGCAAGTCAGCCTTTAGCCTTTAGTGACTAATGTTAGAAAATATTCATGGTTCGCTCACTCTATTTGATCTCAATTGTACCGCATTTGCAGAAAATACTGCGCAAAAAGCAAAGAAAAAAGATAATTGTTAAAAAAAAAATACTAAACGATATTTTTACGAGCATGATTTTCCCTTCATTACCGTCGCATTGAACGGGAGAGGCGGAATCAATTTGAATACTTAATTTACTTGAGAGGAAAATTCGAGAAAATCGAACTCCAATTCGAGTGAAAAGTTTTGTGGGTTTAGCCACAGTTACCACTAATTTACCACAAGATGCTGTACTTACAATTCATCGTTTGTTCGCAGGTTACTCTTCTTTAATAAAGTAAGGTCGTAATACTGCTCAATAGGAATACCACTGAAAGACAATAATAGACTGCCATTAATACAAGGAAAGACAGACTCGAAAAACAGGAAGAATTGTAGAGTGGAAATCAGCCAATACTGCTGAACGCAGTGTTTGTTTTTCCAAGCTGAGGTTGTTTTTTAACCTGAAAAAAACACATTTCAACTATTTTATCTTATCTTGAAGGGTTTCATTTCTTTCTGTCTCTCGTGGAGAAAACAATGAGGATGACAAAAGAAGGTTTTTAATTTGTTTTTATATGCAAGAATAACCCCAGAGGAAAGGGGTGAAATTTTACATGAATGTGTGAGGAACGGCATTGAGAGAAAGTATTCACAGGCGCGCGAATGATACGTTGGTTTACATGACAAGGAAATCATGTTTTTTTTGCGAGTCCATCGTTTTGCACCAGGAAACTAGTTTTTCTCCTTACCTCTCGCTCTTAACGCCTACACGTTGCAGTTCCCTTAAAACAATTCATGGTGTCACAAGATTTTTGACAGCCTTAGGGTTGGGAAAAAATATTTTGTAAAAATGTTCATGCGGTTTGAGCAGGTTTCAGTTGTGTTGACAGTTCGAGGGTGACAACAATAAGCCGACATTATTGTTTTTGGCGTGTTAGATTTATCACATGTGCAAGTTACGGAAACTTGCCTGAACGAAATGTAAAACAATAACAATATTGGATGAAGACAAAATAATATAACCCACGTGGTACATTATTTTTTCTTGAAAATATTTCGGAAATTCAGAAAGTTTGCTACTTAATTTTCCAAGGTATTTAGACTAGCCACCTCGAAAACCTGGTAGAGTAGTCGTTCTTTTCGAGGCCGGCCCACACTAGGGGAAATGTTGCGAGGACATGAGAAGGGGAAATATTCCAACGACAATTGTCTTCATGTGAGATGCTCGTTTTTGCAGAAAGGTTGTGTTGCGAGGACAAAATTGTGTACTCGCAACATTTTGCATGAATTTCAGCTGCAGGGACAAAATGACCTCAATTTTCAATATTGTATCATGTACACTGCCCTTCCAAACTGTCCCCGTTACAACATAGAAATGAACCAATATCCGCTTCGTGTACGCCATCTTGCGTGCTGTCTCTGCACCACGCATGGATCCCAGGCGTATACATGAAGGAGCTCGTCCCCTCTTCACCTCCCCGCAACATGTGTCCTAGTGTGTGGAGTTCCGTCGTAGCCAGAACGCGAAAAAGCTGTTCGTTTCGTACATTAAAAATCGTCACTGCAATAGATCTTTCACAGATCTTTTTTCGTAATTTTCTTCAAGTTTTCTCCGTCCTAGTTACTGTGTATTCAAGAAAACGTTTTAAACCTAAGTTAAATTCTTCTTTAAGTTAAAAACTGTAAGAAAATCGAGGTGTGACTGTCTTATTGACAGCTTATGAGAAAAGATTTGAATAAACTAAACTTGAACTGAACTAGGTGTGTTTCTGTTCCATTGACAGAAAACGCAAGCAAGAGGGTAAAAAAGCCGCGCGAAGATTGGATCAGAGACTAGGAGCGATTTGCTTGTCATTTTTCCGCTTGTTCTTTTCTAACTAGTTTAATTTGATTTCTTCTTGTCGTGACTTCATTACACGTCTGCCTGTTGCTACTGCACCGCAAACTCCCATAAACAACACAGTCTTGTCGGTGGTAAACTTCTCAGTAATCACGATTTTCAAAAAGCTAAATGCGCGCGTGGAAGCAAGCCAAGGGCCTGATTACATGGCGAATTTCAGCCCAGGCTGAAATTTCAGCCCGACTAAGGGCCTGATTACATGGCGAATTTCAGCCCGGGCTGAAATCTCAGCCTGGCTTGGGGGGCTGAAATTTTGTTGCGAATACATAATGAATTTCAGCCCGGGCTGAAATATTAGCTTCGGGGCCAAATATGAAATTGTGTGCGAAAAGTCTCCAGAGAATCAAAATGGCGCCGAGAACACGAATCGTGAAAATAGGCGCATTGCTTCTCTCGTAGTTTGACCTTTTGTTGGCGCTCAATTGCTAACTTTTTGGGATAGTAACACCCTACAATGATGATGGAACTGAAACGAAACCTGTCTCTTAGCCAGAAAGACGTACTTGCATATAAAGAAAATATGTCCTCAAGCTTGCCGAGTTCGTGGCCTCCCCGACAGCCTCGTGCTGTTTAACCTTGTCTCGATGTTCTTCTATTCCATCTGAGCTTTAAAATTAGAGAGATTCTCTATTTTATCGCCCTTATTCCACTGAGATAGCTTCTACTTCGCAGCGGCAGCCATCTTATTTCCTGCTTTTCAGCCCGGGCTGAAATTCCGTTTCGATTACATGGGATTTTTTCAGACTTTT
>Ga0126339_10001134_pt1 | contig 17303 bp, 12 predicted proteins | sample OrbTmetagenome_2_FD_92532 | JGI IMG/M metagenome (GOLD analysis project Ga0126339, IMG submission 92532) | Coral microbial communities from Petempiche,Puerto Morelos, Mexico - Orbicella T R C metagenome | ecosystem: Host-associated > Invertebrates > Cnidaria > Coral | place: Petempiche,Puerto... | reverse complement strand
CCGGGAGGAAACTAAAGAAATCAAAGGGGGGGGGGGGGAGCAAGAGCAAAAAAAAAAAAAAGAAAAAAAAAAAGGAAAATGGCGTTTGTGGGAAGAGGGGGGGGGGGGGGGGGGGGGGGGGGTCTTACATGGGAAGGGTGTGGATATTTTCTGGAATACAATGTAACTAACCTCAGGGGGAGTGGTGCTAAGTGAAAGTGGCGACACATCACTGACTTGTGGTGTTCCTTTACTGGAAGGTGGGTATGATGAAGGGCGACCAATGGGAATAGGGGTATGGCTACAACTTGACGAGCTAAAAGGAAATTGGGAAGAGAACCGTCACTTAATAATCACTGACAGGTATTACACCCTTGTTAAATGAAATCTGCATTTTGTAACGCTACAAACTCTCAAGACCAATACTATGACATAGTGCTACATGTACACAAAGAGATTAATATATTTTTAGAAGAAATATGCTTCACAGAGAATTTCATCACAAATTTCTTCAAAGAAAATGTTTTTCACCATCTGTAACAAAAATGTTGACTAGAGGTAATGTTGCAAAAAAACAATAAAACATGCTTTTTCTATGTTTTATAATCTGATAAAACATGGGTTTTTGACCAATCAGAGTGCGTGCAGGGTCCTATCCATATTATAATGCTAAGTAAAGAGGATTATATTAATTTATATAGTTCTCAAGTATAAAATTATAAAGTTCAAACCATATTGATATCCTAAAACAATAAATGTCAACAGCTTTATCAAATACATAACATGGTGCTGGGAAAAATTCAAATTTTCACCTTGGCTGCACTTTAATCTGCTGACCAATAGCAAGTGCCTGAGAAACAAATTAAATTTACGCAGCTTGATATTGTGAATTGATTAAGGCCTTATTAAGTCCCATGATGCAATGAGGATCAATGATGATGAATTGTGAATTGATTAAAAGTTCTTGTCCTGAATAAGACAAGTACAGACAAAGAACCAAGCTGATATAAACTTCTGAGACTTTCCACAAAAAAGTACGTACAATAAATAATTGTATTGTAGAGTGAAAAGGGATTGACATCTAGGAACTAAGCCAGGATTAAAATCACATATTTCAATCTTTGCAAACTTTACACTTTTTTCACATCACATGACAATATTACTAAATGGGATAGTTGCTATCGTGCATTAATTCATTTTCTCACACACCACTGGCAGCCATGTCAAACTGACTGCCGCCGTCTGACCTTCATTGCAAAATCAGAGCTAATTCAAGTAGCATTACGCTTAAGACCGGAAATAACGAAAATAGTTCAAGGATTGTACAATATACTGGTACTGGATAAAAACTTAAAATCTTTGGATGGATGGGCGCGAAAGTCAGCAATGGTCGAGGCAACAAAAACAACTGCCCGCCCCATAGGTCACATAACCTGTACCCAGATCTCAGCAACGTGTGAGAAAAACATTTTTCACTAATTTCATTTTACTTGGCCAGTGAAAAATTACTCATGTCCCTGTTTTTTTAAATACATATATGCTAATGAGGCCATAAGAGAATGCTCACTGCCAGTGATCACTGTATTGCCATGACTAATTCCGCATGCGTGGAATGTTTAAGGAACGAATCACATAATCAGAATTGTTTTAGTAGTTATATAAGCAGGCATAATGTATGTGCAGTGTGTGTGGAAACCAAGAAGTAACGGTTGATTCGAGTATATTAAAAGTAGATGTTATTTTATTCACCCCGACTCTACAATCGCTTTATTACTAAACATGAAAGAAGACATTAACAATGCACTGTACCTTAACACTTGAGGTCACTTTTTCCTGTTTTAGATTAACATGGTGGTTACCATGGTCACCTTGGACTAACGGTGTACTAAAACAAATAACAAAATGTAACTTATTGCCACTTAACATCATTTCATAATTTAACGCTGAAGCTATGTATGACATCAAGAAAGCCTTTCTAAAGACAGTAATGGGCTTAACATGCATTTGTTAATAGCTCTGCAATTAAGCACCTCTCAAACTCATTACTAATTCATCAGGTTTAAACAAAGGAAATCATGACCATGACAGTTTGGATATCCGATCTTAATTAGCATAGATTTTTACAATTTTATTTCTCCGGTTTCTCCTTAGTTTTAGTTTTGATTGAGAAGATATATCAAATGCTCCAGACAGTGTTTGACCACATTTCCAAACAACTGAAAGTTCGTCAAAAATACTCCGCTAGGCGATGTGATGTATTTTCAACTCTCTTCTTGGTGTTTGAAAATGTGGTCAAAAACGCAGTCTTTCGTGCTTGATATATTACATGAAAAGCAGGCCTTTTTATTGCCCCATTCTTTGCATGTTCAAAAATTTGAACTTAATCTGTAAATTTGGAGGACATCTCTCTCAATTCAGGCAGGCATATACATGTGTGTACATATGTAATCTAAGGATTTGAGGCATCAATAACGCCTCAGAAATGTGTTGTTTTGTCAAAAATTAGGTGTCCCTGGCCAATACAAGATCATTATATTTTGTACATTGTAAATCAATATGGCTGATGTGCAAAATCACTTAGGAATATTGACTAATGAGAAATATAATTAAAATACATGTCTTGTATTGACATTGATTGGTATTACTGTAATCTCTCATACAGCTGCTATTCAGGTAGCATATCAATGTTTGGTTAAGGAGGAGCACAACATCACTTAAAAGCCCTGGGATTTCAAATTTCATCTGTAACACTTTTTCAGTTCCGTGTCCAGTCTGTCCAGAAAGATCATGGGAAACAATTGGCCATGGAAAATTGTTGCAGCAAAATTTCACGCTTGCTTTGGACACAAATAAAAGAAAATGAAAAATAGCATTGATCTTGGTTGCAAGACCTCACCTGTGTTTTGGACTTTTTATTTGTTGCACTGCTTGCAGAAAGCTGAGTGTAGCTTGCTAAGGAATACGAAAAAATAACAGTAATTAAAACATTATAACACCAACCAATTCTCTGCCACACAGACAGAGTCAAAGCATAATGGTCAGTACAAAATGTAGCTTCAGCTTTGGGCCAGAAAGATCTATGTGTGTCCTATCTCCAAACATTCTTTGGTGAAAATTATGGAAAATGCCCCAACTTAGATGTTACAGTTTTTAACATTTCACAACCACACCAACAAAGTAGCTCTTAATCTTATCTAATGTGATCTCTGGACTGTTTCGCACTGCTTGTTGCTTATCAAAAAACAAAAATAAGCTGAGACCTTGCAGGACAAAGTAATCTCTAAAAAAAGTTTGGGTTTCTTGAGCAGGGAAGAATGAAGTAAGTTAGAGAACTCAATTCTCAGTTCAGAGTTCAGGCCTTAGTTGTTCAAAGGGTGGATAAGGTTATCAAAAAGACAAATCACTGTCCACTACATGTAGATAAGTGTTGGCAAAACAGACTATGTTATCCACGGGACAGTGATTTATGGGTGGATGGCACCACCCACTCTTTGAAAAACTGAGGCAAGATTCCCAGTCTGGCTAAATATGTCAGTTTACCTCTGACTGAGCAGGACTGCCTGAATCTGAATCACTATTTCCACTTTGGGAATGATTATTCCCTGAAGATGAATTTCCTTGACCTGCTGATCCTCCAGATCTAAATGAAGAATAAAACCAAGTTTGAGCTGCCATTTACCGTAGTAAACTGAACATTATACCTATAGCATGAGCCACTGGTTTCAACTTTAATTTCTTTGTCAGAAACTTTTTTGTAACAATTATAATACAAATACACTGCTATACAAACAAAGGAAGTGGGTATCATCAACCTTGAGATAAGAATACTATATTCTTACACAACATAAACCACCTACAGGGTTTGTACTACTCAGAAACAATGAAAATTCACATGTTTGAGGCAAAGGTTATAATGACAACTTCATTTGCTTCTTTGATTCAACTGCTAAATTCCAGGAATTTTCCAGAAGCAGGTAGAAAAATGATAATTTTCAAGGAACTTTCCGAAGCCCTTGAAGAAATGTTCAAATTCCTGGAGTTTTCTAAGAATTCCAGAAGCAAAATAGTTTGTTATGTCAGGGGTTCAAGATAGCTGATAGTAAGTGACTGAAAAAGTATGATCCAAGGAAAAATGATTTGAGTTCAAGATCAGGGAGATACTGGAGAATTCTAAGAGGGAGGTAAAGGGTTTATATGTGACATGTGAAGAGGGCAAAAATTAGTGTTTGATGCATGAAAGCATCTAAAAGACATATGTAAAGAGTGAATTTGGGGAAAAAGCTATTGTTCACAGAGGCTAAAAGTAAAATGTGACTGGTGAATTTTTGTTAAAATTTGTATGTGAAACAGTAGAGCTGATTCCTCACTAACCCATAATTTCAACCTTCACACTTGAAGACTGAGAGTAACAAGTGAATTTTAATTTACCAAGTTGGTTGATAGGTAATGAAAGCATACCATAAGAACACAAAGACTGCATAAATTGGAAGGGCGTACATTTAAATACTGATAACCTTGAACTGTTTTATAATGTTGACCTTGACAATAGAAAGGGAAAAAGGAAACAATGGGCTGATCGTACGTTAAACAAGGTCATGGTCATATCTTCCACGTGAGATGTGGTATTCGCAATTTCTCTGATCTCACGCAAAATAACACATCAACAACAATTGCATTTCATCACTGACTTTGTAACGACGGTATCAAATGTATGCATCAGAATCAGTATTTATTTTGTTTTGAGTTTTTCATTAAATTACATAATTATAAGAACTACTTCAAATAGAATTTAGCATATTTGCTGTTTCTGGAAGCTGAGGCAAGGACAAAAAATGGAAACAAACAGAATCAAAATGGTTAAAAAATCCAATATTTACTCGCTTGAAAACAAGAGTTTTTCAAATGCATATATTGAGTTAGCGTGTAACACTCCATAACTTGACTGTATGAGAGCTTCTTCTCAAATATATAAGAAATTGGAAAGAAATGTCGACATACTGGTACATGCTTTAACCACACCAAATTTACCCAAGCAAACTGAAAATTAACAATGGCGCAGAAAAGATTGCGATCAATCAAACAGTAAAAAGTTAATGGGGTTACCTACTCAGAAGGCGGGCTCTTGACTCAAAAGGGTATTCCTCAAGATAGGAACTGTACATAATTTTCGTACCAATATTCCGATTGAACGCAAAGTTAAATACTGTTTTTCCGGTGCTCTGATTCATGGAGGTCTGTGTTACCAAAATATCAATTAGACGCAAAATTTTTGTACATGCTCTCTTCAGTTTATGTTCGTGAAAACAACAACGTCAAAAACGCGTAATAATAATAACAAAACATAAACATTCCGCTTTAGGTTCGACAGGTCTTTTTTAACAAATCAATCGAACAAAAGACCAACGCAAATTGCCTACATAAGCTAGTAAACGACAGGAGACAAGTAATTTATGAAGGTATTATTCGATTTTTCTGCTCTTAGGCCCAAGATGGCGCTGGCTAACAAACTAACTTACCCCTGGTTTGGTGGCGAAGGGGGAGCCTGGTTTGATTCCTCAGTGACCTCGTAGTAATCGTACAAGAATCCAAGATTCGACGCCATGTTTAAGTCCTCTCCGTTCACCAGTAAGGAAGATGATATCGGAGAATCGATCTGCGAAACGTAGGCTTTCCAACTGCGGTCGTCTCGCACTCCTTCACTGGTCGGTGATCCTACTACCGTCTTGGTACTCCCCGACGAAACAACAATCGAATTTCCCTCCGTTGTTACCTTTCCTGCCATATTAACACTCAGTCCAGCGCTTTTCCTTCATAAAAAATGACACGGGAACGACAAGTTATCACAAAGAACTACACAACAGGGACGGATCAACACTTACGCGCGCAAAAGAAAACACCGCGGACGAAACAAAAACTCCGCCGAAGGGAACGCACGCCAAGCGAGTAAGTCATGGAAGACAGCCGCAGGAGTGGTAAAAAAAAACTTTTTCAAAAAAGATCCCTTACAATGTTTGCTTCCTAGCTGTATCAACCATGGCAAAAGAAATGCCAAACGCTTGAAACCTTCCAATCCATCTGATTTCCAAAAATTTTATCGTGCGAGTACACGCTGTTTATGGACCCGCTACTCTTGACTCGAGCCGAAACATGATGACTTTCAGTGAAGACTGAGAACGAACGATCACGATCATCATCGGAAGCAGTCAATAACTAATCGTTCACCAAATAAGGGAAAAGTCGTTAAATATTGCGCAATATGAGAATAACAACAAAATTGATCAAATTGACTTCTGCTGTCGCCTTGCCCTGAATTTTCATCATTATTAAGAGTTTTTATCGTTTCGAAGTTTGTGATAAGGTTTGAGGTTTTTTGTTTTCAGGTCTGTCCGGAGGAGGAGTTATATAAGCCTGGGGGTTAATGGTACGTAATCTGCAAAAAAGAGATTGTGAATGTCGCCTCACACGGCAGGATGTGTCTAACTGACCGCGTGCTCAAACCGTACCACTAAAGTCTGTTTCCGACAAGTGCACGCAGTAGTTTCACTTGAGCGGAAAATGAATACTTCCTGGTTTGATGTGTGACAACGTTATCACAGAACAAAGAAAAGCCCTTCTCGATCTAAGCTTATTCGAATCAATGACTCTTTTTCACGTGTGCAAAAACTAAGAAAGCGTCCTTTGTATCTAAACAAGCCATTTTCTGTATGTCTGTGAATTTTTAAGCACTAATTATGAGCCGAGAGATTCACGGAAGTTAATAGATTAACCTGGCGGTTAGACATAGGAAGTTACGGTGGTATAGTTCAACAAAGTCTAAGTCAAGTACTTTCAAACAAAATTCCGCGTGAGTAGTTTTGCAATTTTCTTACTTTTCAAAAGTTTGACATGTGTTTTGACCTGTATTCGCCACGGCCGGCCACCCAAGAGAAAACATGCAACCCGGGCATTGGTTACTACAGCAAGGTGTTTTGCGTGGAAATGCAAGCACTGTGGTGGTCAAATTAACTTACAATACTGATAAGAGTATGATTTGAACTGGCCACGAATTGTTCATCTAGTGACGTTAGTCCAGGAAATGTGAAGAGGGGCAGGACATAGAACTAATTTACACACTTATTTAATTTGTTGGCCCTGGTTAGCACGACAAATCGAGAAGCTGAGCAGCAACTGATTGCCGGATCCGATGCGCTGGCGACGTCAATCCAACAAGATGCCAGGTTGATCACGGGGAAAACAATATGTGGCAGCCGCACAGATTTTAGAAAGATTTTCGCAAGCAGGATAAAGATTTAAGCAATCAGGAGCACTTTTTCCGTGTTTACATAGCCTCATCTAAACACGAGGAGGGTTAATGTTGGGAGAATTCGAGACAGATGTGCAAAGCCGACACGGAAAAAGTTTTCTGCTAGTCAAAATAATTCTCAAAAATACGCACGAATCTAAAACGTCACAACCGCGCCTCACATACTCTCATCTAAACACACCTATCGACCAATGAGAGCGCGCGTAGTAGCTCAGTCATCATTTGTAACGATAAATCGTTTGTTAAAAAGTACACACTTAGCAGTAATGCGGCTGAGTTACGTGTGGAGTTTACATGCTACTAGTGAATTACCATGACTAGGTAACCCCCAGAAATAATTTGCATGGAGGTATACATTAGGAGCTCAGTTTGAAATCATATCGATTAATAATGGTGACAGGACTGAGTAGAGTCCAATTCGGTCTGTAACTGATACGAGTGATAAACAAAATCGGACGACCGCGATGCATGAGTCCGATTTGTTAATCACGAGTATGATCACACACTGAATTGGACGACACGATGTCCTGTTACGGCAATTAATCATAACCATTACAATTTCCAACAAAAGTAGTCATTTTTAAAAATCATAATTTAAAATATGGAGAAGAGCTTGCAAAATGGTTATTAAGTTTTTTTCAAAACAGTGACTGTAATCAATGTTGTGATTGGTGTATTTAGTGGAGGTAGGAGCCATAATCGGGGACGGAGTCCCCGATTATGGCTCCTGGTGGAGGGGACTTAGGTAACTGTCCGATTTCAGGTGTCCGATTACAGCCAACTGTGTCATTACAACGTAAAACTTTGCAGGCTAATTAGAGCAAAATACAGCAGTTTATGCACCAATCACATTTGAGGAAATTATAATTGTTATGATTGTACAGGTTTTTCACAGAGTAAAGAATCAAATATTGTTTGCTGTCAATTCTTCTCATCCGTTGGTGTTTAAACGAGATTTGAGCGAATTTTGGTTCTTAACCCTATGGTATTATAGATAAAAAGCCCGAGAGTCACCGTATTCCAGTTGGAATTTCTGGAAATTTCCAATCGCAGTCACCTGTGGAACATCATTCCCCGGAATTTCCAGAAAAGAGGACAGCCTATGCGAGATATACCGAAATTTTCGGAAATTTCTCAGCGGGAATCCTAGCTAATCCTCTTTCCATTTGACTTTCCTAGCGAAATTCCCGAAATTTTCGGTTGAATGGTTAACTTTTCGGAAATTCATCAATTTCCTCATTTTCTGGAAATTTAATTCCGCATTCGTCCCCGTTTGGATCCATGACCTCTCGAGTGTAACAACCGCGAAAAACTGGTTCCAATTTGTGGTGGTGTAAACATGGCGGCCATCAAGCACAATTTGCAGAGGGATCTGTTTAAACCAAGCGAAGAGCGACTTTACGCTGTCGTAAGTGTAACAAAGGCAGGAAAAAAGAAGAAAGCAAGCTTCCTCTGTGTTGCAGGTATGAATTCAGTTTAAACCCGGTCAGCCAATTCTTAGTACTGGTGCGTTCTTCCGTGTTTACATCCGCAGGCTCGATCAGGTCTCTCAAATTAAAAGCGAACTCTAGATCTATGGAATACATGGCAAAATAGCCGTTAAAAGAATTCATAAATACATATGCGTGTTTATTGTGAATGGAGTTAATTTTTCGTAGGAGCTAACTTTTGAAAATTAACCTAGAGAAGCGTAATACTAAGCTTATAAGCATTGTACTAACTGCATGTAGTTGGAATGAACACAAGCATTCTCTCCCCTGGGGTTAAGACTGAGGGCGGGAGAGGTTAACACAGGCACGGTGCCATGGGTTAGGGCAAATTCAAGTTATGCAGTTATTTGGGCAAGTCACAGACATATTGCTGGGCCATGAGAGATGTGGCAAGGTGTTTTTGTTAAGGTATCCAGATTCAAATCCCCTGACCTGGAATCGATGATGCTGATGCTGCTGCTGCTGATGATAATGATGATGATGATGATGATTATAATAAATGCATTGAAATTTGTGTGGAATGTGTCTTGACCAATCATATACAAGATCTTGAGACCACGAAACCAGACACAATGAACAATTTTTCGTCCATTATAAAATACACCCTTGAGCCCTATGGTAAATGTGTCTCATAGGAATTTAGATAATTCAATTGGTACTCCTTTTTCTTTGAAAATCAAGTACACCATGAAGAATAAAACATATATTTTAAACTTTTGAATTTTTTTTACTGATGTTTGTCTAGTGACTACAGTAAAGCCAGAGACAGTGTCTGTTTATCAAGTAAAAAAGACTGAGAAAGATACTTACAAGAAGAGAACTAACTGGAGGCTGAAAGATCTCAGACTCATTGATGGCAGAGATGAAACTAATGTAAGAACTTCAAAAAAACAATTTGGCTTCTTGCAATGATTCATAACACGAGCTATGTTTCATAATTTATTATTGGCACTTTATTGTTATAGAATATTTTCTGCTAGGTTTATTACATGTACATTGAATTAAAACCTCTGTGATACAGACACCAAAGGTGTCGGTATCATGGAGGTGTTGGTTTTTTAGAGAAAGAGTTAGAAATATAATCAATTCTGGTTTTTCTGAGACCAAGTGAGCTGACCTTGACTGTAGTTCCGTCCAAAGAATTTTCATTGCCTAGCAATTCCTAAAAATATCACAAAATAATTTGACAAGAATCTCAGTCGTACAGTACACTGTATATCTATAGTTATCTGTTTTCATTTTGGCTGCTTTCAGTCTGCAAAGCCTTAATAGGCGTGGTTTAGAAATCATTATGAATTAATGAATTTTATTTGTTAATTGCACAACTGTATGCACTTCCTTTATGAACTCTAGGCAACTTCTAACATTTGGAAAATGACCACACTGTTATAACTATAATAATAAAAGTATACTATTTTCATTGATATAATTGCGCTGAATTGGCCACGCATGCTACATTATTTAGAGCACTTTTCCACTAGAGACCCTCGTAATACCCATGGGTATTGAGCATAATATTTATACGCCCTTTGCACTTAGCTTGTGATCTTCTCTTATGCATTCAAGCCCCGAGAGGTCTGTTCAGAGTTCCCTTTTTTGCCCCACCCACTTCCCCTCGGCAACAGAAATTTCTATCCTGCTGCACTTCTTTACATGTGCAGAAGTTGTTTTCGTCCATATCTTAGTACAGTATCCTTGCATGTGCCATAGAGGTACAGCATAACAATGAAAATTATTCTACTATAGAATTAAGTGTTCATTAAAACTTGCTATTTAAGCATATGTTTTGTCAGGCAATCAGTTTGTTGATGTTCAATACTTTTGTACCTCTTGTAGGAAAATCCAGAATTTCATCTTCATTTTGACAAGACGTACAAGTGGGTGGCAAGCAGTGTTCAAGACAAAAACAATTTCATAACTGCACTCATAAAGGTATTGATTAATTCACTCCTTATTCCTTCATTTAGTTTTATTTTCAGAAGTAACAATTCTAGAAATAGACCATATTCTTATTCTCGGTATTGGACTGGAACTAGCTTGCAACTGAGGCTAATGCGGGGAGACTGTCTTTCAAACGCAAATAGCATTTATCCCTTTTTAATGATATTCCCCTCGCATGAGCCTTCATTACAAGCTAGGTCCAGTACAAATACCAAGAATACAATTTAATATGGTCTATTGAAACATAACAATGTGATTAAATTAAACACTCAATCGCAGCATTGTCACAATATTTGGAAGTAGCTGTTTTTATTGTAAGTTGCTCTAGTAGATGCAGATTTTGCAATCTAAGATACCCCTGGAAAATACAAGTTTCACGTTCATTTATGAATGAAAAATAGCTTAGTAGTTAGAGATGCCAACCAAGATCGTGAAGTAGAATGGCATATTTTTGACAACCCTGTTTATACTGGGTGTAAGATCAAGTTGTACACAATTTAAACCCCTTTTTAAAAGTCAGGTGTATTTCAGATAAGAACATGCTATGATCTGTACTTGATATTGCTGTGTATTTCTCTCTGTCAAAATCTAGTTTCGGCGTATACTCTACTGTCGATAGATCCTTGTTTTTTATAGAGGACAATGTAACACCTCTAAATGATGTACATTCAATGTCACTCAAGAAATATCCTCATACTGTATGTCTAGTAATATATATGTACAGTGTAGACTATTCTATACTCTAGTTATGCAATGCTTTTGGGTGGGATACTATGGAATATCCCACAAGTCTCATGAATTTTCTTTGTATAAACACAAGCCTTTAGGCGACTGTGTATACCAAGAAAATACAAGTGACAAATGAGATGTTCCATGTTATACCATGAGAGAGCGTTGCATAACTATTTTATACCATGCCATAGAAGATACAGTGGCCAACACAATCGATGCAACATATGCGCAGCGCATGATGGGAAGGTTGGGTGTAATTCCATTCAGTAATATACAATTGCTTTCCTGTTTTGATTGGCTGTATTTGCTATTAATGGCATTTTAATTTATAATGTGCACTTCCAGGAAATATCCATACTCCCCCCACAGAAGGGATTGGAATTTCCTGGGGGGTGGGGGATTCTGAAAGACCAAACAATTTAAAGAAATGTATGAAGCTTAACTGGAATTTCCAGAGGGGTGGGGGAAGGTGTTAGAAAAATCCCTTCCTTGAGGGAGGTATGGACATTTTCTGGAACTACACAATTTATTAAAATATTTTGCTAAATTGCACACACTTTGAGCCAGGAATGTGGTTAATGTATACTTATATTTGATGGTTATCCTTATTAAGTTGGTTGAGAGGCACATAACACAGAGGAAACCAACTTTAGTGAATGTTGGTGTGATTGAAGGTATGTACAGAAATGTATTGTAAGTGATTCAATCTTGTGATAGACTCACATGTAACCTCAACTACTTCTTGGTCCATAAGTAGCAAAAAAAGAACTCGGCCAATACCCAGCCTCCTTCTTCGCAAGCTTGGTGAATAACCTGTATGTCTAAAAGGGAGGGAATTTATTTGGTAGGGAGGGGTTCTTTTTTTGAGACATGATGTTCTTTATATTGGAATGGGGAGTTTGTTTTCCTTTTGACATAGTGTATACATCTAAATGCATTGTTTGAAGAATTGTATGCCTTCTCATGGTAGGGCTGTGCTCTAGAAGCACGTGGTTGCCATAGGCAACTAACTTTTTCCTTTGAGCGACTGGAAAAACTTAATTTTTTCATATAAGCGTAAGTTCTTGGCACCCAGGATTTCATGGTTAGGAACCTTTGGGCTCCTTGTAATTTTTCATACACCACAGCCTTGCAGTGAAATCATAGTTGAGATTACAATTGTTGTGTATCGCTGGCTGGGTTGATGTAAGCAATAAACTAGGGTTGTTGTCAGTTGGTGTACTCTGATGGTACCATTGATGGTATTATTTGAAACAGAATAGGGTAACAATGGCCAAAGGGTATGCAAAGGAGGTGAACTTACATTAGAGAAGGGGTACTTATTGGGTGCAGCACACAACCTTGAACCATTATGATCATAATTATGTACAAGTTTAACTTGTAATTTTTTCCATTCAGGTGTTATTCATGGTGGAGAGAGTAGCAGAGTACAGCAACATACAGATGACGGAGCTGAAGGTAGGTGACTGCTCATTCAAATGTCTACTTTGTAATTTTTCCTACAAAACGACACTTCTATTAGCACACACCTATAACTTGGGCACTCTTTCCTTGAGGATGCCCAGAAAAATCTGCTCTAAGGGTCACATTCCTAGAGAGGAAGCCTCTCTCAGAGGCCATTCAATCCTCACATGGGACACCCACCTTGAAGATCACCTGAGCAACACTTCCCTTAAGAAACATTACCTGCAGTGCATTAGACAGTTTGTCTACATGTTGAGAAAAAGTGTGGCTTCTCCTATAATGGGACACCTCCTATAAGGGTATGACATGTAAGAGGGCTACGTCCATTAGCGAAGAATATGAGAACACTTCCATTATGGACCCCCTTCACCTCCAAGAAAAGGCATGGTGCTTATCAATTTTTGGTTAGTATGTTGTTTTTACCATTGATTTACAGTGTACCTGTTCCTAAACATAGGTGAAGACTACCAGGAGCTGACACAGCGAGAGGAGAAGGATCTAGAGTACATGATATCACAGACAGAGAATGCCATCAGCAATATTGAAGCATTTACTGAGCAGCTTTCCAAGGACCTATCAGTTTTGGATGGGGTAATACATGAAATCAAAAATATTGATTTGAACAATCTTTACTAATTTAAACAGTCTTTAGTTAGCAACTAGAAAAATGGACATGTGACTATCTGAACATTAGGTTAACTAATGCGACAGTTTATCAAGTGGCTTGGGAGATGTCTTATTCCAACTCATTTGTCTGTCAATGGAAAGATCTTCTGCTTTAACTGCGCAACTATGTGCAATGATATCCACTTTTAATAGGTGCAATATATTTAATATATACTCCCAAAACTGAATATGTTGTTCAGAGAATATCCATACCTCCCTCGAGCTCACAGAAGGGATTTTTTAAGACCCCCACCCCTCTGGAAATTCCAATTAAGCTTCATACAATTCTCTAATTTTTTTGGTCTTACAGACCCCCCTTCCACCCCCAACCCCAGGAAATTCCAATCCCTTCTGTCAGGGAGTATAGATATATTCCGGAACTGCATGACAATCTACTAAATTTGACTATTATTATCCCTCGGGTACATATTTGATGTACTGACAAAGAAAAATGTCTGAATGATTTCTACAGGCTAATATACATTCCATCATGGATGCTGAACCTCAAGTAGAGTCACTGATGCAGCTTTTAAATGATGCTTTAAACGAACTTGATAACTTGGATACACGGCTGACAGGCTATGACAATCTTCTAAGAGTAAGTTGAACTGAAGTAAGTTATCAAAACGTAGTAAATATTATGTTGTTGAAACGCCTGCCATTGTGCAAGGCATTTCTCTTTTGATGATCTCTGCTGACGTTGATATCAATAAACAATAGCCTCCATTTGGTGCAAAAATATGTTCGCATATTTGTCCTGGGACATTATCTGTTCCAAGAAGTGAACAGTTTTCTGAGAGTGTAGCTCGAGGAAAACTGTGAGCTTTGAGGAACAGATAATGTCTAAGGACAAATTAATATCCAAGCATTATTTTTGAGCCAAATGGAGGCTATTGTGTTTATAACCCTTCAAATGATTTTTGCAACACACGCAGTTTTGAAAAGTGGAGATACAGATATTTCAAGTGGAGATACAGATATTTTACAGTTTTAGCTGGGGCATATTCAGCCACGCAATGCCTTTAGACCAATCATGCATGAACAAAAATATTGATAGATTATAATGAACATTAGTATTCTAATAATATTAGAAAATCTGCGAATCTGATTGGTTCTCTCATCATTTTCTCAGTATTTGCTGATAGGCAACAACCGGGTGCATGCACTGGTCTTGAAGCTGAAAAATTGTTTTTAATTTTAGGCTTGAAAATGCACAGAATTGAAGGTTTTGTGCTGTAATCCTTTTGAGTGTCTACTAAAACAATTAGACCACTCGCCTTCGTTTTCTATGAGTGATGGTAAACTAGCAAATTGAAAACTCAGGCTCGTAGTCTTATTGTTGAATATTATATTTTATATTAGGAAGTGCGAGCTCAGATGGAACAGATGGAGGACAAGGATAAGCACATGGTAACAGAGAGCAGGAATCGTAAGAAGCTGCTGGAGGAGGTGGAAACCTTAGTGGTCAGTGGATATTCCTATTGCGTATTCAAGAGTTATTTCATCGCTAATCAGTAATGTTTAGCATCATTTTGAGAATAGCCAAAGCAAAAAAGTGAACTAACAACCAGAAGTTTCATTAAGGGCTGGGCACCGGGCAAATTTACCAGTTTTGAGGACAATTTTTCCTGTCTGGTTTGACGGTTTAGAGGAAAGTTTTTCTTATATTAGAGGTTCAGTTCCAATAGTTTCGCCTTTCTGTAAAAACCAGTTGCCCTCTTGTTGAAAACGTCAAATGAAACCCCTGAACAACAAATCCCGGAAAGAAATCATAATGATTGTTACTTGAGCTAACTGTCAACGGTGTAAGAATTTAGCTCCCCTTTCTCAAGGATTGTCCTTCTCCAAGCTCGTTCCTCGGGTCTTCGTTCCTTTCTGCGCAAGCTTGACGAAACAAGCGACTCTCAAGAGTTTCTTTACAGGCTTGACTTCTATTGGTTTTAAAAACAATGGAATTGAGCGAAAGTAAAACATTAGTGACTCGATTGAGTCACCTGTTTGTCAGCTGGGCATACATTTCCCGTTCATTTCCCGACCACTGGCCAAGAAGAACGAAGACTGTGGTTATAAAGTTGATCCTTCACACACTAGTAATTGCTGTTTGCCACCAACTGATTGTTACTACACTTTATCTTGCAGCACTATTTAGATGTTCCTGAACGTAACATCGTGGCTCTCCAAGAAGCTGACCTCTCTAAAGGAATGGGGCTGAAAGAGTGTACCCATGCCGCTTTTGCTGTACTGCATGCTCTGCAAACTGAACTCAGTCCGGGTAAATGTTGCTTTTATTAGTAAACAGGTTTCCGTTGTCTTTGTGGTTTCCCAAAAGATTAAACTCTGAAACGGTGAAAGAATGAACAGCCAAACGAGCACAAAGCAAACGAAAGCCCGGCCGAACAGAAAGACAGCTGAAAGTACAGAAACAACCGTGCTATGAACCGTCTTTTGAAAATCAAAACATGACATTATTTTTCACCACATTTCCCGCCTTTTCGTCTCAGGTAGTTGCGAGAACTGAAGTCGCTTGAGCTGTCCATGCATCATGCGAATAACATCCTCGGATGAACTAAGTACCATGTCTAAAATTAACTTAAGAGGGATTACCTTGGGTAGAACGCCTATATGGGGGATTCACTCTCTTACCTTGATTTTCTCTTGCCGTTCCGTAAAAGCTATCACCCCATTGAGCCCCTCTTATCTACTATATAGAAAACTATGGAATATGGACACGATTGTTGACACTTTGTTTACCGGAAGAAAGTTCTTCATTTTGAAGGTTTGACTGAGATGAGAGCAGTCAAGGAACAGAGAGAAAAGTTCTGGAAGCTTAGCAGTGATTTTGCTCAGCGTCTGAAGTCACATCTTATTGACATCTTTCAGCGTCACGTAAGTTCTATATCCCACTGTGTTGGTGTTCATAGTAGGCCATATTCGTATTCTCGATATTGGACTGAAACTACATTCAGGGACAAAAATGTCGAGACATTTTTGCAAATCGGACGTTTTCGAACTGATCAAAGAAACACCTTTTTCGTCAATAGCCACCCCCACCGCCCAATGTTGAAACGGGCTTTGGCAACGCTGTCACGTGGTTTCAACACTGGTACGAGGGGAATGAGGCGAGATAAGAGAAGTGTAAGTAGGATAAATTACACTTGAAGGTAGAAAGTTTGTTTTCGGGTAGTGTCGCTACTACTCTCGTCCCTGATTATAGCTTGCAGGGACTCTTTTCAAACGCAAATGACATTAATCTCTTTTTAATGATATTCCTCCGCCTGAGCCTTCTCTGCAAGCTACTTCCAGTCCAGTACCGGAACACGAATATGGTCTGCTAAATGATGACACTTATTACTGACGGAAAGTCCATGGCAATCCAAGCTCGTTCAGTCTCAGCTGAAAACAGTTAAAATATATATATATATATCAGAATTAATAACGAATTTTGACGATTGAACGATTGGGAGCTGAAAACTTTTTTTTGGTGTCGCTTGCTTGCAAGCTTACAGTTTACGAGCGGGTCAGATTTACTTCACTGCAGTTTCCGACTAGAATGAAAACATAACTGCACAAAAGTATGAGGCAAACTGAAACCCTTGCCTCAGTAATTTTTGTTTTTGTTTTTGCTTTTGTTTTTGTTTTTGTTTTTGTTTTTGTTTTTGTTTTTGTTTTTGTTTTTGTTTTTGTTTTTGTTTTTGTTTTTGTTTTTGTTTTTGTTTTTGTTTTTGTTT
>Ga0126339_10001132_pt1 | contig 17309 bp, 12 predicted proteins | sample OrbTmetagenome_2_FD_92532 | JGI IMG/M metagenome (GOLD analysis project Ga0126339, IMG submission 92532) | Coral microbial communities from Petempiche,Puerto Morelos, Mexico - Orbicella T R C metagenome | ecosystem: Host-associated > Invertebrates > Cnidaria > Coral | place: Petempiche,Puerto... | reverse complement strand
TGATAAGAACCTAACTTAAAATGTTAGCCTTAATAGGTTCTTATGTGGAGGGGGCTTAAAATGAAAATTTTAGCCTAACAGGTTCTTAAAACCCAGGTTCTTATACGTGGGCTATTACTGTACATCCACTGTTGTATTTCTCGCTTAACTTTCTTTCTATCTTTCTGCTCTCTTAAACGTAGGGTGAATGGTTAAAGTATAAACGTTTCTTAAAGCAGATAATTTCAGGAATTATTAGGTTTATTGAAGGTCCTCCTGCTCCTAAACGAATATGGGAACCCCCCTTTCTTATTTCAAATTTTAAGTTCTCTTGATATAAGCAGCCAACAGGTAAAGTTTGAAAGAAAATCTATTGTTAGTTCTATTTCGATGGAATTACCTTAATATAATATTGGGTTCAGTGTATATCATTTGCATATTTTGCACATTTTTCAAACTTAAATATCTCCGGAACTAATGCAGATATTTGAAGCTATTTGAAAATATGGAATTCTATGTGATACACCTAAAAAATCAACGGGTAAAAATTTGATCATAGTACCTCTTCAAGACCTGGAGCCCGTTTCTCGAAAGCCCCGGAAACTTTTCGGGCCCGGAAAGCCATAGCAAAATCTCGAACCTTACGATTACAGAGCTGCTTTATTCACGTATTCTTAATATGAACAGTGGTTCCCTTCATTCAAGAAGTTTCAGGCGTATACACTTCTCCGTTTTTAGATAAAGCTGAACTAAAAATGGCTTTACGGGCCCGAAAAGTTCCCGGGGCCTTCTAGAAACGGGCACCAGGCCCTTTAATCCATACCCTTTTTCAGACCTGCCTTATAATTAGTCCCCCCTTTCAGACCAATGTTAAAGGCAATGTTTGTTTAAGAAATAGAAAACATGTACCGTGTTTCTATCGAGTTTTAGTATAAATCTACTAGCGTTCTATCACGAATGCCGTTCTCTGATTGGCTACGCTACTCACCAGGGGATCTATTCCATGATAGATAGTGAGTAGCGTAGCAGTGTGCGCTTGTTGAAAAATGACGGCCGTTTCTTGGTGTTTTCGAAGTGTCTGTGAAGAGGATTTAGATAAAGTTTTGAACGTCTAGTAGATTTATACTAAAACAATTGGATTATTCGCTCTCGATTTCTATGCGTGATAGTTGACTCGGGCTGCGTCCTCGTCAACTATCACGCGATAGAAATCTCGAGCTCATAATCTAATAGAAACATGATTTTAAAGCAATCAGCGCGCGTATTTACATAGGGCCAATTTTCTAAAAGCCTTTTAGTTGATAGGATAGCTTCGTCTAAAAACATAACCAATGCAAGAGTAGAGTGCAAAAACCATACCCGATTTCTGACCCTATTTCTGACCTAAACAACTAAAAAAAACATATCCTTTGGGGCCGCACATACCTATATAATAAGGGAGTACCCCCCCAGGAAGGGGGGTGTTACCGTGTGATATTTGCTGAGTACAATGTAGACCATTATAATAATATCGAGAGTTGCTTTGGGATGAATCTCGGCAGAAGTACGTACTTCTCATCGTAAATTAACGTCTGTTACAGTTGTTGATAGGCAAAGTTTTAAATGCAAGGTTTCCACTAGAAATTCCAACACCAATCAATCATTAGCTTGAAATGAATGAGCGATTCGATTGGGCAAGTGATTGAGTATTTTCCGGTCTAACCAGCAGCTGAGATTTTTCGATATATCTAGATCTAATGTTCACTATGTTCAGAGCTCTTTATTAGAAATAACGAAAACATGCTTTCCTCCTCGACTACCATCTTACCGAACATCAGTACACCTTGAATGAAATTACTAACGTTCCGCAATTTTCTGTCGGCCAAACGTGAAATCGGTGCATCGCGAGCGATCGCGTTGGCGACCCTTCCGAAACAAAATATAATGAAATAAAATATAACAATAACAATAAACATATAATTTTCGTTCGACTATCTAGGAGTATATTTTATACACTGAAGACAAAAACCGTGAAAGATGAAGCAGTACCTGGTTGAGAAGGAAGCCTTCGGTAACCCAACTTTGCCGCCATAATTAACTGGATCAAAACTTACAAGCTGAGCCAGCTCTACTTGATACTTGTCTGATGACAGCCGACTTAGTTATGGACCATTACGTCTTCGACAACGACGCATAAAATTATTCGCAACTTCAGTTCTTTCGCTTTCTGACGAAGACAATATAAACGCACTTGACTTGGTTAGTATACACAGACCGATACAGAACTGTAGGTGAATCACGTATCCTTGCTCTGAAATTTGTTTCCATGAGATGATATTTGTTTTTTTTTTGTTTGTGATTTTAGCATGGTACCACAGCAAGTTTTACTTCCGTATTCTGTTCATTTTCTTCTAAAATAAGAAAGCGTGAGATGTTTACCACTCAATGACGTCAGTAACTCGAAAGTATGGTTGAAAAATATGCGCACTTAGTAAACTAAGCCATCAGGAAATGTAACTATATAAAAAGAAAAATTAAACTCCGTCGGATAAAACACCACAGGTATTGCAGCAATTTACTTTAATCCAATCTCAGTACATCGGATAACATTACGAAAATAAACAAAACAGATCTCTAGAATAAAAAAATTCCACTCGAAAGCGAAATAGAAGAGATCGAAACTCTGTTTGAGTGACAGCCGCCACTCAAAACAAATATGTGCCCATATCTTGGCCCACTTAGCTTGGATTCCGTGGTCGCGAGGACAGGGATCTTCAATCGCTGGCCCAGTTCTCATGCACTGTTGTGACGTTTGGTGCGTTTCACATTCATGCATGTGTGTATAGAGTGTGTTCACGTGACGTCATGAAATTCTCAAATCCAAAACTAAAGAGCCACTAAAAGCTTTATCCTCATCCGGCATAAGAGGTGCTAAATTTATACCTGTTTACAACTTTCCAGCTAAATAGCGTCCTTCGTTTGGAAACCAGCGCATTTTGAATTTCGGAGTTACGGCGGTGCGTGACATAAAGCTAACATCGCGTTTGTCGAAAAATATACACTTATCTCGTGATTTTTATCCATTTTAAGAGTTAAAGTATTAGGAAAAGTGCTTGTGTAAATGTTTTTTGGTTCGGTTCAGATAATGAGTCGACTAGATAGCCAAAGTAATTTCCAGATATTTACACTATTTTCCGGCCGCATATTGGAGGACCAAGGAGGTTCACCAACATGGCGGCTCCATACTAGGCTCAATAATTTTGCGCGGAGCATTTCGACTGATACTTCAACTTTGGGACAACGCACACACCTTAAACTTGGAGAACTGTCTTCTTTATTTATCGTCTATAATATCACAATTTCTTGACTTTATCCACTGAATGGTTTTTGATTTTACTTTTTATTGCGTGACAAGGAACACACTCTATAGTTCAAATAATTTCACTTTCATGGAGTTCTGGGAGACTTATTGACCCTATTAGAGGGCCAGCAGTACGGCGATTTTGCTCCATTGGTCAAAAAACTCAACAGTACTAAAATTATGACTGTCTACAAGTGAAATGTTGAAGGGAGAGCACAATGTGATTAGTTTTTTGGGACTTTTGCAACTGAGACATGACGACAAACCTTTCAACTTTTAACACCACAACATTGTGCATGCATAACTTATTATAACAACCCTTTTATACAATTATAGCTTCAGTGCACTTACATAGCTTTCCATTGATGAAAACATGTCCTTGGGTTTTGAATTTTCGAAGTCATGTTAATGATAGTACTCCTTTACTCAATAATCTATTGCTCCAAATATCAACAAATAAATTCCGAGACTCGCCGAGACTTGAAAATCCGATGTTGAGACTTCAAACCCATAGACAGAGAAACACAGAAAAACGAGACTTCGTGACTTAACCTTGAGAGTTTTCGACATCGGTCGAAAATTTTCCGACACCCGAGATTTTCAAGGTTCCGAGTCACTTCAGGGCCTCTTCATATGAGCCCGGTAGCCGGGCCCGCTTGGTTACCGGGACGAATTTTATTGTCTGTTCATAGTCTTCATATGGGAAATTCCAGCCCGGCCTACCGGGATTAGCCTGCGTCGCAGACAGTCTAAACCGCCGGTATATTCCGACACGTCCGGCTGCAACGCAGGCTAACCGGGATGAAATCCAAGAAACACAACCAAAATGGTGGAACATAAACTTGTATCGTTCGCGGCTGTCGTAGCTTTGTGAACTCTTGTAACTTTACTAGTAAAGCTAATTCGCATACTCCTAAAGTGTAAATACATGCAAGACAAACATTATGCCATTTGGCCGCTATGTTGCAAAAGCGAAACTATTTTGACTAAAAAGTTTCGTCCCTGTTACCCGGGCTGGAGTGTTCATATGGGAAAATTTTCATCCCAGTTACCGAGATATCGGTCGCAAAAACCGAGATCTCGGTAACCGGGCCAGCCCTGCTTCTCATATGAACCCATCGACATTCTTACGAAGGAAAGAGTGGCGAGGCAGAGATCTCGGAAACCGAGCCAGCCCGGTTGACCGGGCTCATATGAAGAGGCCCTCAGTGATGCATGTCAAATTGTACTTCCGGTCGGAAACTAACGATGAACATTTTAAGTCTTGGCGATACAGCATCGATAAGCAGAATGATATCGAAAGATTCTCCAGTTTACAAAGTACGAAGTACGAAGCTGCAAACAATGAACAGTTGACGAAGAACCACTGTATTTAAAACATTTCGAACATAACTGAATTACGACATTGACAAATATATGCTGTGGCATGACTGTGCTGCATTGCAACCAATAACGACCTAAATCAGTCAATACAAACTGACTGATAAAACGAAAATTGATCATCAACAATTCCCCGTGATCGATATCTCTATATTTGTTTCTTCCTGCTCTACTTCTCTCTTAAACTACTAGCATAATTTCGCCTTTGTAAGGCTCTAGCAGTTGTTGAATATTCATACTCGAGGTTAAACACTTGATTGACGCAATCAAAAACATTGCATGGATCAAGCCATATGCTGAGCATTCCTAATAGTATAGATTATAAACCATAAACAGTTAAGTTTTACCGTAATCATCCTCTGTGTCCATTGCCAAAAGAGGCTGTTTAAGCTCTTCTAGATCTCTTGTTTGTCCAGCCATGATTGTTTCGACAAGCACATATATTTTCCACTCGGGTCTTCAGCAACGACTTTACACGGCGTCAACAAGCGACAAGAACAAAGTGTCCCTTCAATAACACATTCAATGCGGACGATTTTTAGAGCTTTATCGCCAGATCAACAGTTTCAGGTTAAAACATTAGCCTCATCTTCGCGCCTCCATTCCAATGTTATCCAATTCCAATCTTAGAAGGGGCTTCCCCCACCCTGCTCAGAAACGAGGCCGTTAACTTCCTGTTTTGCTAACACGTACGCTTTGAGACCTCGATCTGACGTACGCTGCTTGACGTTTTATAGGTTTTACACAGCTTGCCTGAGTTCTAAGGAGTAACAAACTGAAAATATAAGGATGCATTTAACTAATTTATAGGTTAGGCCAGCCATATAAAGTATATTCACCCTGCTACCCCCTCACAGTCTTTCAATTCTTATCCCTTTCCATTGAAATTTCATGTTTGGGTAGTCACGCAACATTTTAGTGAAAAACGTAATGCGTGACGAAGACCCAAATAATGTTGAAGTTGGCCATCTGACAGATCTTACGAGTCTTACTTCAGATGGACTATTAGGATGTAAAATGCCGAAGCTCACTTAAATGACACATACTTTCCGAAAGAATCTAAACAGAAAGCTCAATATCCCGCTCTGGCTGCTAGTTCTACTGGAGTTGGAATTTTAACTCTTCTACTTCCGCCTCCATTACTGACCTGTTCACACTTGGTGTGAGTTTTAGTCTGTCCGTCTCTTGACCTAGCGAAATCTACAAAAGAAACGGTGCCTTAGTAAAACCTAGTTCACACTAACGACATAACGACATAAGAAGGACTTTATGTCGTTATGTTTGCAGTACGAACATCCTGACATAACGACATAATAACAACATAACAGCATGAAAATAACGAAATCAGGGAAAAAAACTGATCTTTTCCTGATGTCTTTATGTCGATAACCACAGTACCGAAATATGTGATTATGTAGTTATGTCGCTTGTGTGAGCTAGGCCTAACCAATGGGAATGTTTTAAATGAGTAAAGAACATTAGTTACTGAACTCGGTTTTTGGAAGAATCAACAAAGTATCATTTAATTTCAGTCTAGGGCGTGGAAAATGATGATGGGGAAATTTAAAAGAGAGAGGATCCCATAATTCCTTTGCCTGATGATATTTCATCACGGAACTGGAAGAAAGTTAAGGTATTACCAATTTTTTTTGTTTTAAATTGAAAAGTACCAAATATGGTAAGTTTTACTTCCACTTCGTCGTCGAACAACATTTTTCACTACATCAGACTGAGATGAACCATTTGATCGTGTTGTGCCTTTGAGTGAACCAGAGAAAACTGTACGTGTAAAATCGATTAGCTCTCTGTGACAGCAGCACTCAGAATCTGCCTTTTCTGTTACTCTCTTGCCTTTTCAGCTTTCTCGTGACGTCACAAGTCGTCAGCATTTCCGTATCAGTCACTTCGGTCAATCTAGTGTTTCACATCGCGGGAAAAACCCACTGTTATATAAGAACATTATTTTTATTCTAGGCATAAGTATACATACGTTGTGGAAGCGCAGATAAATGAACGTGACTCGAATTGGTGCATAGAGAACTGAACAGCTGTCGCTTGGTTCATCAGTACAGTTGAAAGCGCGATATCAGTTACAGGCTAGATGAGTAATCTACGAGAGAGACTGCTTCCTTCATGTCAAAACAACGGTAAGGAAAGCGGATTCTAGGTCGAACTAAATAGAAGCACCTTATACCTCAGCTTCCTTCCTTTTTGTCGGTTCTAGTGTCTCTTTAGCTCAAGGAAAAGGTGTAGCATTGGTCCGTGAAAGGACTACGGAATTCTCTAGTGTTCACTGAAACCGACTGCCTGGGATGGATTTTGTAGTTTCTACAGTGTTTGCCATATTTTGTCAGTCTACTAAGGTCGACGGAGAAATTGTTTTCAAGTTAACTCCAATAGGTTATGTTGCTTTAGGCCTTAGGCCACTTAACAGTGTAAACCAAATCATCGTGAACTAAATAGTTTAGCTTGAAAATGTCATTCAATTTCACGTCTTGACTGATCTCACGACATCCGTTCTTCTATCTCATCATTCGAGAATTGGTAAAAAGATAAGAATATATCTTGACTGACTCTGTTCTAAGTTATGACACAAAATGCATAGTGTAACGCTGTTCATTTCTACGCTGATGGTCAGATATATGCTCTAACCGGATAAGTTAAAGGAACGATTTTCTTTCCCCTTAATGTTTGCAGTTTTTAGGGGATTGAAACGCCTCGAAAGTATAAAGAAGAGACCATGATGTTATGAGTGGTCGTAGGAGGTTCGAAACCCACGATGAAAATTAGTAGTTTAGTAACCTTTTCTCTGAAGAAGCATTAACATCTCATGAGTTTCACTATATTAACTTCCTTGATCATGATTGGATATTTCTGGCTTCAGTTACAGCGCCGCTAGTGACAAACTGTTTTCCTTTCTTTCCGAACCATATATGTCTTTTCAGCGATACATGAACCGACAAAATTTTTTTTAACAAAGGTTTGTGACCTGATTATTTTTCACCGGGGCTCCCAAGGAACCTTCAGGGGAATACCTTTTCTAAGTAACGCAAACTACCCGGAGCAAAGTGCGAAGGGGCAGAATTCTTTAACTCTTTCGATCAATCTCGTACTGTTTAACAAAGTACTAAAATAGATCTTGATTCGAGATTCACAAAGTACAACTCACTGAACGCTAAAATCTATTAGTAAAGCTGTTTTTTTAGTAGAAAATTGTTTGCTTTTGACTCTGAGCCAACATTGCAGCTTCGCACTTGGGTGCTGAGATATTACGTTTCTCATCGAGATGAAACAATATCTACTGGCATGTTGTTTTCACTTCAGTTCCGAATCTCGAGGATCACTGTTACATGTTTGTGTTGATCTTATTTTTTTGTTGTTGTTTTTAACAGGCGCTCATTGTTCAAGCCTTTGGCATGGTCAACATATCTCATTTTCGGGTGATCCCAGCTTAATGCCTTTCTCAGCCCATTCTTCCACTCCATTACTTGATGAACCAACGTCTCTTCAGCAACAAACAGAATATCTTAGTAGTCTTACCGAAAACGCGACAGGCGGCAATTTCCAAGTGGAGAGCCTTGAGCAAAGCACCCAGTTATCCATGTCTCCAGATCAAATGGGCAGGATCTTAGAGGTGATAACAAGGGGGCAAGAGTTTCCGGGAAGTTCGACCTTAACAAGCCAGAATTCCTCGTCTGGTATGTGGCATGCATCTTCGGTGCCTGTCGGAGATACCTCGGCCGCTGTCGGCATGACCCCGAATGATCCGAGCTTTTTGGTGACACCCTCAATAAACGGACAGTTTCGTCAAAGCCAGCACACGATCGTCACTGGCGCTGGCATCATAACATCATCAAACTTGGTGACTGGCGGAAGTGATTATACCCCTTCTTATGGCGTTACGCAAAGCATTGGTGACATTGACGGTTGTCCACAGCAGGGTGTGTCCATTGACCTGGCTGGGATCAACCCCTTCGATGCTGGGACGGAAATCGATATTGATCGCTATCATATCCCAGATCTGGAAGTGAAGTTTTGTGACCTGGAAAATCGCGTCTTTGAGAAGCAGCAGAGTCGGAAAGACAAACAAGCACGGCAGCGAATCATTAACGGAAAGGTGAAGTTCCTAGTTCGATCTGAACGCCAGGTGAAGAGCGTCAAAGCTTGGGTCCAAAGAGAAGAAAACGCAGCCAAACTAGAAAAGGATGAAAATGGCATGGTGTCGATTGAAGTTGTTTTCCTGAGGAAGCTTAAGGATAGCGGAAATGTAAGTAGAACTGATCAAGTACATAAACAGCCTGACCGTCATCGCAACACAAATTAGTCGCTCAGTTATACATGAAGCTTGCTAATATTTAGGGTTTTTTTCCCTTGCCGGGACAACTTACCTGATGTTCAGATTATAGCTAATTCCATCAATTACCTGTATTAGTGCTTTCGTGATTATACCTATTACAAACATCCCTCTTCAACTTTATACTAGGCAACTTGTTATGAACCATTGAACTATATAAGAACTGAAACGAGCAGTTTTGAAGTCAAGGCTTGGTCAGTGAAATTTTCTCACAACCTTCTTGGAGAAAAAAAAAGACCATTTTTGTGCAATACTAATTTAATATTCTTTTGCCGTTGTTTGAGAGAGTTGGGATATTGATCATGATATTAAATTCTGATCTCTACCATACAGTTAGAGTACCAAGTGGATCTGGACTCCGTATACAAGATGGATGGATCAGAAAGACCAGTGTACAAACTGGCAAAAGTTCACACCCAAGAGAGAAACTTGTTTGAACTGTTGGTTCAGATCGTGTTCACTGATAACAACGTCAGTGATCAAATCAAGTCAAAGCCTTTCTTGATAAAGACAAAGCGATTGAGTGAAGAACAAATAGGTACGCCATTTTGAATAATCACTTAAATCTTTGAGATCGATGAATAAAACAGCTCACGCAGTGTGGTTCATACTTTGAAGTAAGTTTTATCGTGTTTGAATGAATAAAGATTGTTTACTGATGACGATGGTAATGACGACGACCACAATGATGATGATAATGATGATGATAATGATGATAATTATGATAATGATGATGATACATGGTACAAAATCAGACATGCTGGGACGCAAGTTGCACAGTGGGACTTCCAAAAACAAAGGCAGGTCAAGGTGGACTGGCGCGAGTTGCTTTGTTTTGGATGTCCCGCTGTGTAACATGCGTCCCAGCATGTCTGATTTTTACCATGTGACCGGGTTGTGCAAAGGGGCTATCAGAGTAAGCTTTCTGCGGTAGCTTAGTTTGTCACATGGTCTTGTCGTTTGTGGACAAATGCAGAACATTTCAAGACGCCAGGCAAGGGATAGAGCATCGGGTTTTAACAGGGTCAGATTTTTGTAAATTTGTGCTAGCTTTGGATTAAAATTGCAAAACATCTTTGCAATTCTGGCCGGGGTTGTTCGAAAGGTGGATAACGCTCCAGCGGATAGCGTGGTTTGTTTTGTTGACACTTATCCACTGAAGAGCAATTTATCCGGTGGATAGAGTTAACCAGCCTTCGAACGACTTGGACCAGAAGAGTAAATCACTTGCCACTTGCCACTTGCCATAGTACATTGATTTTCAAAAAAAAGATAGAAAGCTGTACACAGAAATTGACCACCTGAATTTTACCCCATTTTGAGGTTTCATGTATTTTAAGGGGTTACGAAGCCATCTCAAGGGCGCCTCAACCAAGATACCTTTATTACTCCACAGAACCTGGCAATTATTTCAAAGAGAAACGCAAGAGGTCCAACACGTTGCCGACCAGCTCTTTGAGATGGAACCGTGGCAAACAAGCCGTAAAGTACGCTCCGTTACAAAACGAGGCAGACTCTACAGGTACGCTAAAGAAATCCTTATGTGATGTACACAGTCACGTGTCATGTTCATTCGGATCACCTAATTTTTCAAAAGCGTCAATTGAGTGATGTTTTTCGTTTTTTTTTTTCTTTACAGAGGCAAGGTCGCCATTATCGCCGAGTTCCATGGGCTCCAGAAACTCTCCCTTGAGTTCAGAAGGTGCATTTCATTCTAAGTTAATGCCACTTCTACACATTTCCATTACCCACTATAACTCAAACCACAACAGAAATCGTATATATCGATGATGGTCCGAAAGAACTTTTATCCTTAATCGCTTAGTTTGGATGATTATTTAATACATGTTCTTCGTTATTCCTTCCTAAGGTGTTCATCAGCATATTATGTGACGCCCCCCTTGCAAAATTTGGAATTCTAGTAATATATCAAACACGAAAGATCGTGTTTGTTTGACCACATTTCCAAACACTGAAAAGAAAGTTGAAAATACGACGCGCAGTGGAGTATTTTTGACGAACTTTGAGGTTTTTGTAAATGTGTTCAAACACTGTTTTGAGTGTTTGATGTATCTTCTCAATCGAAACTAAAATAAAGGAGAAAACGGAGAGATAAAATCGTAAAAATCTATGCTAATTAAGATCAGATATCCACACACCGTCACGTTCTTGATTTCCTTTGTTTAACCTTGATGAATTATTAATGAGTTTGAGATGTGTCTTTCCTCTTACAACAAACGTTTTAACCAGTTTTTCTTTATCAAGGTGAAACACACCTCGATGAGCTTGTTGTCAATCACTTAAAAGCTCAGCAAGCAAACATTGACTGTCTGACATTCAGCTGTATGATGCAGACACCAAGAGGTGACATCGCTTATCACTTGCGACTCACTAACCCTGATCTGTACCAAACCCTGGACGAGGGAGTGGTGGTGGGTTTTTTTGCCGACGACGAAGGAGTGGCCACCATTGAACCACTGAGCAATGAAAATGTATCCCAGGCCGTCATGGCTGGGGTAATAAGCAGATCTGCGTATGTGGAGGCGCATGCGCCGTCAGAGAGTGACAAAGGTTGGCGCTTTTCTGCTTCTGGTAGAGAGTATTGTCGAGTTGTTATATTTACATTTTATGTGTACTTTTACTGTAGTGAAGCAATAGTGCTATAAATATTATTGAATGATACAAAACTCGCAAATTTTCCTCTTCATCAAGTTTCCTCCAGAAAAATGCTTGCATTATATCATCAACTACTATCACCATTTTCCATGTCATTTTATAACATGCATAGAAGACGGCAGTGACTTAAGTAAGGATGGAACGCCAGGACGTGAGTCATTTATCATAAGCGGTGCATGGACTATAAGCTAAGGGCAGGGATCATTGAACAAGAAGTTCTGTTATAAGAGGGATGGTCCATCGCTGAATGGCGATTCTGTCAACAGAATTTTGCATCAGTTATCATAGGCTGCGAGCAGGCTCTTTTTCCAAGTTTTCGGCTGATTGAATGGACATGTGTTTATTAACAGGACAAACGGACATCGTTTGTGTTATTGGAATGGTGAAAGTACAGATCGTGGGATCAGTTCAGACTGGTGAACGCATCTACGCGTCCACGGACAACCCAGGCACAGGCGTCCCAGAATCCCATCTTCCTCTAGGGGCGTTCATCGTTAGGAACCACACGCTACTTGGCATGGCTATGGAAACATGCCGGTCTCGTTACCATGACGAGGTCAACTTGGTGAAGAGTTTCGTGTGCATCGTGTTGGGGATCAACAGTCGTCAACTATCCAACGAAGTGGAAAACATCATGGAAAACATTGACATGGACATCAAGGTAGCCATAGGCAAGTCTAACAAGAGAACCTGCCGGCGTAAGTCTGATTTGTGTTTATTTTGCAAAAAGAGTAATATATATAACAAAACTTTATCAAGACGCAGTTTCGTAGCCTAGAGAGACGTCCCCTCTCCTCCGCAGTCATCTTTTTAGATCGTGAATACTATTCCAAAAACAGAAATAGTGCAATAGTCATACTCTGACAATAGCTATTCATCTTACTTATTTTGCGATATACTTCAGCTCTCACTTGCTTTAAGCGGGCAGCAAATATGTATTGTCATCTTGCAGCCTCTAGTGAGGACACTTAGCCACATACCAGAGGTTGATGAATCGTACGGCACCTGAACCAATTGTCTTGTCCCCAGCCAGAAAAAAAATAAAACTAATTCAGGGCCAGTTAGCTAGGGACATAGCCATTTACGCAGATGTTCAAGATTGCGTGACGAGCCCTACGAGCGTCTGCTTATAGGAGGCTACTAGGGACACGACAAGATGCATCTGACGAGCTTCCCTATTCAAACAATGAGTATTTTTTTCCTGAGGACTTAATGGGAGACAAGACGTTTTGTTAAAATTCTCTTTTATTCTTTTTCAGGAATGTTCTTTCTCATCACTGGACTTATTATTTTTCTTGGACTCCTGGGATTCCTTTTGTACGAAGTGCTCACGCCAGGAACGCGCTGGCGATATTTCTTGTGCCACACTGGGTCCAGCAGTGAACAACCCAAAATGACGTGTAATTATTCTTCAAGCTACGAGGTGCGTTGCTTTCTTCGCGTTAAATTGCTTTGCACAGAATAGATAGTCGTGCGTTTTGTCATAAGCCCCCGGGTCGGGAGATTGGGCAACCACTCCACACGTTTACGACTCAAAATAAATTTACCTTACCCTACCTTACAGCGAGTGTTTCTGCTGTGTTTCACCTTACTTACACAATAAGCCGCGTATGTCATGATCGAGGTTCGACTGTGTTGTACAGAGCAACTTATAATAAGGGTGGAACATTGACTTTGACCGTGCAAAAGACAACATTTTGTTGGGTGACGATTCACACGTTATCAACCATTCGAACCACTGGCCCACTCATTTAACTGTTTACATGTAAAATAATTAGCTTAGTCAAGTCTGGCTTAGACCGTGGTAGAATGGACCAAACAGAGAAAACATGGAAGGACGATAGCAAGATCTTGTTAGTCCTATCTCTTATTTTCCTTTCTCTTTCGTCCTTTTATAACTTAATATGAGAGTCTGAAACACTAGAATGTAATAATTATAACAATAACGATAACGATTATAATGCAGTTTATTCTCCAAATGAAAACAAACAGTACAAGCGACTAGTAGGCCTGACTCAAAAATATTCCTTATTGATCCTACTTGATAAACTAAGTGATTTCGTTGCCATCGGCAATTTCACTGCGTATTCACAGATGTACTTAGAAATGAAATGTGTGTTGTTGTGGTACGTTAAAGTGTCGTGTTGAGAATGGGAATGTTAACCGTTTATTCTCATTATGTTTACAGGACATAAACGTCCGTTTTATACCTTTCCACTTCAAGAATCTTTTGAGTAAGATACCAGCAGGAGAAAGAAAACCAATGACATTTGAAAACGCAGGTATGACAGGTATGTAACCCTTTCTCTTGGAGAGTAAATTCAACTGGGTACTAGGAGAGGCGAGATTGACTCTGCCGCGAGATCTTCGCCAGCTATTGCTTCTATTAAACCTTGGAAAAGATTTTAATGGAAGCAAACATGTTTGCGGGTTTCATTTTGAGATTTTGCAGTTTTGCCGGGTGGGTAATTGATAACTATTGATATTGAATACATGTTTGTTGTAATTCTTAATTTAGAAAGACTCCTTTCCAGTCTTGCGTAAGTTATTTTGGGGCAATTTTAGGTTCTGCATGATGGGTTTCACAAAACAAAAACGTTTCATTGAATGGAACGCTGGGGTGAATTTCCTGCAGCAAGTTGAATTGAAAAAAGTCTTATGCGCCATTTAGCGAAAGGCCAGAGGCCCGAAATTGATTGGTGAGTTTTAGCGAGACTTCCCGCCGATCTGTGCCATAGCAAATGAATTTTCTGGGCTACAGTTGGTCGAGCGATATTAGAAAACAGTGGTCCCTGTCACCAGGCTAATTTGTCATGTTCTTGCATTCTAGATTCACCGATCTACTTTCTGAACTTCGACCGCTGTGCGTACGGCGGGCGCACAGACAGCAGCATGTATTCACCGGAGGACGCTAAGCCAGTCAGAGGTCCCACGTACCTGGCATCATATGGAAACTGTTCAAAAGTATTTTCTTTTTTGTGGCACAGTTGGAAGCCGTTTAATGACAGTAAAACTCCATATCAAATGCCCTGCTCATGCAGTGGCGTTGGAACTTTAGTTTGTAAGTGGATTATGCTTGTGATGTCCTTCAGTGCTTACTGTTTCCTTGCATATCATTGAGTTGTCAGTAGTAAATCAACCGCACAGCTTAAACATCAGTGGTAATGGAATCAAACTCTCGACCAATAACTCTAACGAGTAGTATAAGTTACCGACATAGTGTAAGTTACCGAAAAAGTCTGTTTAGTACAGTATAAGAGGAACTTATTTACTTAGTAGTCCTTTATCTTGCGTTTACGAAGTTTAGTCATACTTAACAATTAGACCCGTAGCCCGCAAGGGCTACGGGTCAATAGCCCATGAGGCGAAGTCGAATGGGCTATTGACCCGTGGCCCTCGAGGGCGAAGGGTCTGATTGTTTTAGTATCACCCAACTAGTCGGACAGAAAACGCAATAATAAAGTTAGCAAATGCAAGTTGAAGAAATTTTATTTGGGAATAAAACAAAAGAAAGCTTCACGCTCGATTTCGCATCTCGAGGACTATTACTAATAGTCCTCTAGTAAGGTAGCAAATTAAAATGCAGGATTTGCATTAGTCCACTAGTTGGGTGATACTAAATGTAATTATAGCCTGCGTAACTGGCGGATTGTTCGCGCAACCAAAAGACAATAACGACATAGACTAATGCTAAAAACATTATCTAACAATTCCCTCGCCGCTCCGCCGCCGAAACAAGCAGTCGCGCGCGAAATCTCATCAGCCGCGCACGCTACGCTATCATAGTCATTCGGGGGAAAAACAACAGATTCCTCCCCCCTTCCCCGGCCCCCCCCCCCCAAAAAAAAGATTCCCCCATCTCCGTTTCAAGGATTTTCACGACGCCCGAACTACAACCTGTCATTGGGAATGAAAATTCTAATCCGCGTTAAGTTTCTCCCCTTGCATTATACACCTAATACCCCAAGACGAGTTAAATACAGTGGAACCTCTCTAATAATGAGGAGACAGAACAAACTGTCCATATTATAGAAATCACTGATGTGACGTCAAATCCAAGGCCCACCAAAGGGAAACAAGTTAATGAACATCACTGCATGTCGTCGTTAATGGCGTAATCGTGGTACAGCGGAGAAGTCAATACTACGTAAGTCTTCATCCCGATTATAAATCCTGGGGGGACTCCCATGTAAAAAGGACGAGGGTGGTGTCGTAACTTTTAGAGGTTAAAAGAGCGGTTTTGGTACCTCCTAATGTGCTCAGCCTCAAAAGTTCCACAGCGGGGGCTTTTGTGGATACCTTTGAGGTTATTGAGCTGAAAAAAATATGACAGTAGATAATGTGTTGTTTTAGAACTGCTACCTCTAAGAGGTGAAATAAATTTCAAACCACGCCCACAAAACAGGATCTTGGTACCTCTTAGGGGCTATTTTCAAAACTTCCGACGAGCACCCCCGTCTTTTTTTATGTGGGAGTCCCCCCGGGTTAAAAATGACGATAACACGTGCCACTTCTATTGTACATTTGCATAATAAGACAATATTGACTAAGTTTCATTTGAAACCACAAACAGTAGATCGTAGTTACATGTAAATAGTATTGAATATGAAATCGTCACTGTTTTGTCGCTAATGAAGAAGTTAAGTTTATATGAATTTTGCTCCCTGGGTCCGAGAGTTTGAGTCCGTTATCCGCATTAGAGAGTGTCCGTATCATAGGATTTTTTTTTACAGAAAATATATGACCATTTTGCCGGGACCAAGGTTAAAACAGTTCGTAATAGAGAGGTGTCTGTAAGAAGAGGTTCGAAAGTATTGAAATGTAACAAAATAATTTAATTTTGACTTCTCACTTATAATTTGGAAGTGAAATAATAATAAAAAAATGTTTGTAAAGGAAGGATGTAATAGTCGCAATATTGTCTTGTTCTGGATGCTCACGCCTTCACCACGAAGTCCAAGTTCAGCGCTCTGACCAATAGACAACGCGCCGAACAAACCTTATTGAAAAGTAAGTTGCCACCCCCAAACCTTTGGAACTCCACCCTTAATGAAAAACATCCCCATTTCCGAGCTATGGGCACTAATTACGTCCATAAATCACTAGTTATATTGACATTCCCTTACTTCGAAAAAACTCTAAAACTAATGCAAGGCTATTTAAAAACCTAACTAAAATTTCTTGAATTTTCCAATTTTTTGAATTTGAAATTTTTTCAGGTTGGAAAGAATAAACCTTGTACAAGATATTAAAGCTTTCCTCGGGGATAGTTACACAAGGGCGAACTGTACTATTCTTAGAGGAAAGACAATCGTTAGAGTAGCTACAAATTAGTGGGAGGCCAGTCTTCATCTGTCTTTTCTTTCATGCCACATTCTTCTAAGCAAGATTAGGCTGTCAATAACAGCTAAGTTCCAGGTGCCTATAGGTACCTTTAAATTTGCTAACCAAGTCAAGGAGTCCCCTTGTAGCCCAGTGGGTACGTTTCCGAGCTTCTCTTCGGAAGGGCAGGCGTTCTCCCCCCCCATCCCCCCCCACCTCACCATCCCTCACTCATTCCCTCGCACCCCCCTCCCTCCG
>Ga0126339_10001130_pt1 | contig 17315 bp, 2 predicted proteins | sample OrbTmetagenome_2_FD_92532 | JGI IMG/M metagenome (GOLD analysis project Ga0126339, IMG submission 92532) | Coral microbial communities from Petempiche,Puerto Morelos, Mexico - Orbicella T R C metagenome | ecosystem: Host-associated > Invertebrates > Cnidaria > Coral | place: Petempiche,Puerto... | reverse complement strand
CCCATTCTTTGTTGTATAGTAGGTTACCGAAAACTCTAAAGATGGGTAAAATAAACAACTAACTACGGCATTTTCCGTCGCATTTATTGATGAAAAAAGTTCCGCGAAAATAGTTCGAAATGGTATTTCTGAAGCCCTAAATTTCAAAATTTTCTGGGGGAGCATGCCCCCAGACCCCCCTAGCTTGGGGCGCCTTCGGCGCTCCCAATTTCCGCGCTGTGCGTACGCCTTCAAAATCTCACGCTACGTCCCTGAATAAACAGTAAATACTCTCCAGAATTAACGCTGATTTAAGTCAGAATCAAGTTTAAATTTTTCGGGTTTATCGCCATTCAGGTCCAAGAACTAACTAAGGTTGAATCCTAAGATCAGCTCAGTATCATGATGCACAATTTGAAAATGCTGAGTACATGGACAGTTGCTACACTGAGTACACTATGGTACACTGATCAGTAGTGCCCCAGCCTCCCTCCCCTTCAAGCAGGCCAAGAGATTGCTCTGAACTGAGCCTATTGACAGACATATTCTTTCCAGTCACCTTTACGGCCGATACTACCACATGGAATAAGTCACAATTTCTTGTCATCGTCTGGATAAAACTGTTGTGATATTGCCTGAACGTTGACGACTATTAACCTCATGGGTCCTTATGTCTGCGGCGTCTACACCGTGTCTATTGGCAAATTAAAACGCACATTGCAGCCTTTATTATGTGGATGTTGCACGTGTCGAGCCAGACAAAAAGTCTATCGCATTTGACGTCGGTATTAATCCATGAATTGACATGAAAGACATTTGTCCTTCATGATCATACACGAAATTTGTTGGTGTTTAATTACTCGGTTGAGTGGGCCGCTATGCGTGGGCTGCGAGACGCCGCCTACAAAAAAACCCACGCAGTTGAAAATTACACATGTCACTTTTCGTATTGTGTTTGTTTAGACTTCAGTAAACACAGTTGAAAAAGTATTTGCTTTTGGAATCAGCCGAGAAACGGAATAAATAAAGCATGCTTAGCTCATTTACTTTGGTGTGTTTGATGTCAGAGGTTCTTATAATGCCATGACTTTTGTTATCGCACGAAGTTTTATGTCGTAGTCGTCTTATTAAACTCAAGAGATTAGAATATCATGCTTTATGGCTGCTAATCTGTCTTGATCTTGAAATAAAAGAAACACAGCAATTAACTTTCCTATAGCCATCTCAGGTGAATAATTCCATGACGGCAATAAATTATTCTAGGGCTACTCAACCTTTCCACTTCTGAATCATTTGGTCCGTATTAGGCACATTTAGAAGACCTGATACAAAGCTATGCCAGCTCCTCACGTCAACATATTTGCGATAATGACCCGTGATAAGTGTATCAGACATTTTTTCTCTTTTTTTTTTCTGATTACTTACGGCTTAGAGTTAGGTTTGCAACCTTTCGTGATCCAAGTGAAAGGCAGCATTTTTGCGATAATACACTGAGCTGAACCTTGGCTAAAAATCGTCTCCAGTAAAGAACCTCGTGTATAAATTTTTCAGTTTCTTTGCGACTTGAATCAAAGATGTCCATGGCACGGGGCAGGGACTTTGTCCATCATTTGGTTCATGTGTTTTGATGTAGTATAGACCGGAAACATTGCCGGACTTTGCAGCAATGTCGTATTATCGTCAGCAGGAATTGTTGATCCTGTTACTGATAATCTCTGAGTCGATTCTTATTAGAATAATGTTTTAAAACACTTGTTCATTTCAAAACAATGCGTCAATTAGGCAACAGCTGCAAAACGCTTTTATAACCACTTACAATTACTTTCGCGTGGGTCTGTAATTTCAATTTGTCTTCACTAACTCAATAACAGTCAAAGAACTGAACTTTTGTAGACCTCAGGATACGATATTTTTCAACAGAAAGAGAGGAAATCGCGCTTGATCTTGAATGCTGCCATGCCGGCGGCGTCTTACAGCCACTAACCGCGAGAGTTTTGCCACATAAAACAAACTGTGAGTCGTACGCCATTAATAATGCAGAAAATAAAATCTGGGTAGTTTAGGAAGCAAATAGAATAACACAATGGAAAGCATTCTTCAAATTAGATATCTTACCTCAGTGTTTCGTCTCTGGTAGTGCCTAATTGAAATGAAACAACTTTAAAATTAAGATCTTACTCTTACTCCTACTTACTTACATTTAGGCAGCATTTTCATTGTTAATTCGTCATGAATCATTCGGAGATACAAGAATTTTTAGGGATCAGCCGGTGGTACTTCAAGTATAATACAAGTTATTTGTTTTTAAGTTGTTTGTTTGTTTTCTAGACTGGTTCAGATTTAACATAACTTTTCAATTAGTCACGGGATGGAGCTCCGTTAAGCAGCTGACTAGAGGTCATGATCATGACTTTATACTGCCGTTATAACGTTAGTAAATGGCTTGAAACTTCAGCGTCTAACCTATCACGCTGACCGAAAGTATATCACATGGCAGTTTTTTCAGTTCTTGGTAAGAATATTAAAGTTACAAATCTACCACCTACACTTGGGCGAAAGGAAGATGGAGAGAGGAGAAAGATGGAGAGGACTATACAAACGGAAACATGAAACCAAATAAAACGGAAACTAGCTGGAAAACTTGGTACTCAAGCTTGTTTGTTCAGTCTCGGACTATGCCCCTTTTGAGCTTGCATTGACGGAAAACGGGTCCTTGTTGGTTGTCATTGGCTGCGCCGGGTTCGCTTTGTACACAACTGCGACAGACAACCGGATGAAAATGCGAGAGACGAGGTCGCGTAAAACTGTAAACATCTCAGACAAACTTTGCCAGCCCATCGCATGCAAAATTAATCGGCTAACGAGACGACAAAAAAAATGTTGTGTTGAGTCAACTATGACTTCAGTGTACTGTAGAAAGACTATGCCGCTGAGGGGTTTGTAACTAGCCCGTGTAATGAAATGATAATCAGAGATAGCTTATATCATTTCGCGGTAGCCATTTGAAGACATAAATCAATCGTCTCAGTTTTTTACTATCTGACAACACCTGTCACAGGTAGTTGTCGCTCTACAGTCTTGAGCTGACAAATTCAGTTATCGGTTATGAGAACCCAGAAATGTTCCCTGGGTAATGGAGGACAGCTGATCAAACGCCAAGATAGACTGTTTGCACGCTTTGACTGCCAATTGTACAAACAAGTCTCCTCACAGGCCCACAAAGATAATTTAGACTTCTACATTCAACATTTTCCCCTAGGGCCCACTTTAATTTCTAAATTGCGGTCGTCTCATGTATAATTTATCACCGGGCCTAAGAACTGTAGCCTTATCTTAACTAATCGACCACAAAAATTTACTCAAATGGTTGCGAAAATTAAAAAAACAGAAACATTCACTCGGTCACACAATGGGAAAAGTTAAAGGAAGAAACCGTGGCTTGCGTTTACTGAATCAGTTGAAATGTGTTCTCCATCAAGGTCTATTTTTCCATGGTTACCGATATAAAGATACGCTCTGACGATATATAAATCTTTAGGGCCATATTTCACTCGTGGTTTCTTTTCTATGAAAATATTTTCACAACAAAAGCAAGCTGCTGCGCCGCTTTTGTTTCATTTATTGTCGCGTGTTGTTACAACTGTTTCGTAGGGTTCCGAAACAAAAGGCGTACCCACTGAAACCCTACACAGTCGAAAGAAATTACTTCCCATGTGCTATTCACGCTTTGAGATTAGTTTAGATGTAATTACAAATTCTTTCTTCGCGTAATCTAACGTAATGAAATCCTCCAATAGGAACAAGAATGCCAAAGACTGACATTTCCTCTACTCAGACGATGTCTCTCGAGTTTCAACAGGCCCCCTATTTCTGCCCGGATCTGCTTGTCTTGTAAAACAAATACGAAAGCTTGCACATGAACGCTAGCAAGACGCAAAAACCCCGGCCGACTGCCGCTAAGGTTAGGTTTCTTGTTAAGAGGGCAGCCTCACGAGTTAGGTGAATATTCTATTCCTGTACTTCACTACCTGTTCTGCAGTATTATAAAGTGGCGATAGGTTTTCAACCATTAGTTCAAGATAATAAATGACAGCTACTGATCTGACATCTCAGGAAAACTGACGCAATTTGTCGGAAAGAATAAATATTTTGAATATACAGTGTTGCATTTTGGCAGTTTATTTTAGTTGATAGCCTAAAGCTTAATCTACAGGTTCGCGCGTAAGAAATCGGGAATGTTTAGATAAGGGAAGATAAGCGCTCTGTGAAAACACCATATGTCACAATATTTGACAGAAACTACTTGTGCCATTTTTGCTTTCATAAAATGAGACAAATCAAAGCCTTGGTATATGGTAATTTTGCCGGGTGGTCGTGTCTTGTGAGCACACAGCATGCGAGCCGTGGCTCAGTGTTTCGAAAGAATGATATTTGAAAGGCTGGCTTTGTAAAGATAATTTACCGGAGGCGATTTACGTTAATGAGGAGCTTCCTACCTGGCGAAGGAAACACATTTAAGCGAATAAACACTCGACTTCTCATCCGGGATTTCCTAACAAAGGAAACCGCAATCCACAGAGCGCGATAAAAGGTTTGTCAATATCTGTACATCGTGGTGGGCCTGAACTTCAGCGTTCTGAAATGGCAATTCTTCGGGTAAGTATTCCCTGAAACCACGCTCGATTTGTTCCAAAACAAAGATCCTTGCATGAAGAACATTTAACGGAGGTTTATTTGCCGTGAAGCTGAGTCTGTAAACGGGTGAAAACAGGCCAATTTAGCCCTTTCCGATTTAGACGGCTGATTGTTCCGCATCCTACAGCCGCCTGTCTTGTGGCGGCGGTTTTCTTGTTTCGTCATGCGTTGAATCCTCGCGGCTATTTGCTCGCAGACTTCAGAGATCAGGGACGGCCTTATAAAAATCTCATCTATCAATTTCAATAAACTAAGGCGAATCCAGTTTTAAACGAAGTTCACATCAAGTGTTCTGTTCAAGCTCTGTTGAGTTGAGAGGCAAGATGATATCTCTACGGAAAGGAGAAATCCTCATTATTAAGCCAATGAACAGATAACCTGATGCGAAATTTCGAGGACGAGCTGTGGGGAATCAAACGCTAGAGATACTCACCGCATGTCATTATGCTCTTTAATATAAGTATAGTAACATATGAAAGGAAAAGCCATTTAAGAATGCTCATTAGCCATTTGTAAAGATCGCTTAAACTAGCTGCTCTGTTGACACAAATTCAGGTGAAATTGCGGGCGTGAGGTTTTTATTTGGATCTCGGGACACTTTGCGTTCAAAGATCATCAGTTGGTGTTGACGAGAAGAGGTTTTAAAACGTCTTGATCAATCAATGAAAGTGATCGAGGATGGGAGCAAGGGCCGAACACTGTCAGTAAGTGATCTGGTATTGCACTCCCCAACTACTCTGCTTAATAACTTGCGTGTCTTTCTAGTCAAACAAGGAACAGAAGATCAAGCTGGCAGAGTTGAATCCGTTCATAACGTGTGAACTATGCAAGGGATATTTGATCAAGCCAACAACCATTGCCGAGTGTTTACACACATGTAGGTAGAAACAGTAGCAGGGATGTGTGACTGCCTTTTTAGAATCCTTACATGTCGACATGATCTTTCAAAGCGCAGCCCAGGGCGTTGAAAGATGATGGAATTAGAGCTCTAGGAGCAGGGCGAGTTCGCCATTCTCTTCTGCTGTTATGCCCCAAGGCTGGCCAGATGTTCATTTATTATGCACGCTCGTCAAACGCTATTTATTTTGTTATTAGTTTAACTCAGTGACGCCAAGCATTTAGACGCTTATAAATAACACGCTCGAAGGCTGTCATTCAGCGTGGCACGCGCGCAGACAATGTGAAGTGGCTTTTGTATTCTATTCTTCTCGCGCTCTCGTCATTATGAAACAGTTTGCCAGCTAAAGATTGAGAAATTGGTCTTCCACAATAACCTATTATCGGCCAGCCCGATTTATTCACAAAATAGTTTGCCTGTGACGGGTCCCAAGTGATTTCTTTCCCACTTCACGGAGAATAATTACATTTAATTACTTTCAACTAAGAGCATTTACTCTATATATGTAGCTTCGTTTTGCATACTAAGTAAGTCGGAGATTATCTTGACAAAATTCCTCCAAGAATGTCTTTTCTTTGCCCATTCTTTCCATAAGATATCCCGAGGTTTTGAGGTTTATTTGTGGTTATAACTCGCGGTGATATTAATTTTCGTCGCTATTTGAAACGGGAAGTATTCCCGCTGGGACAAAGTTGTACAATATTAATAGGACCCCTGCGGTTTTGTATTTGTTTGTGCTTATAATCTTAGCTTTTTAGGCTATGAAAACCTTGTTTTTGTGTAGAGCGAGATTGGCCACGATTTCAAAGAGGAGATAAGTTTATGCACTCGTCGCGCAGCAGTAAAATAAGTCTCGCATTGTGTTTGGTCATGGGCGAGAGTGTAATTTAGATTTCCGTGAAGGCCGCCCTGTAGCAAGTCATAACAAGAAAGCGGAACGTCATCTTTCAAAGCTGAACAATACGATAACAATGTGCGATAACTTTATCATTAAAGTAAACATGGTGTATTCACTAGATTAGACCTAGTATTAGCTTGCTTTTGTAAAAAATTGAGACAATTTGAAAAGGCTGTTGTACGTGCCGAATTGTTCTCAAGTCGTCTCAAAGCTAGAACATTTTCAAGAGCACCATTAAGCGAGGGCACGATAGAGAGGTCTTTCGAAAGATATATCGCCCCGTTGTTCACATCCTTCAGTTTTTAAGTGGTTTTTGGTTAATCTTTGAGACTTGAATCCTCGACTGTATGTCAAAAATTTAACCGTGTCGCTGGCGCGAATTCTTTCCCAAATTGTTCAGGGTTACCTCGCGCGCGGAAGGGATTAATACCGTTAAACGAAGGAACCTTTGTTCTTTTCCCGACCAAACAAGACAAAATGTTTGCAGATTGTTTCTCAAGTTGTTGCTGAATTTCGCCATGGGAGAGAGAGGTCAGACTAATGCTCCGCTCTGCTAATCTTATCAAAACCGTGACGAGAAATCTCTTGATCAGATAAAGGCATTGGTGTTAAACCTCTATTAATGGAGAAGAATACGTCACGGGGAAAAGACGAAAGCTCTAAAGACTTGAACATTAAACGTAGATAAAAAAAAAAAAAAAAAAGCGCTACTTTTACAGTTGAACGAAAGGATTAATACAAAACGCGTTCCTCATTTGCCAGTACAATTAAATCTTCCAGACGCTGCAAAATTAAAACAGGCCAACATTTTAGCACAACACACCCCCGGAACACACCGTGATAGCAATGTTTGGATTTTATTTGCTCGGATGACTGAGATACGAGATCAGCTTCGCAACATGCGGTTCCGTCCTTTCTCAATGAAATATCATTAACTCATCATCAGAAGACCTTCTGAAAAGAATGAATACCATTTTAATTGCTTTTCTGTGTTTGACAAGTTGATTGTGAAGATAAATGGACCATTTTGATGGAATAAGACAATAGTTTATTATGGAATCAGTCAGTGTTCTTTGTGTTATAGGCCTTATAGAAAACATACTTGGAAAAATCAAACAAAGCTGAACGTGTGTCTTAAATACGGCTCGGTATTTTGATTGGCAACGAAGAAACGGTCGCCTTCCATTTGATACCTATCTTGTTGGCGCTTTTTAAAACAAATGTATATCTTTCATATCCATCAATGTCAATCGCTTTTCAGTTCGATGTAACAGATGACAACAAAGATTAAAACATCACGCACTACGGAAGCTCAGTGTTGTTTTGAGGAGAAAAATTATTGGTTCAGCGAAAAATGATGAAGATTTTTAATGTAATGCGGATACTCGCAATCAGTGCGCCCAAAGTACAAGGCAGTTTGCTATTGTCATTTTCATGTTAATCGAAAATCTGGACGTTATTTGAAAATAAAATTACTGAAGATTGCATCAAAATGTATCAAATGAGATAAAGAAGCGCTCTTTTATAATCAGCAGTGCTAGATCTTTATTTTCTGTTGTAATCGGCTTAAGAAATTCGAAACACTTGAAATCTGCAACGTAGTATTTTGACTTTTTTTTTTCTCAGAATTGTTTAAGTTTAAGTTTAAGTTTAATAATACTTTGTCATGAAAAACAAAAAGTACATGACTGGAGAATAATTGGGGGAAACTAAATTTCCATACAAAGTTTGGCAGTTTGTTGGCTTGTAAACTGAGGTATTTGACACTGGTTTCGCTGTTCTTTTCCTCGAAAATGAAAATTTAGTTTTTTGTCAGTTGCGTGTACTATTATTCGACCAGTTTCCAAGGGACTTTTCCCTAGAGCCATAGATAAACAGTGTAAGTCTGGAGCAAATGGGCGCGACTCCTTTACGAAGAAATCTACAAATATTGGAATTCAAGGGCGCGCAAGGGTGAACCAAAATGTTGACAACTAATCACGGTTATGGTGTTTCCTTCCGCGTTTGCTTTTTCCGAGAAAATATTAATTTTCTCCGCCCAAAAGTAGGTAAGAGTTGCGAACTTAACTGATTTCCAACTTCATTTCCCTGGGGGCTTTTCCCGCCATTTCGTGGCAGTCTCGCCGGAAGTCAGGAGATAACGAAACGAAGTTTTACCGGGAAATCAGTAGTGATTTCCTTATAAACTGCTTCACTGCGAGAATTCGAAAAAATGTCATGTTCGTGTTTATGGACCAGTTTTCTAGGAAACACTGATAAAATATAGATTGTCAAGGGGCGTCCAGTTTTCAGATGGCTATCGAAAGGATTTGAAACTTTCGAAGTATCGTTTTGTTTTGATTTAAAGTTCTTTTTTTAGGATGACAGATTAACCCGAAGTATCCAATAGATTCAATTCGCACGGCACTTTGCGTGCAGAGGACAAGGTCCTCGTGCAAGACTAGGAAATGCATGATTCTTATCAAGAGACCCTTGTATTTATTAAACGTTCTGTCACGAGAACAAAATTGAACCCTCAGATCGACCTTATATTCAAACAGACACAAACTATCGAAAGCTCAAGTAAACCCAAAGACATTCAGTAATATAATGATGCTTTAGTTACGGAAAAAGCTCAAGACATCTAGGCAGTTGTTTTGTGCGATTTGGGAGCGAATGAACGAGTTTATACCTGCCGTGTTTCTTCATTTCCTCAATTTAGTTCTCTGTTCTGATTTCGCTCAGTGTTTTCTCAAACGCAGGGGCGCAACTGATTCCCGTAACTGAAGGAACGAACCGTTGTGGTTGTCAATAGTGAATGGTATCTTTTATCCGCACACGTAACAGCTTCCTTACTCAAAATTGTTACTGAATTAAGGCCCCAGTTAACAATGTAATTCGCATTTCTCACTGCTCACACTTGTTAAGCATGTAATGCTTTTCAGTATTTTCATCGTGTTTAGATAGTAAAGGATCTGACTTTCTTACTTATTTCACTCTCTGATTCAGCCCTCTTTTTAAGCTTTTTCGTCGTAAGGTCCTAACCTGAGCGCAGATTCGGCTTTTGAAACTGCTCCTGTTTCGTATAAAGTCAGTTAGTGGAATCACTTTAATAAATGTCACGAAAAAAGAGTGCGTTGCTCGCTGGAAAATCACTACAAATTGCATGGAACATGACAAATCAACTATCACTGTGTCAGTGCCACACGTTCTTAAATTTTGTAGCGGCAACTTGAAATTAATTTGATCAATTTTCCCGAGGCACAGAAGAAGCTGGTCGGTGCATGTTTAATACAAGCACACCCACGATTGAGCGCACAATACCTAAATCTACCACTGGTTTGTGTCTGTGTGTTGAATGAATTTATTATTGAAATATAGGATGTTAATCTAGCTGTTGGCAAACAATTCGAAGTTCTAAAATACAGGTTCAAAAGAGGTATTGAAGGCTATGATAAGCCAACCAGTTTCAAGTCGGTGAGAGTTTCATATGAACTGAACACGATGACAAAAATAGATCTATAGTTCGACCCAGATAAATGTTCCATATCAGCTCATTGTTTTGTGAACAGATGGAGGACACGATTTCCCTGTGAAGTTGTTTCCTTTTTCGTTACCTTCTCATTGTTTTCTTTTCTGGATCAAATTTGAGCCGCAAAGGGACTGAAAGAGACATGATACCACGAGAGGAAAAATAGGTTTTCTTTCTCGCGACGGACTTGCGCAGCGTTTTATTTCTCGTCATTTGGTCAGACGAAATAAGAGAGAGAACGTCCGAGACCAAGGTATCCAGGGTCGCAGCTAGTAACAGGCTAACCGAGGCACTTGCCTCCGTCATTCCCTTCGTTTTTTTCTTTTTTTTTTTTTCCTCTAAATACATAGGAAGAGAATTTAGCCATGGACGGCAGTGCCTAAGTCATAATTTTTTCATGGACCTTGCCCCAGTCATAATATTTGTTTTGGCTACAGCCCTGGTATGGTTCCATCATTAGAATGAAATTGCTTTAAGTATTTGCTCTGACGAGCTTTAAACTTCAAACGTTGCTGTTTGTACGTTGCGAGGTTTTGAATGCAGGATTCGCAGAATCATTAAAATTAAGAGTTTTACTGTGCGAGAAATTTATTCATTTCACAACCATGCTGATAGGTATTACTTATTTGGTTTGGTTTTATCAGTCTGCAGGAGTTGCATTGTGCAGAATCTACAAGACAACGAGGAGAACATCTGTCCAAAGTGCTCAACAGTCATTCATGAAACAAACCCATTTGAGATGTTGAGGTATCGTGTACTGGAAGAATTGTGTAATATTTGACATGTTTAATTTTGTCGATATATCAGGCCTTTGCGCGTTGTACAAGAATAACTATGAAATGGAAGAAAATCTAAGGAATTTTAATTTAATTTGGTAGAAAAACATCAAAGAAATAATAATGATGATAATAATAAAAGAAACGAACTAGCATGGATAAAATTAGAAGAAACTGACGCGGATTACTAAGTACGCAAAAAGTGCACGCCTTACTCTATTCCGTTACGTAACTCCGATGTTCACAGAACATTGAACTTCCCAACCTACACTTCTGCTGGTACTCTCCCCTGAATTAAACAAGCGAAAATGAAATAATTACATGCGCGCATTTCCTGCCGGATTTAACTATATAGTCATCCCCGATACCTCTCTGCGATTTGTTCAGTTGAACCTGTTTTAGAGGATTCTGTGAATTAAATCGGGGAGAACGGAAGCAAACTTAACCTAACGCCTGAAGCAACCGGAACTGTTAATGGCTGACACGTTATGATTTTCATAAGATGCATTGGACGAGAATCACTCAAAATAAATCATACTGTACCACACCCCAACCACCACACCCAGCACCGTACGCCGTTGCGTAGACTCTAAAGTTCAAACCAAAAATGGAGTGTTAAGTATCAACCATCGGCGTTGAAACATCAGTCGACTTTGTGCCAGGGATACAGCGTATGATCAAGTATAATCTAGCTTAATTTGATGTACAAATGTACATTGAAATATATTTTCATATACACCCCACAAAAGTATCAATAAAATGAAAAATAAATCAATTTCTCTCAACGAAACGTGGTGTTATTTTTCTTTTTTGCCGTTGTTTTTGAACGGAATATGTATGAAAAGTTCTGTACTGCAAGAAATCTTCTAAGGAATTAGTTTACCAGACAACTCTCAGAGTAGTTTTGGGATTGGGGCGAAACTTGAAAATTTTGGCACACACTAGCTGTAGTGACAACCGAAGATCCTAAAATCCAATAAAGGACAAAACATCGATGCTGTACTCTACCTCATACCACAAAAAATGCAGTTAACCCTGTTATTATGTTTCTATATCGTTGTCATTAGTTCATTGTAAAAATGAGACTCGCGATGTCTTATCGGACAAAAATATCCTGTACCGGAAGTTGTTTAACCTCTTTTCACAAAAACCTAAATAAGAACATTTCCGTGTAATAACGAGAGTGCATCTTGTGTTAGTAGTTTTACTTGTTTCTTGTTTGCAAATTTCCCTTGTGTGCCTGTGTAAAGGATGTTCGTTATCACAAAAGGTTTCTAATCCTGGAACACATAAAACGCCTACTCTCTTATACGTGGTCGAAATAATTTCAGTTGCATGTTTTGAAACGTTCTTCAAGTGAACGCATGCTCACAAGGAGTTTTCTGGTACACGGTGTGCGTGGAAAACAGGAAGCAGATTCCGCTAAGACTAAATAATGGGGCTTTTTTAGTATGGCGCTTTCAAATTTAGCAGTGTTAAAAAAGCGAGTCAGTTGCTTTAATACGTTTTTCTCCTGGTTTGCTCAGAGATATTAAGACTTTTCCATAGTTACTTTTTGCTGCTGTAGCCATCAATTAAAATAGAAACGAAAATGCTCTCTTCCAAAAATCAAGTCGTCGCATGAAAATGTCAAGTGAGGGGTTGTATGTCAGGGGTCGCCACGACTCGGTTTGGTCGGGGGTTCCTACTGCATTGTGCTGCAACATTTGCAGAAGCTTCCAATGTTACATAGGTCAAACATTTTTTTTCTGATTTTTCTTTTTTCATCCAGGTCAGACCAAATGTTGGAAGATATTATATTTAAGTTGGTGCCAGGACTTCAAGAAAGTGAGCCTGTGTTTTTCTTTGCATGTGTGTGTTTTAATACTTTCAGCCAGTTGAGCTAACACACTCTCTATCTCTTCAAATGCTTGTCAGTCTCTTTCGCTCTAACTCTTCCACCTGCAGTCCACATGTGTGATTAAGTTTACATGTGGTCTTTTATAAACACTCTCTTTCCAAGACGTTTTATTTTCTCAATAAAGCACTTTTGTTTTCGTTAATTATTCCTGTTCCCATTGTTGTTACTGATTTTCCGTTCGGGAAGTTTTGAAACCCTTGCATAATGTCGAAACTATTTGGGAACACGATGCGTTTACTATCCACAACGTCTTCCCTTTGGTTCAGTAAATTCACACGATCTGAGGTATTTTGCGTTTTCGATTAACGCTCGATCTATGACCAACGAAGTTAGTTTCGTAGGCGTCCTTCTGTCTGCCAATTCCCTAGCAACTCATAAAGGAAGTGTTTTCTTTCGTTTTCCCTTTCAGCACTGATGGAAACACAAAAGCGCTTTCCTGCGCAGCCATTTGAAACTCTTATGCTATTGTATATTGATTACTTTAAAAATAGAAACAACTTCCCCTTTTGTCAATGTTGTTGTGATTCTTACGGTCGAATGGTCAATTCCATTGTCAAGCGACGGATTGTGTGACATTTCTGCCGCGTCATGATCACTCCACTCTCGTTTCTATGTTTGTTGCTGACTTGGCTGGGAAAGAAAAGTGCCCCCTTCGCTTTCTAAACGATTTCCCGGAAAGTGGTTTTTGAATCCTGGCTAAAACTCCCGCTTTTGGGGTTCTAAGAACCTGAACGTTGATAAATATTTTTTTTCGTCGAATTGCAATATTAAACCTTGATTTATTTAGAGTACAAACGCAATAACACTCTGGGTTTCATTTAACTAACTCGGTCGTATCTCAAAAGCTTCACATTTCGTGGCAAATCAAGCAGACGATCTCTTAAAAGAATTACCGAAAATTTTGATTTGCATACACTGAAGGCAAGATCGAACTTGGCCAAGGCGACAACAAACCCAACAGCGGAAGTCTTAAGGATTTTGTTTCGGGGAAACCCCTCTTGTTCTGCTGCCTTCTGATTGGCGGACTATTAATATTCGTGAAAACTTCCTTGTTTGGCCCACAATATATTGCTCTTCTATTTCAGTAAAGCAGGACGTTCGAACAGTTTGCATCGCGAAAGGCTCGCTCAGGACGTTTATAATCGAATCTCAGTAAAATGGAAAAGCAGCAGCCGACGGAATTTGTCATAAAGCAGGATAAAATCTCGCTTTTGAAAGAGAAGGTTCAAAGAATACGCTCTCTTTTCGGCGTTGATGTTACGATCAAACGAAATGATCCAACGAGTGGTCAACAGTGGATTTGCCTACAAGGAACGGACAGAGAGCTTCAAAAACAAGCACAGACTTACATCAAGTCTCTGTGTAGCAATGAACCGAAGCACTCCGTAGAAGTTCCGCCCCGCTTGTGTGAAAGGCTGAAAAACGGTAATGAAGGTATGGACGTGGAAAAACTCTATGGAGCTGTACTGTCATTTAGTGGCTCTACAGTTTATGTTCAGAGTTATGACGATGTACACAGAACCTTGGCGGTGTCTGGAATTGAGCAACGCATTGCTGATTTCAAGGAACAAGGTGAAATCAATACTACCTCGAAAGAAGATGGCGGTATTGTCGAGGAAGACGGCGAAAACATCCCACCAGAACGTGCTACGGTACACGCAACAGACATTGCGCCATCCATGAGGGAATTCGCGCGTAAGCTTAACTACACCGACAAAGAAATCGACGCCGTCATAAAAACATTTGGAACAGAAATAAACTTTAATCAGCTGGTAGAAAAATTGGTCAAAAACTCTACTTCTGCTCTGCAGCTTGGCTCCGCGACGCCAGAGGATACGAATTGTCTTCCAGTTGTTCGGGGAAATTGTGCGGCGGCACCTTTGCAACCTGCAGACAGTGGCCGTAATCTGCTTCGACGAGGTGCTCCCGTCCCAAATCGAAGTCCAGATTACTTCATTCAACGAGACCTTATTCAGCCGGTCGCCGCACACTCAGATAATCTTCGCCCGATCGTCATCGATGGTAGCAACGTCGCTATGGATCACGGAAACCAGGAGGTGTTTTCATGTCGAGGAATAAAACTTTGCGTGGAGTACTTCAGGCGGAGAGGACATAGTGACATTACTGTTTTCGTGCCCAAGTGGAGAATGCGAGAGTTTCGTCCAGAAAGCCCCATAAAAGACCAGGAAGTACTCCACGAACTAGCCAGGCAAAATATTTTGAAGTTCACACCATCACGATGGAATGGCAACCGCCGCATCGTGTGTTACGATGACAAGTACACGGTCGAATTAGCGGATCAAAATGGCGGTATAATCGTTTCCAATGACCATTTTCGAGATCTACTCAAAGAAAATCCCAGATGGAAAGAGACTATCGAGCAGCGCACAATGGGGTACCTTTTTGTAGGAGACCGTTTCATGCCGCCAGATGATCCCTTGGGAAGACAGGGTCCCTCTTTGGACGACTTCCTCAGGAAGGGTTCTGCAACACACCCCAAGATATGCCCCTATTTAAAAAACTGTACTTTTGGTAACCGGTGCAAATATTACCATCCTGAGAGGGACACACAGCGACTACGGGAGCGAGCTGCTTCGACAAGAACCTCCTCTGAACTCCCAGAGCACTCTGCAAGCAGTACAGTGGAGCCAAGTGTTACGACTTCCTCTTGTGCTACAAATCAATCGACTGCGACGTCAACCAGTGAAGATCATTCAAGGAACATTGTAGGAGATCCTCGGGTTTCTCCTTTCACATCCCGTGAATACTATAATCGCGGGCGACCCGATGATATTTTAGCCCGTGGGAGACAAGTTCCCGCTGGTGCATCCCCGTATGAGCACACCCGTGTTTCCAGTGGTGGTGAACGTTCATATCAACACGGGTTTTACGCTGGAAATGTCTATTCGGACTATCTTCATCCAGCAGGTCCAGACTACACTTCAAGAAACCTCCAGTATCACGACGCACTTCCCATGTACCCTTCCGACATGAGCCACTTTCCACCGCTTCAAACACCGTGGCCGCCACACTACAACCCCCAAGTGCCTTACCCTCCACCCACGACTATGGCATATCCCGCGGGACAGTCCACATACGTGCATTATTATGAGCCAGCACCAGCTCCATATCGCGGCAATTTTACAGGCCGAGGACAGCCAAGAGACCAAGTTGATAGCAACTCTCAACAAAGTTCTACCAACAGAGAACAATTTGACTATCTATTTAAAATGCTTAAGGACATATGCGACGATGAAGGGCAAATAATCCGCGTTCTGGAAAGCCACCCGCGAGAGACTGATGTAAATAAACTAGCGAATCTCTTATACGGCGAAAACTGAGTGCTAATGATACTGAAAACGTATATCAAAAAGACTATATTAATTTTGTCGCGATAGTCACTATATTGTTTTTGTACATCTTAAATATTGTTAAGTTTTCAGTATATCGCTTCGCTGACAAATGGAACCATACCTTTATAAATATATTGGGACTCACTTTGTCTGAAAATTTGTACCAAATAACATCGAATTCTAATTTTCGTAAGAATGTTTCCATTTCTATTGCTTATCTTGTTCGTATTATCGTTCCCGGCGATAGAATCATAAACTCAGTGACAATAAAATATTCGAAACGTTAACTTTGATTGTTGTTTTGTTTACTTGAGGTTTCTCCCCCTCCGCCCACCTCTTTCAGTATATCTGTGCTATTGCAAATAGAAAAAATATTGTTTGAAGAGAATCTCAAGTAAGCTTCAACGCGAACCACTTTTCCAGCTTTCTATACAACTGCTACCATGTGCCGATAATCCGCCTAAGCGGAACTTCAATCCGACAAACCGATTGGTTGATCAGAGTGACAGATAATTCCCGTCAAACAAGTTTGAGTGATGGATAAGGAAAGAAGGAAGCTGTTGATAAATAAAACGTGTTGGCAAGCGTATATGCATGTCGTATTCTTCAACCGCAATTTCATTTTTTCACGTCCTGTGCGTGGTTGTTTGGAATGTTTCCTTCTACATCTGATCGCCACGTCAATCTGTGCCCTTGAACCTTTTCCGATAATAAAAATTTACGGAAGTCGTAATTATGGTATATAACTTCTGCTCTCCTTTTTCATGTTTATGGTCCACTTAAGCTCTCGTTTGCACCTCCCAGATTTCGGCTTTTTGAAAAGCCTGGAAGCAAGCGATCGAGAAAAACCGTAGGGCCAACTTGCAGACTGGATGAGTGCGCCGTCTTTTACTGCTTGCACTATTGAAAGCAAGTCCATCTGGCCGGACACTTTGCCTTACGGCATCCGCAATTTCACAATATCAAACTCCTGAAAAGCGAATCGAATTAAAACTGATGTGACAAGTATTCAGTTGTGTGCATGCCATACATTTATTAAAGAGGCACGTATGAGAAGCATTTCAATCGCCGATAAATTCGACCCTCCCAAACATCCATGCTAGGGTAGGAAATCTGCAGAGTTAAGGAATGCACGCATAATTTCGTGATGCGGTTATTATGTTGCCATAAAACACAACAGCACAACACTTGCCAGCCATCAATTTACTTCCTTGTGCCGAGCCTTTTTCCTATGTAGCCAAGCGGTCTGGTCGTGTAACCTTATATCTTTTTTTTTTTTTTTTTTTTTTTTTTTTTTTTTTTTTT
>Ga0126339_10001129_pt1 | contig 17322 bp, 5 predicted proteins | sample OrbTmetagenome_2_FD_92532 | JGI IMG/M metagenome (GOLD analysis project Ga0126339, IMG submission 92532) | Coral microbial communities from Petempiche,Puerto Morelos, Mexico - Orbicella T R C metagenome | ecosystem: Host-associated > Invertebrates > Cnidaria > Coral | place: Petempiche,Puerto... | reverse complement strand
AAAAAAAAAAAAAAAGGGTGGAAGGGAGAAAAAAACCCCACGAAAAAAGCCCCCCCCTTGGCCCGGGGGAGGGGGGGGGGGGGGGGGGGGGGGGGGACTCTCATAAATAAAGCTCGAGGATGCTCGTCGTCTCGCTTACGGGTATGAATCAAGGATTCTGGTCTCACTTGGAGTGTCAAAGTATCTTTTACAGTTTTACTTACCCTGTCTTTGTAAACCGCATGCTTTTTTTCTATTAATTGTATACAATTAAATTCATTAGCGCTTACTAGTAAGTTCTATTATTCTAATTTGCATCTCCTGTAACATTTGCACTAGAAGGCAGAAGTTGTTCTACCGTGACATGCCTGGCAAATTAAATATCGTCGTTGTATATCTTAAATGTGCAGGCAAGTGATAATTGCTTACCAACAGTACCTACATCAGAATTAGCATCAAGTGTCGCCGTCTTGTCATAATATTTTAACAAAGGGCCGGGGTTTAGGGAACTAACGCAAGAAAATAAATCATTTGTTCAACCCTCAAAGGCGATGTTGTCTCTTTTGTTTTATTCCCCGAGCCTAGGCGCCATGGTGAATATAAATATTTCGAAAATGGCTCATTGTTAGAAGTTTTGGAAAGTTCCCGAACTTTTTTTGTTGGAGTACCGGGCGTAACTATCGTTAAAAACTATAATCGCGACGAGCTCACGCGACTACTTCTGGTTGTGTTAACTGCACAAGAATAATCGTTAAAGGAGCTACGTCACGGTTAGCGCATCTTGAAATTTTCCACGTTCGTCATCTTTAATCCGTGTTAATCTTGAACATCCTTTATCATCCTTGTTCCTCTATGGTTTAATGTTATCTCTTTGGTGTTTTTCTATCTTAGTAAACTACTACTTTCAGGTTTCCTTCAATCTTAAGGTAATTTTATACGTACAACTCAAAATGTCGTGACTGAGCTCCTTTTAAGTCTTCTAGCAGTTTGTCCTCATTCATGCTCGCTCGAACTATAGAACCAACTTCAAATGAGAACAATCTAAAGGTTTTTCCCAGAAGCAGCGCTCATTTTACCTCAGCGTTTCTTTCAAAAGGAGGCCGTTTTGTCTTATCTAGCGTTTGTTTGCTACAAAATTTTTTCAGTCATTTCCGAAGTCAATTTTAATTACCTATTTTAACCTATTAAATTCCCTATTTTATAACAAACCAAATCTTGCGCTAAGGCAAATCTACAGCATCTTCTTTTACCCAGCATGAATCAACGAGATTATCTCCATATAATGCGAGCGAATAAGATACACTGTAAATATTTATCTGTTGCCACTCGATCTCGCTTCGTTTGAAAATTTTACCACTTTCAGTTGCTTTTCTAAACTCGTGGCTAGCGTAAGGGCTATTTTCACTATCACGGAAGCATAAGCACTGACACACGCAAACGCAGTAAGATGCTAGTTGTGTGCTCAGTTATCAGGCCTATGAATGCAAGCGAGGCTGGAGGTGAACTTGCTTAATACAAACCTCTCTGCTTTTCTCTTTTACACGCGAACAAGTAAGCATTAGCAAGACTTGGTTGACACAACAAAAGCAGTGAGGTCTGTACAAAACCAAGGTCACCTCCAGCCCTCACTGCCATTCAATCTCAGGCCACTGAGCAGACAACTGTAAAATTAACAAATTGACGTCAGTTTTTCATGCGTCTGTCCTGTTATTGACCATGAATTTCGTCATAACAATGTCAAAGCAGCTGTGGATCCATGTGGCGATAGCCGAGTGGATCCGCAGACTACTGTAATGTTATGACGAAATTCATTGTCAATAACAAGACAGACGCATAAAAAACTGACGTCAATTTGTTTTTTACGATAACAAATTGTCAAATCGTCCGCTCTCGCTCAATGCCGCATCGCATAATTTATAAATTCATGTGTCTGTCCGTTTATTGACGATGAAAATTAGCCAATGAGCGAGCGATAATTTTTGCAGTTATCGTAAAATGGTCTACTGGCGCTCTCTCGAGTTCGGTCTACGTTCCTACGGGAAGGAGCGCGGGCTCCCTCCCCGAACAGCGGCTGGTTATCGAGCCTAATGCTTATGCGCGAGTGAAAAACAACCTTCATGTCTCTGTCAACCTGACAAACTTGTTTTTCTCTTGTTAGGAAATTGGAATTCCAGCCTGAAGGCGTCGGAAATGAGTTGAAGCGTTATATCAAAAACTTATAGAATGGTAAGAGACGAGACGGTTCTGACTATGATTATTAACTAAGGTATTCTTCTTCATTCCTGCTCTTCGGCAATTATATCCTTGCCATGGATAGTCTTGTAATGTTTTCTCAGGGAACTTGGATCTGTGTACCTTTTGAAGCAGTTCGCTACTTTACAGGGGTAGGGTTTGGTCTCCGAATGTGTTCTTGTATGTTTATACCTGTCACTTGAATTGGAGTACCTTTTATTACAACCCGCTACGGGGCAAACATAAGGCTTCTCACCCGTGTGCGACCTTGTGTGAATTTTCAAGTTCTCGAGCCGCGAAAAGCTTTTGCCGCAAGAGTCATGGTTACATCGGTGGGGCCTCTCCCCGGTATGCGTTCTCATGTGTATCAACATTTTGTACCGCGCATTGAACCCCTTTCCGTTGCGCGCGCAGCCCTGCCACAGGCAGCAGTACTCACTAGCTTCAGTTCTAATGTGGTATTCGTTGACGTGTGCGACGAGATCTTCCAACGATAAGAAATGCTCACAACAGTTGTCCCATTTGCACTGGTGAAGTTCCGGTAATGTCGGCGACAGCGGTGATGTCATTCCATGAGGCAACACGGAAACTATTTGCCCCTGGTGGCTAACTTGGTCGTGTTCGAAAATTTGCCGCAGGTAGGTGAGGCTTGATGGGTGTGCTGTGACCACTACATCTGTTGCTGGCGACGAGCTGAGCTTCTCTGACGCTCTACTACTCTGAATCGCTTCTGATGTCGTAAACTGAAGTGAAAAACAAAAGCTTATTCAGCGAAATTGCTGATACTTTGGTGACAAGGGGTACAATTTAATTTAACCAAAGTTTGACCTTGCAACTAAGCTTGATTTAAGTTAGGGTGTTAACAAGCTGTTTTTCCAGAAAATATTCATATCGCTCCTCCCAGAAGTTTTCTGGCCTCACCCCCACCATCCCTTTCCTCCCCTCCCCCTCACTGGAAGTTACAGTTTGGCTCATACTCTCCTTTAAAAATGTTGGCTTTTGAAATAACCTCCCTCTCAAACTTTCAATAACCTTTCGATATTTCCTAGAAAAATCTCATTAAAAACTCTAGAACCTCTACACTGAATATCACTTTAAATATTCATACCTCTTACCTAATTAATGCCTCAATATTTATGATCCTTGCTAATATGGCAAACGTTTTCATGTCCTTACCACAACACAAGGCTCCAGGACTTCTCTGTCTTCTCCTTTTACCATCAACAGTTCTTCCTGACCTTCCCTTCCCCGCAGCTCACCGGACAGGAGCTCAGAGGTCCCTTGAACGTGAGTTAGTACACATGGCAGAACAGAGGATGTCAAAACGACAGGCTGCTGAAGTAGCCCTACTGTTGAGTTAATGACGGTGGAGTCCGAAAGCAGATCAGCTGTCACAGGTGTGTCCGAGAGACAGGGAGAACTTTCCAAGTCGCTTGAAGAAGCAATTGTATCAGTTTCATTAAGAACTGATGATCCATGCAAGACAGAGTCTTCAGGAGAAAGATCTGTCATGACTGTAGTCACATCTTCCTGATCGAGCATTTCAGAGACTGTTGTTACCACAGTTAAGGTGTTTTCACATTTGTCAAGCTCAATATTAACATGATCTTCCTTCTGTACATCTCTACATCCTTCTGTGATCTCCTCTTCTGTACATCGACTTTCTTGGTCATTTTCCAGTTCCTCTGACATCTGTCATGAAAAGAGGAATAGCTGTTATAAAGACTTGATTTAAACATGCAATGATTAATAATGGTAATAGGACTGAGTGGAGTCCAATTCAGTCTGTAATCACATGACTGATTACCAAAATTGGACGACCGCCAAGCGGGAGTCCAAGTTGTTAATCATGAGAATGGTTACAGACAGAATTGGATGACATGATGTCCTGTTACCAATCAATGATAACCATTACAAGTTCCCAAAAAAGCAAAACTTTCATTTGAAAATAGCTTTCAATAGTCATTTTTGATGATGATAATTGCAAATGTTGAGAATAGCTTGAAAAATGGCTGTTAAGTTTCTTAGAAAACAGTCATCGAAGATAAACCACCCCAATTTTACATAGTAACTCATTTGAATTGGTTACTATAGTGATTGCAATCAATGTTGTGATTGGTGGATTTAGGTGTGAGGACTTACAATGATTGGCTATTGTAACTGTCTGATTACAGCTGACTGTCTGATTACAATGTCTGATTACAACTTTGTAGATTAATTAGTGCAAAATACTGCAGTTTTTGCACCAATACCATTTGAGGAAATGGTAATTGTTATTAATTGCTATGATTAATTCTAGTACTTCTGAGGAAATAGCCATAGCCACCCCAAAAGGTCATTTGAAATAGAGAGGGGATGGGTGCCTCTAGCACCAAAGATTTTTTTCAAGCAAATTTCCAAACTAAACTGGAATTCCCAGAGGGTGGGGCTAGTAACCCAAGAAATCTTCTAACAAGGTCACTACAGATATTTTCTAGAAACACACAATATACTGTAACAGGAAAGCACCTGACAGCAAGCTGATTATCGATGCCTAGTATGTCTCAAGTAGAAATAATATAACTTATTATTGCAGACTCTTAAGTTCAATTTATCGCCTAAAAACTGAGTGCAGACAAGTCAATATATAAAGTTAACCTTTGTAATCTCAAGAGACAAATAATCAAAATGAAATTTCATGTTGAAGTACAGACACAAGTCAAAATGGCCTCATGTGAACTAAGTGAACTGGTTACAAATTTAAGCAGCCATGTCAGAAGGGATACCAACAAAAAAGGCAACTTTGACTGTATCATCAAATTTACAAAACTAATAAAATTTATTTAATTAGTTATAAAGAGGTACATGGCATGAAGAGTGACCTTATCATGTATCTATATTCAGAGCTGTTCTGCCCTAATGACTAGTGTTTGCAGTGGACTCTGGATCAATTGGTCTGGGTTTGAGTTCTGGCTACAGTCACTGCATTGTGTTCTGGGGAAAGATACCTAAATCTCACAGTTCCTCTCTTCAGCCAGCAGTATAAATGGGACCTGGCAAATTGTGGGTGTAACTTGACAGGATGCCGGGGAAACCTGTGATGGACTAGCGTCCCATCCAAGGGGAGTAGGGACATCCCCAGCCACAGAAACAGGTCAGTTTTAAGCATACAGCTATGAGTCAACTGGGCTTCACAGGCTATGCAACTTACTATTGTGTACAATGCTTAAAACTCTCGGTGGGTGTAGTTAAATATTAGGGAGTTTAAGCAAATCGCTATGGTTGGCTCTGATATGGCTGCCGGAAGTAAATTTCCCCCAAAATGAGACACTGCGCATGTACGTTGGTTGCATCCAGCCGTAGTGTGAAGCCTGACAATGCGAGTCGGGATGTTTTGCCGTAGTGGCTACTACTTCGGGTTTATTTCACTTCTCTGGCCCTTTCCAACGGACATCTCGGCATTTTAAGAATTCCATTGGATACTATATCCTTTAAACTCAATTTCAGTCAAAGATTGTGTCAAGGTTGCCTTTCATAAGCTTGCAAATCCGTTTCCTGAATTTATGATAAGTTTTGGCAAAGGTGTTGGAATGGCGAAGCGAGTCAAGTGAAATATTCGTGTTTAGCACGAGGTTGTTTTTCTTCGGTTAAGTTTGCTTTGAGGGTTTAGTGAAGATCTTTTATATCTGGATAACTATACGATGCTAGTTTGCTTCTTTGAGTATTGATATATTTGTGTTCTTCACTCGATATTCTTCGAGATATTTGTCTCTGAAATTATATATTTCATCCATCAAATTGTTATGGTACAAAGTGTATGGCATTCGCTTTCACTCAGAAATAATCTGTTTGTCCTACCGAATAACGGCCATCGTCCTTTGACCGAAGCCATTTGGCTGCGAGAAACTAAATAAAAGAGATTTTAAACTCCTTAGCTGATGTTTCGTTCATCTTTGTATTTCGCTTTACTCGCTAAACTTAAAATTTGGCAGACCACAGAGACGTACTCTCCCCAGACCTTTTCAGTCACGGCAGCCGTAGTAACACCAGCCATAGTGATTTGCTTAAACTACCTATTTCCTAGATAGTAGATCCAACCATTTGTTAAAGCAAAAGTAACAATGGAGTGCAATGCTACAAGTGAACTACGTACAAATAACTGTTTACTGACTCTTCAAGCTTGTTTACTGAGTGCAAATGACCACCCTTAAGTGATTCTAACTTTGGCCTCAGAGTGCAAATGTCCGAGAGGTAGACCAAAGGAGACCTGGAGAATAGTAGAAAAGAAAAGGGCAGAGTTTGGCTTAAACCTGATGTAACACGAGGATTAGTGCAGAGAACCAAGAAACTTGGCGAGAGTGAAAGAAAGGACAAAAAGATGATGATGATGATGATGATGATGATGTTGACTCTCCGAGCTAACATTATTTGACGTCATATTCAATGTAACAAGCCATGCCATTGGCTCTTTCATGCTCATAGGCCAAGTCATAATTTAATACAATGTATGGTACACTTATTTCTAGGAACAAATTTTACAACTAGTATTCAGGAACGGTCATAACCAGACAAAAATTTTGATCGAGGCAATATCAGAAAAAGAACAAGAACAGTCCTTTTGCGGGTATTTATTTTTCTAGTACACTGCCTCTTACAGGATCCTAAGTAACAAAATAACTTTAAAATTTTAGCGAGGCAAGTAACTCAGTTCCCCTGTTAGGATAATTTAGAATTCATAACATTATAATATTATTTTGCCTTGAAAGTTAGGTTTCACCAGCCATAATGACATAGATACACGGGAGAAAGATGCAAAGAGTAGTTTGTAGGAAGTGAAAATTCCTTTACTAAACACTAATGTGTTACTGACTGCCAGTGAATAAAAATAAATCTCACTACCACTAACTTTAGAATCCTAATTCAAACAATTTTAACTTTAATTTACACTATTATGTTGAGAGTATAGTTTTTACCGAAGGGAAGGGAAAATAATTGCCAGATCTGATTATGCAAAAGTTTCGAGTTTAAGCCTGTAATTCTAATATTTCAGGTTTCCATTGACCGAATTAAAAAAAATGCGAATCTAATCTAACAAACAATCTAAGTCGAGGTCAATATTAAGTTTCTAAGCTTATATTAATTTTGTAAACGTGCACTTCACCAATAAAATGCCGAACTACTAATGTCACAGAATGGAATTGAAATTTGTTGACAGATAGGTTAAATCTTCCTGGAGTGATTTACGGCGAAGTAGATCGTTCGTGATCTCCTGTAGACAGAAAACACTCAGAATGGATTAAGCTTAACCTACAATTCTTGGTAGAGCCGGTAAAACCTATAAGCTCTTACTTAAGTTCAGTTGTCGATTGTATGGCTTTAACTTAAAAAATTCAAACGCTACAGCTTCTAGCTTCACGGGTTAATATAAAGTGCCTCTTAGTGGCCAGAAAAACATTTATTTCTGACCATCGACTATAAAACATACGACTATAATCGATAATTAAGCATATCGTATCACATGATGCTGAAATGTACAATTTGATCACGCTCAACAGAATTGTCACAATCCAGTACAGCAAAACTTGTGGTAAAATGGCTGAATTAAAAGTCTCTACAATGCAACAGTTCAGAATGCAATAGACTTACCGCGAATTGTTCTACGGTGATGGATATTTGACGTATGTATAATCCTTCCACAGTGTTTTCGAAGTCGAAGAACCCATCATTGTGCGTTCTAAGGGCTTGGCAGCCGCGCCTTACTTAAATCATGTGCCTGCCTTCCACGCGTGTGAGCAATTTCTCGCGGGTTTCGGCCCGCGATAAAATTGTCCACGTTCTTCAAATTTTTATGTTTTTTCAGTATTATTTATTTAGTTTAACCGGAATTGGAAGAATATTTCGCTACCTTAGAGTAAAAAAAGAGGAGCTTCAGGTTGAGTTCATTCAGAGCTAGTCAAAGAGAATGTTGAAAACGTGTGTGAGAGGGACCATAGGCCAAAGAGGTACCGCGGCGGGCGCAAAAGCGCTTGAAGATGGAGCCGAATGATTTCAACCGACTTACGATCAGGCCTATCGACCCGGAAGTTGAAAAGCAGCTGCCCACCCCCATCTATGTTGTTAAATTTCCCCTTGTAAAGATAAAGCAATCCCTCTATAGCATCCTTTACCACAGATCAATAAAAATCTTGAGGTTCATGATGGGACACCTGTGCGCGCCGAGGCTGGAGTGCATTAGGGAGTTTAAGAAACCACGACGCGACGCCGAGGACAGCGTCGATTGAAAATGACTTTATATTTACCTACGAATCTCGCGATACTCTTAAATCATTTTCCTTTGTTTCTCTGTGTCAAAACTTTCACGAAAATGAATCTGGGACAGCGCGAAACATTTGAAATAAAAATAAAAATAAAATTAGCCGCCGTGGTTCACGTTCTCCGGACAACGCAGAATTTGGTCACTCACGTTGCTTTGTAGAGGACGGCAAAGAAATATACCATGAATTATAACGCTCGCGCACGATGCACAGCCATTGTTCTCCTCATTAAACCTTTTGTTTAGCGACGATGCCGTCGCCGTTGCCGTCGTTGTTTTCTTCCCTTTATCAGGTCAAACACCATTAAATTTGCTGGGTAAAAAATTCATCAGTTTTGGTACAGAGCCTTCTTATAGAAGAAGGAAGGCTCTAGCAGGGGTAAGAGAAAATCCTGAAGGATCGCAAAATAGATTGTTCCGGTTTATAAACTGGATGCAACATGGATGTGATACCGGCTGTCTTAGCTGTGAAGACCGCGAGACAAGAACCCTACAGCTGAGATCAGACATGCCATTTCCGGTAAAATGAGGTAGAAGGCCAGCAAACTGGATCAGGGTAACCTTTTTCTTGATAACATAACTCCAGACTGTTTTGTACACCGTGGACATCTGCCATAAAAAGGCGGCGTAAAGCGTGACCTTTAGGTGTATAATCAAAACTGAATGTAAGGTCGAGGACTGGAAGGCCAGGAGGAATGGTCTATTGAGGCCAATATTTCGACTTAGAAAATAAGTCTCTCTCAACTGGCCAGGGCTATGTTGAAATAAAATACTATAACGGTTTATTTAAGGTTTAATAACTTCAATAGACCGCCCCCTCACTTTTTCAGGCTGCCCGTCTTACATTCAGGGAAAAAAAGAAAAAAAAAAAAATGATTAAAACAAGGTGGGGGAGGGGCAGGGGGTAAAAAAGCTAGCATGACCCGGTTGATTGAACATGTAAAGTAATAAACGCAATAATAAACGTAGTTAGCTTTTAGAGTTTTACCCTCTTTAAACAAAAAATGATTTTGCGTTGTTAATACCGTGGAAGCTACACGAGAGTTTTGAATTAGCTAAATGACAATTTAACTTAACTAATGTTGCCATGCCAATCGCAGTGCTCCTACCCTCCACCACAATTGATTTGGTTCCACTGTGTTTTACATGTAGTTGTGCCTTTATTATTATTTTTCTTTATTATGTTCTAGCTTTTACCTATATAATTATCAGCTGCTGCGCCTGGAAGTGTTTTGCGCAAACAAAATATTGTTTCGATGGCAACGTTCACGTTTCGGTAAGAAAACCGGGAGAAATAAAAGTTTTGGTAATCAACAATACAAAAAGCTCTGCTTTCTAGCTAGTAAAAGTTGAAGTCGTTGAACGGCCAAACATCTTTATAGTCAGGATCGGATCATCAAGGTCATTCTTTCCCTGCAGTAGACCTGAAATTTAGTCATGGATAAGTCTAATGCAATACTTATTCATTATTTTCAATTCCATACAATGCGAACTTTTTCCAAAGGGTAAGTGAACTCATCGCTCGAAACAACATTTGCCTATGCAGCCATCTGAAACAAAAAACAAAACAAAACTGAAACAAAAATTGACTGAGTCGCAAGACTTGCTAGCGTTTTCAAACCTGAGGAACGGAGAGTTTCTCGCCCGCTAGTCGCGAGAAAATTGGGGAGAGAGCTTGTCGAACTGGTGGAGCGAGCGAGGTTAGAATGTGGAAAAAAGCGGGAAGAAGATATTTCGTTTGGACCGTAGCACTTGCTATGCAGGCTAACTTCCCAGGCCGCCGGAGAAACAACAACAACAAAAAATAGATAAATAAATAAAATAAAATAAAAAAAGAGAGATCGCACTGCAGGTCATGAGCTTTGGGCGCCTCGATTCGATGACCGGTTCATAAAATTCGCTATGAAAATCACTTTTTCCGCTATCATCCATAAGCAAACTAAGATCTTTATTACTGAATATATTATTATTATTATTTTTTGTAGGAAAAGAAAACAAGAAAGCTTATTTTGAAGTGAAATTTGCGGAGGTTGAACCAATCTGCTACCCAGTGGCTTGGCTGTTTAGGTTGAAACTAAGCCAAGCGGAAATAAACAGCTGATGAATTCGCAAAACCCGGCTGATCATCAAAACAGCTGATTGGAAACGGGTGACTGGATTTGTTTCCTTTATTACCTGCGAAAGCCAATTGAAAGAAACCATTTCGGGTGCCGGTCGAATGAACACATCAACTGTAAACACTGTCTTGCAACGTCCACTCTGATTGGTCGGGAAGAGTGAGGTATTGTTTTAGGACGGTAACAAGAATTTAGTTATTTGGAATTGAAAATTGTGTAGTTTTTCTTCGTTTTACACGTTTGGGGTTACTTAAAGAAAGTAAAAGGGTTTATTTTGAACGTTTATTTGTGGTAGAAAGTGACACTTTTGTTTAAAAAAAAAATAGTTTTAGTCCGTTTTTATGCGTTTTTGGGTAAGTGTTTTCCTATGATCAAAAGCTATCTTCATAGAAACCTGGAATGTGGCATTCCTCTGCTGTGCCGCATTCAAATTTTTAACTTCAGCCTTCGGTCACCTGATCAATAAAGACAGCTGTTTCCCGCCGATTTAGGTGCTTTTCAAGTGAGGTACTCTTTCGCTTGTTTGCTGTGAATTGCAGCAAATCTTCGCGCTTGTAATAATCTTTCGCTAGGAAACAATAGAAATAAGACTTGTGAGTGGAATTGTAAGCTCTGCGTTCCTCTGAGGTGAATGAAAATGTCATTTTATACCCGAACTGCCGACAAACGTAAAGCTTTCGAGGTGGACGAGCTCTACGAGGATGACGATTGCAGGTAACAGATGATGTCAGTTTCATCTGCATTTCTGCATTTCGTTTCCTCACGAAACACCTCATTCTTTTCTTTTCCCTTTTGTATTGTGTTTTTTACAGGTTTAAAGTCGAAGTGGTGGACAATCGAGAGCGGGAGCGAAAACTGCGGCGGGAAATTGCAAACTCGAACGAGCGACGACGTATGCAAAGTATTAACTCCGGTTTCCAAGCACTGAGATTGCTGATTCCACACAGCGAAGGTGAAAAATTAAGCAAGGTAATTTTTCATTCAATTATCACAGTAAATAGAGTTGATCGAGTTTCAGTGATCTAGAGCTAGAGAAATGAGATCTCTGTACTGACTTTATATTTGTTAATCTCGTTAACAGGCTGCAATCCTGCAGCAGACGGCCGAGTATATTTTTGCCCTGGAGCAAGACAAAACTCGTCTTCTGCAGCAGAACACGACTTTGAAGCGAATTCTGAGCCAGTGCGATCGAGAGGGAGCAAACAGTACGGATTCAAAGCGTTCTTCGCCGAAAAAAGCCAGAACTGATCAAGAACCACGTGCGCAGGAAAATATCAAGGGCGATGAAAACAACAACGTTTTACACAGCGATGACTACGTTGAAGAAATACAAAAGGAACTCATCGAACTGAGGTGCCAGCTGGAACGTGAAAGGAGGCTGCGGATCAACGTGGAAGATAAAAAGAAGCAACTTGAATTAGATTTGGCGGATGCTAAATCGAAATCAAACGAAAAACCGCAAAAAGCGCTCGCAACATCTCGCCAAAACTTAGACACGATCGTCCAAGCGATCAAACATCTCGAAGGCGACAAACCCGATCTCATCGAAACCCCTACAAAATGTAAAGCCGAAGCTTCGACGAACGGCTCATCAAGCAGTGAAAATGCTTCCAGACGGCTCATAGTTTAAACTCGTCTCGAGAGTTTTATTGAGTCCTCCATGATTGGAACAGCTGATTGGCGTGGCCGTAAGGTGAATGTATGCAGATTACTCATGCATGTCAGATCGATGGAATTCATGCATGGTAATTTGTTTGTGTATGGATTTTTACATTCATGTATAAATTTTCTTATCTCTCTTCTAGTTCTTTAAACACTTTGTCGGTGATGTTTTAGACTTTTAACGGTTTTGGCGTGACTGATAATCACATGCGTGCAGGCTTCACGCTATCCGGAAGTGTAAAATTGTACAGCATGCATGATGTTGATCATCTTTGCTAACTTTCGTAGGTGACGTGCCTGTGTGAATATGTAAATAATTTTTATGATATAATCAACAACTTTCAAGTCTCCCATGGGGATCTTGCATTATCTGAGAGGGTGTTTTTTTTTTTATTTTGCCCTTTAAATTCTAAGAGTGATTGCTAGTTAGCTTCTGTTTATACCAGAAGAACACTGGGAAGCAAATAGGTTATGAAGGAAAAAAGAATGTAATCAGCTTGCTACCAGCCCTCACCAACACGATAAATGTTTGACATTTTGTAGGGAGAATGTTGTATCTTCAGCTCTTATGGAGCTCAGTCATGGTATTCTGAGTTGTAATAGTTAACTAAGATAGAGAAACACCAAAGAGATAATACTAAACCATAAGGGAAAAAGGATCTGCAAGGATGGAGAAGATTGACACGGATTACAAATGACAAACTTGAAAAATTTAGGCTACACTTTTCAAGATGTGCAAACCGTGACATAGCTCCTTCAAATACAATGACTAAAAGTCTATTTGGCCATCCCAGGAAATGTTTTGTTTCTTCTCTCTCATCCAACCCAATTTTGGGAGAAAATGAAAGATTGATTCAAATATTGAAATATTCAAGTTAAAAAAATTTGGTGAGTTTTTTCATACTTTGTGTAGCATAGCTGAACATTACATCATGATTGTTCACAGATGCTTTTTGGATGCAGTTTGAAGCAACTTTTCTGCCCCTTCAAATATTACTCTCTATCATCAGTTTTAAATGGAACATTTTACTGGGATGGCCCTATCAAGAAATTTCCATTTTTTTAACTTTTATGTTTTTACGTGTACACAGTCTGATCTGGTCAAGTTTGTCAGATTTTATACCCTGCTGGCAGTCACTTTTTTATCATCTCAGGGAGTAAAATTAAGATAGAGTAAACAAGACAGTGAATACGCAGTGTCAGCCAATGCTCTAATTTGTAAAATAATACTTCCTGTTTACAGGCTTTGATTGAATATAGTCACAGAACTTAAAGTAATGTAAAATAGTGCAGGGACTTTCGGGTCATAATAACCTTTTTATAGCTGAAAAAATACCTGGAAGACTTTCAGCTTTTGATAGCTATTCCTTGTGATTCAGTGGTAGATCCAGACCTTGATTCAGTTTGCACGGCTTCAAAAAAATCCTGTGCAGTTGTCCAGACAAGTAAATAAATTATTCCTGTTGGACAGATAAGTTTTTTATGCTCTCTTACAAAATGAGTTATGCCCCAGGCAAACCTTAGATTTGCTCTCTGAAATATGATTTTGAAACAAAAAGTAGCAAACTTAAGTAAGCTGAAACTAACTTGGGTGAGTAAAATTTAAAAGTTTCTTGTCAGAAGGGCAAGCCAGAAGATCAAGTGGGCCCAGATTAGAGGAGCACTGAGTTGATTTTTACAAAAAAGAAAGTTGATCATAGGAAGAAGGCGATATAGTGTTATTTCCTGGGTCTGCCACTGTCAGTGGTATAACATTTGTGACATAAACAAGTTAGTATTCAACCACACTAATACTTTGTAAATTGATACGTTTTGTATACTAGGTGTTTGAAACACTCCAAAATTTTGCTTGTCATCCTCATACCTTTTGCTACAAATTTGTTAGAATCGATGCTGTGCTAACAGGTCGCCCTTTTGAAGTATAATATTACAGGTTCTCTCAGCCCTGTGATGGAACAATTTTCAATCATTTGAGTGTTATAAAACCAAAACAAAAGTAATTATGGCCAATCACAAAAACTATTTACACAGACAATCCAGTGAACCAAACAAACCTCGTTGAAGCAAACACATGCAGCAGATGCAAAGTGCATGTGCGAGTGAGTCACGATTGGGTTTGGTCTTCCTAGTGATTAGATGACAAACTGGTGTGAGTTTTCAAGCCAACTCCTTAGCATTGTACTGCAAAGCCAAGGCAAATGTAAGTTATTTTTGAAATTCGAGTGAAACCATTCTTTGAAATCTGGGCTGTTCAGTATGTTTAAGGAACTGATCATTGATCAAATTCTTTCAACCATTGTATTAAGAATTCTTCATGAACAGCAATGCAAATCGAATATTGAAGTCGGCTTATATAAATGTTTCACATATTAGTAACACTAGAATTACACAATATCTCATTTGAGATTTGCTTATTAACTTATTTGGAACTTATAGACACAATTTTATATGTTCTAAGTTTTTTAGACATAGTATTTATGTAATGTACTTTCACCATGTGAAGCTTACACAGTAAGGACAGTAAGGGAACATAAGAATAGGAAAGGATAATAAGCTCACAATCAAACAAAAGGTTTTGACAACTGGTGTTCTTGGGTCATAAACTTAGCAAGGTTGACAAAATTTTATCCTCCCTCTACTTTGAACACTTGATTAAAATACTGTAGGGAGTACTTCTGGTTTCAATTTAGACTCTCTACTGTTAAGCCTTTTTATGTGGCATTTTCTTCTTACATTTTTCTTCCCTATTCTCAACAATCAGACTTTCTGTGCAGGCTTGTAAATCTAAGGGTGTGAATTAGATTCATGTGATGATATTTATTTGTGGTGTTCCTCTGCCAATAATATGTTTTAGTGAGTACTGTCTAGATACGTACATTTGTATGCAGATGTGACTTGCATTGTTATGTGAATTTGCTAAAATAAAATGTGCTTTACATGGAAAGTAAGGCTAAGAGAAGAGTGAAATTTGAGAGTTTTACCTCATTTTGTTACAGTGGGCTTGGTCAGTAACAGAATGCTAGAGTTTGGTTAATAGCTACCTTAGTAGTGGTTTATGTTGGTATTCACTTTAAACATAAACTTCAATCAAAGTATATGGTAATTATATCCAAGAGTATGCAGTAATCCCCCTCCTTCCTCAATGTTGAGTGAAAAATTGAGTTGCTCTTGTATGGAGATTGGGCAAGAAAAGTTTTTTTAAAAAAAGACTAGCTGATTGTGTGTTGTTTGGATTGTGGCCAAATTAACGGCACTCAGTTTTTGCCATCCTGCAGCCCTTCAAGAGATTAATAAATAGCCTGCACATGTAAGTTGTATTACTCTGATCTCTTCTTATGGATCATTGATCAGCAAACCAGCTAAAAAGCAATAAAAATTTGTGCAAAATTAGCAAAGAAGATGACTTTTTGATGTAGAATGTGCAGTTCCAGAAAATATCCATAGAAATTTTCACTTAAGTAGCTGAGAACATAACGTGGGTATTGTAAACTGAACATTAAATTTGTACATCAGGTCTTTTAGGATTTCGAGTGATTTTCTGTCATTCCCTCTTTTAGGATTTTGGGTAATTTATCATCATCCCATCTTTTAGAATTTCGGGTGATTTTTTGCTGTTCCGTCATTCCGCCTTTTAGGATTTCGAGTGATTTTCCACTGTTCTGTCATGCTGTCATTCTGCCATTCCGCCATTCCACCTATCCTCCATTCCTCCATTCCTCCATTCCTCCATTCCTCCATTCCTCCATTCCTCCATTCCTCCATTCCTCCATTCCTCCATTCCTCCATTCCTCCATTCCCCCATTTCTCCATTTCACCATTTCATCATTTCACCATTTCACCATTTCACCATTTCACCATTCGACCATTTCACCATTCCGCCATTTCACCATTCCTAGGGTACCCCTAGGTTGGACGTTTCTGAAAACAACGACCTCAGACTGCCTGTATTTTTAGTCTTTGAACTTCTGGAAGTCCATTGTTAGTTTGCAAAGATTAAACACCCTTTCAAATCTTAAAATAATCAGAAAGAAAACAAACCTGTTTTATTGCTGATATTGATTGCGTGGCTGCCTTGCCTAATTTCAACTGTGTTGGGTAGGGCCAGGAGAAACGCACCAAACTAAGCCCTCAAAGGCATCTGGGACATAAGCAAAGATGGCGACTCTAGATGCTGCACTTTGCAATGTTCACCAACTTGCAACCATCAACATTCCCGATGAACAGCCTCAAATTGAAGCACCTCCTGCCTCGATTACTTACATTTCAAACTTTGACACAAACTTTGAGGATAGCAAAGCTTTCATTACATGTATCAGCAAGTATTTGGAAGAGGCGGATGTGCACAAGGGCTTGGTAGGTGTGACATTCATAGTTGATCATACCTCTGAAGAAAATAAATGAGTTAGCTTTTCGCGAAGATTAGTACATACACACGTTGTAATTGTATTGCTTGTCTTTTACAGTCCTGTTATCCATCGAAAAATGAATGATATCTTGGTAGTTTTGGAACTTGCTGGATTTTTCGAAAGCAAAATCGATCGCGAATAAAATTCATAAAGAGTTTTCAAAGCTAGGGAAGCAGACATGTAATGTTTAGAAAACTCTCTTTCTCGTGGTTGAGAAGAACTCAGTCATATATACATCTGAGTCTTGGTATTTGAACATAATTAAATATGGAACTTGTTAAGAAATTATCAAGCCTAAGCGTAATAAACAATGACAAATGACACTGACAAATCAGGGATCGATCGGGTTAAATTGTGTTCAGAATTGTTTGAGTTTTAAACATTGCGCTTTATTTTTGTTATTTATTCCTGATAGAATGAGATGCTTGAAGAAGGTGGAAGGTATGCAGTGATGTTGTACACATGGAGAAGCTGTTCACGTGCAGTTCCTTCGGTGAGATCTATTTGTGTGGTATCCAGTCGTTTAGCCCCAAAGTCCGGATTAACCGTTTAGCTCCTAAACCAGAAGTCAAAAAAAAAAAAAAAAAAAAAAAAAAAAAAAAATTATTTTTTTTTTTTTTTTTTTTTTTTTTTT
>Ga0126339_10001126_pt1 | contig 17326 bp, 7 predicted proteins | sample OrbTmetagenome_2_FD_92532 | JGI IMG/M metagenome (GOLD analysis project Ga0126339, IMG submission 92532) | Coral microbial communities from Petempiche,Puerto Morelos, Mexico - Orbicella T R C metagenome | ecosystem: Host-associated > Invertebrates > Cnidaria > Coral | place: Petempiche,Puerto... | reverse complement strand
TCAGAACAACTTGTTTTACACAACAAAAGCAGTGAGGTCTGTATCAAAACAAGGTCAACTCTAGTCTCGCTGCCATACAAAGGCCAGGTCACTGAGCAGACAACTGTAAAATGGTCTATTAACAGAAGCGTAAGAGTTGCTCGAGTTGATAGCCGAGAGCAACTCTAGCTTCTTGAGTGCTCTCTAAACTTTCCAAGTGCATCCATAACTCGATATAAGCACAGCTAAAAGCATGAACCAATTCTTTTATAACGTGGCGACAACAACTTGGGCGCTAAAACATGTTTTATTTGTGATTGACTACGAAGTTTTCACAGTGCACGAAGGAACATAAAGGTCATTAGGATCCTAACACGCCACAATAAGTTGAGCAACGGTTGAACGAAAATGCTTAACCTGGTTTTCTAAAATTGTCAACGGAAAATTCGCTTCTTCGAATTAATAATTATAATGAAACTGTAGGCAAGCAAATTAAAAAATACTCGGTGAAAATGCAGACAAACAAAATCAAAATACTCAGGTTTAAGTAAACATCTTAGCTTGCCGAAAAGTCAAAGGCTCGAAGTAGAGTTTGGATTGTTCAGAATAATCTTCACTTTGCCGAAACTTAAATAAAAGGAACTTGCACTAAACTCGACGGAAATTTAGCAGCTAAACTGAAACTGCACGCGTCATCTTGTAAATGTTATAATAAACCATAAAGGAACAAGGATGGCTAAGAATGAAGAAGATTATCATGGATTACAAACGAAGACCTTGCAACATTTAGGGTAAACTTTTCAAGATGCACAGAATGTTATGCAGCTGCTTTAAACAATTCCACATGAAAAACATGATTTCGAGAGCTTCGACAGTATTGACCGCCGCCGCAAGTTTGGAATTTTATTTTTGGGGACTTGTCAGACAAAAATTAAGCTGAGACACGACCTGTAGTAATATTAGGAAATCTTCATACACTTATCGAAAGACTATCCCGACTGAAAAGGAATAGTTTGTTTGCGCACGCCAATTTAATGGCCGATTGGTCTGTCAAACAAGCCGTGGCCAGCTTAAAATTTATAAAAACTTGCTCCAAATTTGTAAGGGAGTAACAACAACATGCAGTAATTGTGCGCGTAACTTAACTTTGCACATAAACAAAACTTTGTTTTGGTTAATTAACATTACGGACGAAAATTATCTTTCCAAAGAAAACAGTTTTTGAGAAGTCAATTCCAAATCGATTGTGGGTTGGGAACAACCGTGCGCGCATAATAACAAAAACAATGAAATATTATTCATTGCATGAATACATGTATGTTTGAAAAGTAAAGAATAAATTAATGAAGATTTGTTTCGACAATGTGATAAATTTGAGACAAAGAAATTTGCTTACTTCTGAAAGATCTCGATGCAAACGACATCACCACTAGCAGAAAGACAAAGCGGACTGCTACCCGATGTTTTATGCACGAAAGACAAAACTTAGATTATTTCCTTGGCAAGGACGTGTCTGATCAACAAAACCAGACGCCTACTTAGGATTCAGCTGACGTTTTTTATTATTATTATTATTATTATTACTATTATTTCTTTTCGTGTATTCTTACTAGCGTATGCTTGCTGACACCTCTTGACGTAATTGTTAAAGTAAATGTCACGAAACGGAACTTGCGGGCATCAAATTTTGAAGTATTATCTTGATGGGTAACATGCTTAAAAAGGTTAGCAATCTCCCATAGTAACCGATTGATGCTATCGTTTTATCTTTTTTCTTGTGATTTGGAAAGGCCATACTTCCTTATCTTAACTTTTTCTAGGTTTGCCTTTGAGTTAACTGAAACAAATAGCACATCTATGGATCCTCTGATTCCTCCCCCCTTGGCGTTCGTGGCAGGCACTTTAACGACTTTAGCAGTCAAAGCCGCCATATTGGTTATACAGTTATATTCGGATAGAAAAGAGTAAGTTTTTTTTTAAATATATCCATATCAGCAGAAAAAGTAAGTCAAAATCATTTATGTCTGATGCGTGTACGGATTTCGTTTTAAGTTATACTTTGAAAATATAATTAGGTTTATAACACGTGCGTCTTATTTACTTTCTAATGAGCCAACGTGAAGTAAATACCAAAAAATGCGAAAGTGCCTATAAACTCTTGCTCTTGGACCATCGTAGCTTGGTTAAGGATATAACACAAACAGGGGTGATAATCTTATATGAGTGTGAATGTGATTGTACATTTTGTGATGGTTTGAATTATAAAGTCGAGAAGAGTTCTCGAAAAGGAAAGGGTTTACACTTCGCCACTCGCACGTGCACCACTAAAATGTTTTGTCCGATCAAATGCAAGCAGCGCTCTCTACGTCATCAACTCACATACGTGGTGTGCTATGGTTCGTGCTACGAATTGTAAACATAAGTCACGTATCTGCATCTGAACTTTTGCACGCGTCACAGCAAACTATTATTCTATTAAATTATTCTGTCTGGCTACTTCTAGGAGAAATTTTTCAGTTTAGATAAGCGAGTGATTTCAAGGTTGAAAATTAGGCAGCTGCGTTTTATTCGGTGTCGCAGAACTCATGTTTTAGGCTGAAAAAACAGACAATGGCATTATGTTGGTACTGCTTTAGTTCATTCCAAATGTTTTCAGCATGGTGCTGGCCATGCGGTTAAATGTTTAGGCTGGCCTTGTCCAACCATATTTATTTTTTGCTTTTCGAGACACCAATCGTGACACTTTGTCTCCTTGCGCCCCGAAACGCGTTATGTGACAGCCCGTGTTTCGGGCCGGGCGCAAGTGAGTTCAAAGTACGGAACTTGATATAGTGAACGGGTCATTTTGCAACTTAAGTACGTTGGCTCTTGGGTTGGAGTTACATATCTTTGCTACACAGTGCTGACCAGTCCCAATAAGGACGGAACAGCTGTCCACTGTTGCGATCTTGCTTTATAGGTTCTTGTCATGTTAGTGTCTCGAAACGTCTTTCACGTAGTATCAGCCTTGCAGTCTATTGTTTGTCTTTATTAGACAGGTACACTCCGCGTTATTGTCACGTGATGCCAACATTGGTTCCAAGCTGTGTTTCAGTGAAGCTCCATTGGCTCAAAGTGTCTTTTTATTTTTGCGACAAAAGGGAGAAAAATTTTGAAACCTCTCTCCTGGAGCTTCACAAGACGCCGAATCTGATGCAGACGAACAAAACCTATAGTTTTTGAATAATCGGTTTTCTGATGAGGTTGATATTGGCGCTATTTTGCAATCAATTTTTATTTCTTGCTGATAACATCTAAAATGTTAAAAGATAAAAAGCAAAGTAGCATCTTACGAACTTGATCAAGCACTCATTGAAATTACGGCTGGCCAAAAAGGAATTTAAATTCAATTTATTCGCCGAGCAATCCATAAATGAATGAATAGTTCAATGAATTTTACTAAAATCATTATTTTCTTTAAATACATGTAAATAATATTTTAATCTTGGAATCTAAGAAAGCTTTCCTTTTTGCCTCAGGCTTACTGAGTCGTAGCCACAGCGGGATTGAAGTTACTTATCTAAAGAAATCCATACACATTACTTAAAGAAAAGAAAAGAAAACCATCATACGCAAACTTATTTTTTAAATACTGTTTTCACGATAAGTTTCGGACAAAGAACATTGCTGGCCTGAAATTTTGGCAACACGATTCTTACTCCATTCTTAATCCTCTATAAAGATTTTTGTTGTTGTTAACAGTTGTCATTGCCACAACGGGATTGAAGTTTCTTATCTTTAGAAATTCACATGCATTAATAAAGGAAACGAAAACAAAACCATCATTCCAAAGTGGCCTTTTAAACATTACTTTCTCGATAAGTTTGTTGACAAAGAACCATACCGACCTGAAATTTGGGCACTGCATGATTCTTACTCAACCTTCATGGATCATGTCAAAGGAAGGTTTTTCTCGATGTCAATACAGACGGAATTTGACAATAAAGTTCAACTCAGTCTAACTCGAGAAGGCATTTATAAAGAAATCACCCGTTGTGGACTGTTATCACTTTGACCGTCAAAGTTTGCCGGCGAGTGCAGAACATCTTTTTCCAAATAGCGCTTTCGTTGAACATGTTTTTCTCATCAATGCTTCATCAATACTTCATAAAAATAGTCGATTTAGGTTGATTAACAGATGATGCTGGGCAAAATAACAGGGCTGAGAGATCTCTTTTTGCAGCCGAGATTAGTATTTAAGAAATTTGTGGTGGGTGTATGATTTTCAAACCGTCTTCTGTTCAGTCAGTGTCACAGTTCTGTGTCGCGGATACGCACCTGATTAATTATAATAAATAGGAAAACTAGTCCATCTAGGCCCAATTTGCCCGCAAAACATCTCCAGCAAACTATGACTTACGCGAAGGAAAGCGTGTTCGTTTTTAGTTTAACATATTTGTTTGAAGAGTAGATGCGCTTTCCAAGTGTTAAAACTCGCGCACTGAACGCAATGAATTACGAACTCAGTCAAAGTTGATAGGCATTAGTATCGTCACACGAAGAAGTTAGTACCTGATCAAGACGAAGAAGTGCCTCGAAAAGAACTGGAAGCAACAGACATCGGCTGAACAATGCTGCTGTGAAGACACAGCGAGACAAAAATGGCTATTATTAGAGAGTACAGAATATCGAACATTCTTGTTTGGGTCGCCGACACTGATAAATCTGAAGCTACTAAACATAAGCAGCGGAAAACGAAACACACTGAAGAGATGTGTTAAATAATCTTGAGTATTACACCGTCGAAAATTGTTGCTGGAAAGTCTAAACGATTACAAAATGTATAAAACCCAGGGTTTCCTACGTTCATTTGAAAAAAAAGTGTAGCTTTCATTTAATGGCTTTCAACCCCCTTGGCTCAACAACTGAATATCAGTTTCACTCTGAATTACAAATTATTAAATATTTTTAACTAATCACACGTTCATTTCTTAACATTCATGTGTCAACACTTGCCTATTGATGACGCTTTTAGTTGATCAACGTGGCTGTCGGAAAAGGCCGCAACTGACCGGCTGAATTCTAATTTCCCAACCTTAAATATGGCGTAAACCGTACGAGTTAGTCTACATATACCTCTATAAGCCAGCAAACGTTGAGCTGAATTGTAAAATGAACCATGAATAGCAAACTGACTTCATATATTGCCACGGTACGTGTTGTCTCTCTGACATGAGACAGCTGGCAAAGACCGATCAAAATCGACCACTTGTACTGGACTAAAACAGTTACTTCAAACACGCTCTTCTTCAGACCTGTATTATAGGAGATCAATTGAATTGGATTATCACTCGAAACTCGAATGGAAACCTTTTAACCTCTTCACGATACAAGGAACTGATTAAATTTAAAGGAGCACAAAGCTTACCTTACCGTTCAGCTAAACGTCTCGCGTTTTGTTTTGTAATTTCCCTTCAGGCTGTATCAAAAGTCTGCTTTGCATACGCCATCCCCCGATGAGAGCCTCTGACCGAATTATGGGCAAAAACAAAGCTCTGGACGGTCTGGACGTGACCTCTCTTCAAAGTTTCCTGCGGCAGAGCAATTTTCATGCTCTCACGTATTGAGTTTCAGTTCAGAAGTCTGAACCTTTTATGAGGGCACATTGACTTGAAATACCATTAGAATTACGGGAATTAATTTTCACTTAAGTTCTAGTCAGCCACGAATGAGGAAAACTAGACAAAGCGCTCTTTTGAATTGAACTGAATTATTTGCCTGTTGTAATTGGCATAAGTGATTATGGATTTATTGTAGGTTTTGAAGAAAAACAAACACGATTCTGTTTTTCTTTTCTTTTTCTGTTTTTCTTTTCTTTTTTTTTCTTTATCCTGTTGTTTATGGAATTCCTCTGATAAGTACAAATCGCGTAGAAACAAGTTGAACGTGCCGGCAAAACACGTTAGCTAGGTCTTTTTTTCAGTTCTTTGTTGCCAAGTAATAGAATCATTGGAAATTAAAAACGATAAGTCGGGGCATTTCACGATGCGGGAAACTGTTCACACATTGATGTCATTATCATACAATACAATATTATCTATACCATCCCTTTCTCTTTATCAAGAATAAATAATGTTGACAGATAATTGAATAATGAATGCAGATTCAAAAATGGAACTCAGAGAGGGGGAGGGGGTACTCCGCTAAGTTTTACACGGTAGCGATCCGCCCCAAGGTCCAAATCCTAACCATTTTATTTACCATTTTGACCGGGGAGGTAATCCTATAATACAGTATCTAGCCTTCCATAGCAAATGGAACCCCTTTCACATAGGTTCAGTAAGCTTTCACGGAGCCTATGCCTATAAAGGTTCCTGCAGAAATATTTCTATTCAGAACAGAAAAAGGCCCTCCAGAACAAAATGTACCCTCAAAAATCCCGTGAAAAGGTCTTCATACCCACCAGGACTGCAGAAACCTAACTGTACTTGCAGATAATTTGAAAGGCCCTTTTCTATACTTTAACTCTTGAAACCCTAAGCTACCCTTGACTCTACCAGAAAAAGAATCCCTCCCGGTTGGGGTCTCCCTGGATAGTCATTATAGAGAGTCCCCCCGTATAAAACTTAAACAATCGTGGATAATTAGACCTCCTTAAAACAGCTCTTTCCTTCGTGATACTGTCACCGAAAAATTCAGGAGGATCCAAGCAAGGTATTCTTTAAATTTCTTGGTGGGGTGCGTCGCTTGGATTCTCAATCCCTTAACTTATGCCAGGCCATGTTCAGCTTCGTTTTGCATGCATTTTATTAAACAATGCTATTTACCAAACAAATCTCAATTTCCTGTTGCCATTAAAGTTGAACTCGATGACAGCGCCGTAAACATCTAACGCTTTTTGAGACCTTTCAAGAAATAGCTAAGGATCTTGATCATTTTTGTTTTGTTTTGTTTTTGTTTTTTTTTTAATTTTTATTTGAATATACACATTTGATAATGAATATTAAAAGCATAAAACTACGACATTTCGAAGTCATCTTGACTCCATTATCAAGTAGAGTCAAGATGGCTTCGAAACGTCGCAGTTTTATTCTTTTAATATTCATTATCAAATGTATTTCGAAAAGTAAAGTTCTCATAAATATACACATTATTTAGAAAATCAACATTACTTACAATATCAACATTACTGACAATACTTTCATTTCTTACAATACGAACGATACTTTCAAAAGTAATACTACGTACAATAGTGGCAAAACTTACAGCACTAATTTTACTTACACTACTAACACTTCATAGTAACATTAAAATAAGGTGATGATGTACGCTTTATAATGTCAAAGTGGACTGACTAATTTTCACCATTGCCATTGTGATTTTCACACTCTTCAGATCTCGAGTCAAGTTGATAACCTGGGAGATCTTTGCCAATGCATACAAACTTGTAATTTCTAAATATATGCTCTCGTTTTCCCCTTCTTTGACGAGCGTTGTCGAGCCAGTTAAATTTGTGAGAAATGGTTTGTTTTTTTCACTCAACAATTTGTCAATTTTGTATTTGCTATCAATACAATCTCTGGGAAATCAGTGATCTTTCAACGCTAATTTTCCAAGCCCTAAAGCAAGACTGTTTGTCTTTTAGTATCAGGTATCTCACACCACTTAGGGGCACTGATGAGAAAAACATATTTACTAACTTTGCTTTCCGCATAAACTATAAAAGAATAGACGAGTAATGTCGTATAGTCTGTTTTGCAAACGCAAATAGCTGACAAATGCCCATCTCCTATTCAATCAGCATTCAATCCTATTTTGGTTTAAATAATCCGGCCGGTCTAATCTTTCTTTTCCTTGCCACAAGAATCTACTTTGCCATTATCATTGCAAATATTTAAGTGGCCGAAGCAGTGGTCCGACAGACATCTGATCGTTTTGCCACAATTATTTTACTTATGCTGTAGTCTATCAATATCGGTTTGGTTACAAGCATGCGCATAAAAATTGTGAACTAATACCGTTCCACAAAATGTTCATTGTTAGCTATTGTTCATTGCATCGAATGCTTCGTTATGAAAGTAATTTTTAAATCACAAAAATTATCAAAAATTTCTCCTACTACCCGTGTGTCTTCTTTGGAACCTCTCCAACATAATGCCTGTCTATCTCAATGACTCCATAAAAACTCTCAAGACCTAAATATTTAGGTCCGGTAAACGGTAAATGCGAGACTTCGCGAGAAGGCGAGATAAGCGTTTTTCTTTGCGAGCCCGAGACATTTTGACTAGCTTTTTTAATTGCGAGACTGAGCCAGGAGCCGGGAGACTGAGACGTCAAAGATTTTAAATACCTTCGAGTGCGAGAAGCTAAGATCAAATCGTTACTTCGAGAATTTTTACTAAGCCTTGCAAGACATAGAGAGCAACCGAGACAGCTTTGTTAAGAAACTGCGAGACTGCGAGATGCACATAACCGCTAATAAAAAGGGAGACTGTGAGATCAGTGATATTCGACGAAGATTGCAAGACTCTTGGTTTTGGAAGGCTCATTCGCCGTCCCTATATTTGTCCCGGAACGGAAACGTCTGGAGATATATGTTTTTCTTTGATCATACTTTCAACTTGCATTTTCTGGTGCATTCCAATAACTTACAATAACAAACACAAGATAGGACATAGTAGTAAGATAGCATTGGCCGGTAGCCAAGCTTGATGTAAAAATAAAACGGACAACTTCTGAAAAATTGCAAACGAAGTATCCATGATTATGAATCGAGTAAGAGCATGTAAAATTGCATTTCAAACCTTGGTTTCCGGCATACAAATGTACACACGGAAGGAATGGTTAAAGCAGTGTGGAAGTAAATGGAATTAAGGTGAATAGGTGGCAGGAGACAAACCGCCTTAATAAAAATAAAACTCATACCCCAAGATAAAATCTGCCCGTGTTAATGTTTTTTGTCGGTGTTGACGGCAAATTCTATTTGGTACAAAACAGATGCGGTGATACTGGAGGTGCGAATACAAGAAGCAAGGAAAGAAAAATATGGAAAGTAATCTTTTTCAGTTCCCATCAGAGCTTGTTTGATTAACTTACCCATCCGCTTTCAGTTCAGAGTTAAATGCTCAGATTTCTTAAGATTTTTTCCAAAAGGAATCATCGATATTCAAAACTCTCCTCATCAACTCATCAAGATAAACGACGAATCACTTTCACTCTGGAATGTTATAGCTCTTACTGATTGCCATCTAACTGAATGATCTAAGCCTAATCAAGGACTTCGAATCGAGAACCAGCAAGGCGTTTGAAATGATTCCGAAATACTAGTTCCGTAGTCGCTTTCAACTTATACGCTACTTAAATCCTACAAAATTCCTGCTATGATCGCATTTTCGCCGAACATGATGAACATGACGACGGCCGACATTATTCATCTTACTTTTATTTTTGTGGCTAATTATAATCATTAACAGTTATTTCAGGACAGTCCATTCCTGACTGAATCAAAACCCACCGCATACATCCCGAGCGTACTTGTACACAAATTGAAGATGAATTGACCCATTATAAAGGACCTACGAATACAAATTTTGACAAAGCTATCCTGCATATCACACAAATTAAAACCTTCTTACCGAGATTTATCTGCTGCAAGAAGCCGGAGACCATGGAAGATGACACAAACTCAAAGTTTACCTCACGGTGAACTGCTTGGTTTTTCGTAAACGCTTGTTTTATCGTAATGTTAACAGAAGGCGAATTGCGGGTGCGATATCGCCTAATGTTTACCAGCTGCTTACTTGATAAGCCGATCTTGTTGACCTTGCATTAGCTATCTCTCCTGTGACAATGGTCAATTATGTAGTCTTATTATGGGTGCGTTCTTTTGGGATAATCCTGGTCAGGATTAGTGATCCAAGGTCACTTGGATTAATATGGCGCATCTAAGAGACCGAGGAATCTGTGAGTGTATTCCTCGGTTCCCTCCCCACGTATCGCAAGTTCTAAAATTTTTTGGTTTAAATTTTTTGTGATTTTATGAATTTTCCTTTCCAAAAAAGACACAGCACATTGTAGTGCATTTTCAAGCTTTGGACCAGGCCGCCCTCTTCAGTATTGTAACGAAACTTCAAGAGGTGAAGGTAGATTCTCCAAACGTCGCGGAAAGCTCTAGGAACAACATTAGTAAGCACTTATATGAGTGCCCCGAGGGAAACAGTGAGTTTTGTCTTCCCGATACTCTTAATGCTCCCTGGGGCGAAGCCGAGGGGAACATTGAGGGTTGAGGGGAAACAAAACTTTGGCCAGTCATTAAGTGTTTTGTTATACCTCCCACTTACTCAAAACTACGAAAAACATTTTTTGCTTCCAATTGACGACGTCCAGCACCCAATTTTGGTGCACGACCTGATCACGTTCGCGTCGAAAGCTCAAGTTGTTGTTTCTGTAGGCAGTTAGTGAGTTTTGACCCGTGACACGTGCACGCTCTCCTCCAATCGGAAAACGTATCTGAGTTGGGAGGTATACCAGCAAAATTTGAAGACAGCCAAGTTTAGTCGAATGAGTTGTAAGTAATATCATGGATTGCGGACCATTTGAGGTAATATATCAAACACTCAAGACAGTGTTTCATCAGGATATCCAAATACCGAAAAGACAGTTGAAAATACGACGCCCAGCGGGGTATTTTTGACGAAATTTGAGGTGTTTGGATAGCCGATGAAACACTGTCTTGAGTGTTTGATATATCTTCTCAATCAAAACAAAAACTAGTGAGTAAACGGAGAAGTAAAATCGTCAAAATCTATGCTAATCATGAGGTCCGGGTATCCAAACCTCCTTCTCGGTTGTGATTTTCTTTGTTTTAACTTGATGAATTATTAATGAGTTTGAGAAATGAATTTAATCCAGCGAAAACCAATATCAGTTTGTGCAAAATTAAGCCTGAGGGCACGTGTCTGAGTTGAATGAAAGAAATCCTGATCAGGGCAGTCTAGAAGTAATTGAATGTTTGTTTTGTCATATTTTTAGTCCTGCTGTACAATGGTATTACCAATAAATGGAACAACTTTTAATTTAATAGAAGTAGGTAAGCAGTTAGCCCAAAGAATATTGCTCAGACGAGGCGTCTGAACAATCACTGACCAATTGTCAAACTTCACAGAAACTGCGTTAAGAGTCGTCACAATGTTTCATTTAAATTTTCCAAGATTACAAGATTGTAAGTCAAACCTAGAGTCCAAGGATAAGTATTACACGATATAAGGTAGAAGGCAAGGTAGATGTACGTTTTAGGGGACGAAGGATATACATAAGTTAGTTAAAACTAGTCACAGCTGGATTTTCCGTCCTGCGTCAAACTTCCTATTCTAGCGCAGACTACCATCACACTTCGCTTCGCTTCAGGGACGAAACCATCAAATTGGAAAAATAATTTTAGAAACAACTAACAAAAGGCTAATTGTGAGACATAATTGAGACATATTTTTTCACTGAGCAATAATCCGTCTTCTAAGAACGTGCAAGTTGATATTCCACGTGAAAAAGTCAACTAAAACTCCGCGATTGCGGGAACACTTCACACGCCATTAGGCGGAAACAGCTTAGCGTTAATATTTATTTGACAAAGAGTTAACATCCGACAGAAATGCGCTGATGGAGTTGGAAGTTTCTCCATATTTGAAGAAGAAACTCTAATTACTATCCGGAAGGTTCGATAAGATATCATTTTATTAAACATTATATAGTTACCCTCACTGCATCCTCCATTTATTAAATTTTATCAGCTTTTCACTTGAGCATCTCACTGTTATTATATTGTTTCCAATCTTCCAACATTTAAAGAACAAACAACAGGACCTACACTGTTTCCAGTTTTTCGCTGCAATGTTGATCGTTGCTGTACCAGTGTTGTACCTATTCATTAGGCAACGTGTAAAACAGGTTTTATCATTTGTTAACATCTATGTCTAAGCGCAGTCAACATGAAATGAATCTCATCTACTCTGTAATATTTAAAAGTCAGTCCACCAGCGCAGCTGACAAGTCCCTCACAAAAAACTACGGTGCCGGAGTACTCTAATTGTTTGAGTCAGCGGGCATTCTAAAGGATTAATCTCAGTCCAAAACGAAAACCTTGAATGTACTTTCGTACTCACTCATCATCGGGCCCATCAGGACTCTTGAGACCGGAAATGTACTTTCAAGCCATGATTCAAAATTTGTTCCGTTCCAAGGCTGTGCGTGCGCCGAAGTGATTTATGATAGCTGGCCATGACACCCAAGTCTGAGGGGTTTAATTTTGAGCGAATAGTCAACAAGACTACTAACATATGTCCATTAAAATACGCGGCTAGCTCCAGTTGACACTGACTTGAAACTACAATCCAAAATCACAATTTTATGCATCACAACTCAAAAATAACGAATTATTTTTCTTTCATGAGCGACGTGCGTGCGTTTTCGTTTTAATAGACAGCTATGGAAGAAATCAATCAAATTCAATAGAACACACTGATTGTTGCCGGTCTCTTCTAATCAGAGGCGAATTCTAGAAGCTCGATTTAGCTACAAACAATATCAAATTATAACTCCCTTTTTAAATAAGCGCTTCGGTTTGTTTTGTTTTTGTTTTGTTTGTTTTTTTCAAACCGACGTCTTGTATTCTAATCAAAATTAAACTGTGACACTATAAACCCCCAAGCTGAACCTTTTTAAAACTAGGTCACGGACCATATTTCACGTTGTTCGATGAGCACCCTAAATCCCATTAGCAAAAATAAATTGCAAAACATCGTTAACAACACATATGGAGTGTCATGGCAATTGATTTTTGCCACATCGATTTTGCGTGCTTTTCTTCAATAGCTGCAGGCTTTGTCTTCATATGAAAAGGCGGAAATCGATGATGATCAAACCGGGCTTCAAAAACCCAAATAAATTGCTTTATTTTCAACCCTCACTCTCGGAGTCGAGTTTGTCGTAATCACTACAGCAAGATGGTCACACTCAATTTAGACGAGCATATTAATTTAGAGTAGGTAAAAATTTTATCTACATTCTTAGAAAAGAATAAAATGATTGTTTGCTGTCAAGAAAGATGTTTTCATTCTGTCAGTAGGAGTTTATGTAAACAAATTCGCGTTGAAAATTGTTTGTGTGACGGTAAAATTACGGCGCCGCGGGAGACAGCAATCTCATTCTATTTTGAAATCACAGATTAGGAACTTCTCCATATTTCAGATCCTAATACGCATTACATCAAACAGATCCACGACTTAAAGAGCAAATCGCAATTCATTTTCTCTCTTCAAAAAGGAAGCTTCAGTTGTTTGTTTAATAACAAATGGTTTACTTTATCTAAAACGAAACACAGCTTTTATCAAACTCACAGCTAAAATATATTCGCAGTTGCCATTAAGTTAAGAAAAATTGCCTGGAAAATGTGTTGAATTAAACCCCAAACGCTGATAAATTACAAACACAAAATACTCTCACCTGGATATATTTTCCTTGTGTGGTGCACCTAGTAATGGCTGCAAATGGCCAAAGCATTCAGTCTCGTCTTCGGCCACTCGTTCGGCGTCTTCTGTCCTAACCTCTAACGAAGACAGAACTGAATACGAAGTGTAAATTAATTTTGATGATCACACCTGTCGTTCAATACTATTATTTTGTTTGCGATGTAGTTTGTGATTCGTCAACATATTTCCATTGTAAGCTGCAAATTTAACATAATTTCCTAAATTAGAAAAGTGCGGTCTCTTTGAGCGACATAGCGCACTCGATCGTGCCAGGTCCTAAAGTAGGTTTTCGACGCCATATTTATTTATAAATCACAAACAACTGTGTCTCATTTGGTGCCCCATTAACCACAAGGTTGCATGAGGCATATTCGACATTTGAGAGGCTTCATCTAGGTAAAGCTTTTAGCTTCGTGCAGTTAAAAGATTATGTCTTAAAAATTATCACCCCAGCAGAATTAATTATCATTGTTTGACTGCCACCCTAGAACCATCAGTTGCTACAAGCGAGTTTTGGTCGATAGAATCGCTCCCAGGTTTTCACCATTTTTTGCGCATTGTTCATGGGGTGCTAACACCTGTATCGCTAGCTTTTTATTCTTTTTTCTTCCAAAGAGAACTCATTATCATTGCGTGTGGCCGAGTCTAAAACTCCTCCAGAGAATATGCTAAATTTTCTGTCCAGTTGTTTCATTTAGCTCGTCAATGAAATATCCGTGACGGAATTTGGTATCGAGATAATTCAATCTCAAAGATTAGCCGTGGGGCAAATGAATGATTTGAATCTGGAGAGGAAACTCGGTTCGGTTACATCTTGAGGATCAAACAAAAACAAGAAACGCAGCACGCTGATAAACTCCGGATTCATGAACGATAAAAAACAACAAGAAATGAAAAGACAGAGAAACACATTGCCTTACCCACTGATATACAGCCCAACGGAATAAAACAAATCGTTAACATCGACTCGAGTACCTTCGTCTGCATTCAAGCACTCGGACTAAATCTAAAACTGGTCAAATTTTCTTGAGAGTTAACTGTCTTTCTTTTGTTCGACAGAGCAGCCATTTCTACCCGTTCTCTTTGCTTGTACTTCGGCCACGTACTCAGGAAATACTATACGGACAATAAAGCTGAAGAATCTCTTCTCTAACCGGCCCATCCGCCTTCTGGTTAAAGTCAATCTCGTTCTCTCTGAGACCAAAAATTTGTTCGTTTGATCTCATTCAGTCAGTGTAGCTCGTTTAAAACGACAAATGTTCCGTTTCTCGTCATCTTTATCGCCAAGATTTTCGTCCGCAGTTTAAATTGCAGTAGCATTTTAAAAAAAAATTGAAAAAAAAAAGAACAAAAAAACAGAACCGAACGTAGACCAACATGATGTCATTCAACTGTAATTAGATCTCTCCCTACTCTGAAACTGAATAACATCGAAATTGTTGGAACAGCAAAGTTAGGCGATAAAAAGTGTCTGGTCTAGCTAGGGTACATTCATTTCAGGGCCAATGGACAGCATTTCGATGTTTAATAAATGTATGTAGATATATATCTTTGACAATTGTTGTGATTTGGACCCATGCGGACTTTGTATATTATGTACATGGAAGAATGAATTCGATTTGCAAGTTTTCTAGATAGACGAAAAATACTTTAGATACAGAGCATAGATCAATTCAAGACTGAACGCCGGAAGTTTTAACAAGGCATTGAAAATCAAACAGTACTGTTTGTTTTTATTTCTATAACAATTTTATATTTCCCATTTCTTGGCACCGCTTTGATTAAAAAAACAACGAACATGAACAAAGTTTATGTGTCAAGCAGTTTAAGTTCTTAATGAATAATTTGTTTGAGACCAATAATCCGTCTGTTTTCTTGCCTCAGTTCAGACGCAAAAATTGTTAGTATGCCTGACGTTTCATTTGCCTCATTTCCACATTTAGACGGGTTATGAGTTTGACAAACTATAGGCCTGAGGTCTTTTAATCCCCGTCAAAACTACGCGGGAGAAATTTAAAAACGGAGGTTTCACTCTGAAAACGCGTCAAATGTTTTCCGTCCACACTACGCCGGAGAAATTTGAAAACGCAACAATCACCAGCACAGTCATTTCGGATTTGTGGTTGAAGAAAACTCGGGTTGGGAAACACATGATTATCGTGACGCCACCGTCTCTCTTTTAACTTGAACATGTTTTTCATCCATACTGAAAAGCGAAGCCGGAGTTTTTAAATTCCTCCTGTTTGAAAAGCGGTTTTCGAAAAGCTCCGTTTTCGTGACGGATTGGAGTGCACGGTAGGCCTAACCGTAGAAATAAAGTCGCATTTTCAAATTTCTTTGGTGTAGTGTGGACGGGGCCTTGATAAGTCAAGCAAAAACTTTCATTACAGCCATGCAGAAGAATCAGATACGTATGTAGAGCGCAATGGAAATTGGGCGCTGTAAATTTCTTTTCGCTGTTTGAAAAATGATATTCAAAGCATTCCTTTGCTGTGGAATCTTAACTGGCTCGACTATACTTAAAACAAGTAAATAATATCATAAGTATTAGGCCTATAACTATGTATATAGGAAGTCTATCTATGTCTCTAACCTGATAGATTCCTGCTTTCAGTTGTAAGATGAGGGCAATAACAGTCGTATCTTCTCAATCGTATCCGAGCACAACATCCAACGTATCACTCTGAGTTTGTCAGTCTATAACATCCTGAATAATACAAGTTACGGCACAATAGTTGAGGGCTGTATTCAACACGTGAGCAAGCTTCAAGACGTTTGCATAACAAATTCAGCAGATTAACAGGCGAGCCAAACCTACTGATGCTATACTGAAGGCTACCTTTGTTCCGTGAAGATGCGGTTTCTGACATGAGCCATGTCTTATCTTATGGACTGTTCCTCGTCTGATTCCAACTCAGTCTTTTTAATTCTTTCATGTATACCCTGGGACATCCCAGGCCAAAACAAACCAAACTATTTACACACCATATAGACAAAAAATCACATTAACTGCGTTAAATTATAGCCCATTGCCCACAAGGACAATCACTAAAACAAAATATAAATTTAATCAGTGTTTTTTTGTTATTGTAGTATATCTTCAGGTTCATAGAGATCGTATCTTTCAGTCAGTCGTCGGTTCTCACTCATGAAATCCCGTTTAAGTCTGTTAGAATCCTGTTCAAGCCTGTTTGTCCGTCGAACGTATTATACTTACTGATGACTCTTTTCGCAGTAGTTTCGATTTTATTTAAGCAGGTTTTGCCACCAGAGAAGCATTCGTGTTAGTGCATTCCTGAATCACCGTTACATTAATCCACTCGCACTTATCTTTCGGATCGGAGGTCACTCATTTTTTATGGTCCTTCCTTGTCAATCGTGGATATTTAATATTTTTTAACCATGAGCTGACACAACCTCTAACTATTTGTAATGATAATTGACAGATAATTATCAAGACGCAGTTACTTAACTAACAAAGTTGATTCCTGAACCTTACGCCAACCGACTCTTTCAAAAACAAATTGATCGATGTTAACCTTGATAACCGCACGATAAAAATTAGATATTTTCTCAGGCCGGGGGTCGGGGAAGGGGTTCTCGACTTTCAGGGCCGATTGTTCGAAATTTAAATTTTAAACTTTGCAAGAAGTAGGAGGGAATGCTTTCAAAGCACCGTCTTGATTCAGTACGCGGGAGTGACTCATACTCAGTTACACCTCAAACTGGTAAACCAGTTCCAATGCTATCACAATTTCAACAGCGGTAAACAAGTATTATTGCTTCAAGTACTTTCCGCATTCCACCAACTAAGCTGTTCCTGTCGTAATTTGTTTATCGAGACT
>Ga0126339_10001124_pt1 | contig 17336 bp, 11 predicted proteins | sample OrbTmetagenome_2_FD_92532 | JGI IMG/M metagenome (GOLD analysis project Ga0126339, IMG submission 92532) | Coral microbial communities from Petempiche,Puerto Morelos, Mexico - Orbicella T R C metagenome | ecosystem: Host-associated > Invertebrates > Cnidaria > Coral | place: Petempiche,Puerto... | reverse complement strand
GTGAAATGATCTTGGATGAGACTAACTTGGAGTTGGCAGAATCTGAAAGTACCTGCAGCAATAGGACGGCTTGGATCGTTAACTAATAAGGAACTCGGCCAGCTTGAGGCGGTGTTGATGAAAGGAATTTCTAGCTGAAACAAATAAATACTGAACGTATTCGGCAGCTCTGGATTGCGTTGTTGTCTAGTATGACCTTTCTTGGCCAAGAGAGCCGGAATGGAGGGTAAGGAAGTAAATTCCACATGTCACCCCCATTCCTAAATGAATCCCCCTCAAACCGTTCTCAGATCACTTCCAGCTTAAAAAAATCTTGAAAGGACCTCAAAGTAACCAATCCTTCGAAGGGAATGTTTCTCAAGTGTACAGCCCAAGTGGCTTAACACGCATTCTTATCCTCCATAAAACAGATCTACGCAGTGCGTATGGAAATATTATCAGCCGGGGAAAGGACGGAATGTTATACCTAAAAATAACTTGAGAGGGATTACCGTGGGAGTAAGGTCTATATGTGAGATGAACTTGACATTTATTGCATCACACTTTTCAGGTATTCATTAAATTGGCACTGTTGTCAGTAATTACATATTTATTTTGGCTTCGGACATTGCAAGACGTTAGTTAGACAAAACACTCTTCAATATTAAGTTGGAAACAGCCTGATGACCGGTTGTCACTCAAAGTTATGAATGGCTTGGTAACTGGCCTATATATAAAAATGTATTATTTGGACTGATATTTGGATTGCTGCCTTGATCGCATTTTTTATGTCAATCCTGTGTGCCAGAGCATCGTGACTGGAGGATTCTTCGCATCAACGGCAATATTATCATGGGAGACATACACACTGAAAGCACTGCATTTGTATGGATAAGTAAGCTGGTCTCCGTGAGAAAGCCAGTAAATCTAAGCGTTATGGGAGAACGGTTTCAAACCGATAAGGATCAACTCAAAACAAGATTAAGACCGTCATCACTGTTACAGCAATTGTGGTGGACTGGGTCATTCCTGTGGAATCTGGTGTTCGCCCAAATTGGGCTTTTTCGCCCAAACAAAAGAAAAACATACCTTGGAGTTAAAATAGCGTTTTCGAAAACGTGTGTAAAGAATGAAGCACCTATGCTTTTAAGATCGTTGGATGAATGACAAACACATTCCTCTAAAATCCAGTAAGGCTACTGATGCCATCATCTCCATTAAATCCGTGAGTTATTTACACTATTTCTTTGTTATAAAACCACCGTACAGAGACATACCTACATACAAACATAACTTCATTTTCATTCAAATTTCGGAGTAACCTGGTAGTGCTAATGTCTCCTAACAAAGAAAAATAAATAGACACCACCAGCTGCAGCTTTTTTGTAACAGTAAATCTTTAATTAAATCTACCTGGCTGTTTTTTTGCCAGAGAGGTGGCCAAAATCTATTGCCATTTAGAATTGTTTGCCATAGTTGCCTCAATCTACCAAAGTAGCTTGTGTTGACCCAGTTGGCCAAGCAACACAAAAATCAACACAAAGATGAACAAACAGGCACTGTTTGCAGAACCTAGGCCAGTCTCGTTTCATTTGTCAATCATAAAACAAGGCAGGTGGCAAGAGAGAGCCAAAGTACTTTATACAAAATATTCCTGTTTTGGAACCAAAATGACAAATTGTGGCAGCAAAGTAACGTTTATGAATAATAAATGAGAAGAGAAGTAAAATAGAAGTCTTTTGTCATTTGCCGTCAATGCAACACGGCACCGATGACGTCGCATGCAAACCTATATTTCTTGACACATTCCCGTCGACGTTTCGGAACCATTTTGTGGCCGGAACTCGTAGTTTGAAATGGTGTAAAGCTAAGTTTGCATATGGTGTTCTGGCACTGAACAATGGAAATACCTTATGCAATTAGTTAGACTTAACAAGCTCTAAGCTTACGCTAGGCAAGCGTGTCTGAACCCATTAGTGACATTCCTGAAATATCAATTTACCACGGCTGGTGAATGCAGCCTTCTTTACCGTGCGTGTGGACGTCTCGTCGTCCTTGAAGGCTACTCCACATGTCAGCCGTGAACATTTGATGGCATAGGACAACAATGCCCTCTTGTTTGTTATCAGTTAGTCTTTGTTCTTGTCATCTGTCTGTTTAACAGTTGATTAATACTGGAAGGAGAAATTACATTTTGACAACTCCTGAATGGGAATTAGGGAGTTTGCATGGATTCATTCCCTTTTTTTGGCAATGGTTTCCCATGGCTCATACTTGTTCCACTTTCAACAGCATCTTGCTTTTGAATTTTACATTGTCAGCGAAAGCGGAACTACAATAAAATCAGGCGAGTGAAGCTCAGTAACTTTTTATCACGTTCTAGTTCCTTCGATATCGTAATTAGTGCTTCATTTCCATTACAAAAGCCAAATCGGACGCAAAAAATCAACAAAACACATAAAATGCCAAGTCCTCTGAAGCGTTGCCAGATAGTCAAACGGAGAGGTGCCAAGCTGGAAGCTTATTAACAGACGGATCAGTCAACGCGAGCAGAAATGATGCTAATGTCAGAGCTGAAAAGTATCCATTTCTGGGCAAGTGCCCTGGTGGAGCTGATTGCGACTTTCTTTTTCATTTTCCTTACCACTGGTACAACCATCACGTGGAATCCGCTTCATCCACCGTCCACGGAACTGATTTCTTTGTGCTTTGGGTTCAGCATTGCCACACTGGCCATGTGCAGCTTGCATCTCAGTGGCGGACACATCAACCCCGCCGTTAGCATTGCCATGATGGCCATCAGGAAAGTTTCCGTTTTTCGAGGGATAACCTACGTTATTTTTCAGCTGGCTGGAGGTAAGTGTACCATAAAAGACGTGTTTGCATTGTTGGTACATAATTATAAAAGGATGTAAACAACTTTACTTTTACCTTCTATATTCAGCGATTCTTCGGAATTTAGGACTCGGTGAAAGACTAACGGAAGATTCTTGAGATAGCAAAAAGATAATGTCTATAGATGTAAGAGGAAGTCTTTTTTTCAGTAACTTCGTTTCGAACGAACGAACGCATTTAGACCAACGATCTTAAAAGCATAAGGAAGACAGAAATTATCCTACAAAGTTTGCCCGCTCTTCTCAAGAAAAAAAGAAAACGCTTGCAAATGTTCTTTTCATACCAATCATATATGTAGTGTTAATTTGGTAAGGTGCACAACAAAAATTCGCCTTCTAACAAAGTTAGTCTTCTCAATGTCCTTTAATGGCAATATTGAATGCTGTCAAACTTCTAATGATCATAGAAAACGAATAATAACGGCCGACCTTTCTTTATTTCAATCCAAACAACACCGCTGAACTGTTATACTATTTCTAAAAGAGTAATCTTAGGCACGAAACAATCGCGAAAAACGTGACTTGAATAAAAAAACTGGCTGAGCACAAGTTATGGTAGTCATGTGGGTTAATAACAGCTTTCGTGGACCTGGTTAAATCGTCTGTAAAACCGCCACATTTTTGTTCAATTCTCTCCCTGAATGAAAATTACCGAAGCGGGTTTTGTATTTTATGTCGTCGCCTCCAGAGGAGAGCTGGCAAACTGAATATAGAAAACGCCCCTGACGCTTAACGAAAACGCTATGGCAGGTATTTGGCTCGCATACCACTTGGAATAAATTCTAAAAATATTTAGAATGTTTTCACCCAAGAAAGCTTTCATTCCACACATGACTTAACATGCATGTTAAAAGGGCATAAGTGGGACTTCTAGAGTGATTATTACTCATACTTATGTAAGCTTATGAAGATTGTTATATCACTTATCTAATTGAAACCTTCCAGCAGACTAGAATTACCAGTTGTTAGACACAATGCAATGTCGAGTGGAAAACGTATCTAATTTTCAGTTTTTTGAACTTTTTGACTATGTCTTGGAAACAAAGATCTGGGTTTACTGCCGCCATTTTGATTGTCCGTCATTGTTTCCCAGCGAAAGCTACTTTATCAACTGACGTCTTTTGCAGCAAACTTGTCAAGGGCTTCAAAAGTGCGTGGAATACAAATGCAAATGCCTGTATAAAGCGTGGCTGTTTCCCATTTGCTGTAATTGATCAAGCAAAAACAAAGAACGTGTGCCCTTCGTCTCGGAGAAAAAAACATCACCTTTGAGATAATACACAATCAATTAATACACACTAGCATCCTTTGTTTTTGAGTTATTATTTTTAGAAACTTCATGTAAGAGTTAAGCAATTAAAATCGCCATTGGCGCCCGACGGGGTCGGTCAAAATCTTAAGAGACATCAAGCTAGTTGATATACAGATCTTATCAATAGCTTACGTTGTTAATGGTAATTTCTTCCGTCCATTAAGACGAAGTTCAAGTGGAAAGCTCTTATGAGTTCCCATCCCAAGGCAACACCTACCTTAATTATTCTCTCAAAACCGATACATTGGCGAACAATGCATCGATAAGTATAAATGGACAATGACCTTGGTGAAATATCAGAATCTCTGAAAGTTAAGACTTAATGGGAAATTCTAACGATTGGCAGGGAGGAGAAACAAATTGTTTGCTCGGGTCAGTGATTGGGCAGCAAAAAGGCAGGAAATAGCTGCAAACTTGCTAGCAATGCTGCTGATAGTCAACAAGATTCCGGACTAAAAAAGACGCCTTCTGTCTTACAACATTAGGTGCAATATTGCCGTTGTGGTTTTTTTTTTCGGTTTGGGTCTATGCAAACTGTGAGTTCCACATGTTGTCATTGGCAAGCATTTTGTGTCGTGTAAACAATTTTTGAAAAATTCCATAGAGGCAATACCGAACATTCTGGGTGGGCCAAAGATATTACGGATATCCGGTTCAACCGCGCAGTGACGTTCGCCTGAAAAAAATACGTGACACTTTAATGATTCTGCTCTCACTGTGAATCGCGAAAATATTTTTCGTCAAAATGGAGGTTCTGCATCAGGGCAATCTTTGGTTGACTGATTTTTGTATGGCTCTTATATAAAAAACTAAATAACACTCAATTTACTAATTGAAATACAAATGATCGAGTGTGGTGTGATTTTGGGGTAGATAAGGGAACATGTTTTTAAAAGACATCACACAAACAAAAACGTATATTTACAAACCAAAGCTAAAGATTTTGCACGCACTGCGGACCGTTTTTAAACCGTCTTTATGCACACAAACCCGTTTTGTCATAATGTTGAAAAATGCAGACATGCAGCAAATTTACATTTTTCAATCAAAATGATAAGATATCTTTCTATTCTTAACAAGGTATCGCTGGCTCAGCGGTATTGAAATACATCACACCTGACGAGAAACGCGGAACCCTGGGAGCGACAGTCCCAGGCCCCGGTGTGACCGCGGCACAAGCGGTAGGGATTGAAATATTGCTGACATTCCTTCTGGTCTTCACTGTGTGCGCTAGTACAGACTCCAAGAGGAATCACTATGGATACGAAGTCCCGCTGTCTATCGGCCTTTGTGTAGCTGTGTGTCATTTTATTGGGGTGAGTTAAGGTCTCTAAATTTATAGCCTACCTCACACTGACGCTATAGACCTTAAGGGTTTAACAATCAAGAAACGAAACATATTGGTTGCCTGGGCCAATAGTGCGGTTAAACCATCATTACTTGTAACTTGTAACATCTCTGAAATAGAACACTTCTATAGATGCATTGCGGGCCTTTGTTGGGAGGCAACGGGTGCTTACCATTTACAAAAACCATCCGGTTGGAAATTTCAGGCATAAACATCAAACAATTGAAAGTCACGCTGCGGGAGAGGGAATCGCTATAAAGTATATCCACATCAGCTAGAGAGACTTAAAACAGCAGAAAAATAGCATCGCCTCAAATCACAGCCCATATTTTCTGAAGCTTCCCAAACGGAATGGCGCGAACCATTTGATTTTCCAACTGGAATTTCCGGTTTTCCCATGTAAATGGTAAGTGCCCCAGATTTATTGTGAACTTAGTACAGGTAAAGCTCACTTTGACGCAGTTAAGATCAGTTAAGACTCGTTGAAAACCTCAAACAGCAACCACAACACAGGCCGACACCGTGTTTTAATTTTTCTTTTTAAAAGTAGTCTCATAAAAAATAAAAGGAACACACATGTACACGCCCCCCCCCCCTAAAAAAAAAGAAAGGAAGAAAAGAAAAACAGACACATAGACAACAAAAACAAAGCGGCAGCAGCAGCAGCAGCAACAACAACAACAACAACAACAAAAAACCAGTAAAATCTTGAGTTCTTCCCGATGTGCCTCAAATCCAGCATTTTTCTCTTGGATTTAGAGCTCGTTTTCTTCCTGCTTGTCCGTTTTTACGAGCAACAAGGAAAAGGATTCCCTTAACAATTGTTGCAGCATTTTCCGACCTAAAACAATAGTTTGCTGCATATCTGATATTTAATCTTTGCCCTCCTCCTTAACTGAAAAAGTAATTCAGATCTATGGCGGATATACAGCTGGCTAATTTCCACAGCTATAAACACCATGATCCACAATTCTTCCTTTAGTTTGGCTCACATTGCATCGTAATTTAACTTTGTGTTTTACTTTTAGATTGGTTTTACGGGATGTGGTATAAATCCTGCACGTTCGTTTGGTCCAGCGGTCATCATGAACAAAAAAGAAATCTGGGAGGATCACTGGGTATGTGATTACAGGGTCTAACATTGAGCAATTTACATATTTCTAGATTATTACAGTACAAAAGAGGCTGTTTAAGGGTGAAAACGTATTTGGCGAGGTAGATATCTTACACAGAAACTCAAAAAAATGCAATGAATAAGCATTCGCCGAATATCAAACTTTTACAGAAAGCAGATTTTCGTTGCCAGATAAGCTCTGATACAAATTTGAAAAGAATAGAAAATATCTTTCAAGATAGATTTGTGCTATGTTTGACAAAAATTTAAAAAGATAAAGTAGTTAAAAAGATAAAGTAGTCAGTGCTATATAGCTTATATTTAAATGGCCTCTCACTAAGCTTTCATCCACAGTCTTCTAACGAAAACCACAGAAACGTTCTGCTTGGTCAATAGTTTTCACCAGCTTAATAAAAAACTTGTGCAGCACCATTAACACTACTATGAACATAAGAAATTCCCGGCAAATAACTTTCATTAGAATTAGAACAGACTTTGGTTTCATTCCCAGCCTTGAAAGTTAGAGCACCCCTTTTAATAAATACGGGGTTGTAAAAGACAATTTGCCAACTATTTAAATCTTGAATGGAATCTTTGTTTAAACTGTTCCCTTCATAAGCTCTTCAGTTTCAAATCATAGTCTGTATCATTCTGAATATTAAAAAGGCGTGGCTTGATTAACTGCCCCAAGAAATTTAAGCCCGAAATATAGAATACTATTTGTCACACGAGTTTAAAAACTCAAAATCTTACAAAGAACGTATGGGCTCATTAGCGTTTTTGCCACCCATACATTTTTGCAGTTTTGCGAGATCGAGACTACCGAGAGCAACACCAGCTGGTGGCCAGAACGGGACTTAAACCCGTGACCTCCGGATGTCAAGTCCGGCGCCCTAACCACTTTGCCACGCTCCCTCCTCAGTATACCAATGGTTGATCACTGAAGTTCACGGTGTTCCAGACTAATGGAAGGAAAAATAGATGAGACCAAAATAGATGGTTTCTTCTTACTTCACGCAGAAACACCGTGAACTTCGATTAATTAAACAAGGTGGTAGCCAGCCAGCTCTACCCATGATACCTTTCAACACTGCTGCGCACGCTTCTGACACTTCTGCAAGACTAAGTTTTCTCGAAGCGCCTGTCATTTTAAACATATCTGTGTGTCTTTCAGGTGTACTGGGCTGGGCCAATTGGAGGAGGTTTGGTGGCAGCACTTCTGTACCAGTTGGTTTTTCGATCCCGAAAAGAGATGGGCGCCGCTGCTGAGTCAGTCAACGAATTGGATCTTTACGCAGATTCAAAGCTGTAAACTGTCGGCTGATTGCAGCTCCGCTCTTCTTTTTTAAAAGAAAAAACCTTGCCCTCTAGATTGTTTAGTTATCGTGCTGAGTTTAGCTTAGCTTTTTTTTGAAAGCCTAGTTTTTTTATCTTTATGTAGCTTGTCAAAGCATGACCAAGCATTGCTGCCGATGTTTTCGCTGAGAGCTAAGTCAGTGCTTGACATTTTACGAGCGCAAAAGTGGTCTAAAGATTTTTCAATGTACATGCGGATCGAAAAACTTTCATTATGAACAGTGTGAAATTTAGCGAAGTAAATATAGAAATTCGTAACTGTAGTAAGCTTTTTGCTGAATAACAAATCAAAAGAAGATTTTGTTTGGTTCAACACTTTTGGGCATCTCATAGGCCGTTGAATCATTTGCTTTTCTTCCACTAAATATTCGACAAGCAATCTTGTTTGATTAAGAAACTGTATGTAAATTATCCCAGATAACTATAATTTCTATATATTCCGGAACATTGATTATTGAACTTAAGGCGAAAAAATGACGTCCTGCGTGTGACATCAATACAAGTAGGAGTAGTTAGATTTTTACGTTTTTGTCACAGCCGTAAGACTTAAAGTAGGCTGTTTTCAACCTTCAGATGAGTTTTGAGCACTTCTAACTTAGTTCTAGTTTAGATTTGTTAGTCGTTTTAGAAAGTCAGTGTTTGTTTGTTCTTTGATTTTACTCTACGTATCAAACGGTATATAATTGTAGGACTTATATTATGCATTTGAAGGATACTTACTCGATTTCTCAAGACGAAAATTTTAAAATTCCTCTAAAATTTGGTCGATCAGTCAGTAACTCAGTGAAAATAAACGCATTGAGTTCTTCATTGATTAGAGCTGAGTACACGATTGAGTAATGGGGTAGAGCTACAGATAATCATAACGGCTGCAGCACTCTAGCTTCCTTCTAAACGACTAGAATCAAGGCTTGGTTAATTATTCAATGATGATTTCCCACTACACGCAGTCTTCACATTTGGTAGTCTGAAGTAAAAACTGTTTATCAAGTCTTTGTGACCGTTCAGAAAGTTACCGAAGGCAAAAAAATACATCCGGCATCCTGGGGAAGAACGCTCGATCAAATTGTTGCATTCGGGCCAAGTGGTCCATATCGCCCTCCTTACCCGGCCCCGGTTTCTGACATATGATGTTCCACTACCCCCCTTGATCAGATGTTAGTCCGTCGCCGGTCCCCCCTTCTCTTCCTCTAGGACCCTAGAGAATGCTTTTGTCAGGTTTAGTGGTGCCTCGTTGTGTTCCACCGCAGCCGGTGTGCCAACCCGAAATACTCGATCTAGAGACCAATTCGAGAAAGAGAAAAATCAACGTATGATCATTTTCAAAGAAGTTTTGCAGAAACTTCAATTTCTTTTGAAATGGAGTCAAAATCAACTCCATGCAGGCCGCCCACCATCGTGACAAGAGAACAGGAACCACGCAAAGCAAATGCACGTTTGCGGTATTTTCAAGATCTCACTTAATAGGTTTTTTATGGCAACTCTATGGTTTGTTTTAAAAAAGGCAGAAAGAGGATATTTTCGTAATAACTTAAACGTACCAAATAGGCCATTTCCGAGTTGTCTTTTTCCTATGTGTCAAAACGAGACTTCGTGCGAAACCATTCAAATGAAAATGTGTTTGGCCTACAGGTTCATTTTCATGCAAATTAAACCCATTTTCATATGAAAGGTTTTGCATTAGGACTCGTTTTGACACAGAGGCACAAAGTAACTAGGAAATTGCCCATTACTGAGCTCTGTTTTGGTAGTTGTTGTCTGCTTGCTCCTGCAGCCACTTTGGGTGATTTTATGATCAGCAAGCAATCGCTGTTCGGGTTGTTACGCAAGAAATGTTCATACTGTGAGAGCGGGTCGCTCGTAGAATAGCATGATACCTAATTGAGCTAAATTGTTTAGGGGTCAGTAGACGGTGGCTATTTTTGAGATATCGATGCCCGAATTTGCAGGAGGCGGAACGCAAGTACCTGCAGGCTTGATGCGTTTTCGGCGTCTGTCGGCTAGTGCCACTTAAATGATTTGCACAACCGTTCAAGATTCTTTTTGCAACACCATCAAACAGATTTGCACCGTAAATTCAAAAGACGTTTTTGCCCCAAGGTGTTAATTTAGCCGTGGAGACCCAGGGTCAATTAACAAAGCACGCTCTGTCAGGTGATAGGCTGCTCACACATCCAAAGCAGTGGTCTCCGTTTCGCTCCCTTGAAGAAGCGAAGACCGGGTCGATAATAGATAAGTTCTTATATACCTCTTTCCAACTCGAATCAATTCACACATCAATACAACAACATGACATTTCATTGCGGCACAAAAACGGACCTACTTTCACGTTTCTTTTGGATCGAGGTCTTTGCCGAATTTTTAACTACACTTTTATACCTGTTTCTAGCCTGTGGAACAGGGTTAACGTGGAATAACACTCCAAATTCTGTTATGCACACTGCATTGACTAGTGGACTGAGCATTGCAACTCTGGCCATGTCAGTTTTTCACGTTTCTGGTGGACTTATAAATCCAGCCTTGACCGTCTGCATGATGGCCGTTGGAAGGGTCTCAATCTTGAAAGCAGTGTTCTTTATTGCAGCGGAGAGTGCGGGAGGTAAGGATACATTGCAATTCATTATAATATAGTTTGTAGATACGTTGCGGATTACAGGGAGCGGAAAGCAAGTAGAAATTCAACTGCATTGGGAATCTGTGAATACATTTTTAAAATGAAATGTGCAAGTTCACGAAAGATCTGAAAGTTACAACAGAAAGTAAGCTGTACGAAGACGCTTTCGATCAATTTTGGTCTGAAATCGGAAAAGGACGTTACCGGCGACAGGCATATGGAGGGAATCGAAAGAAACCTGAAATATTTGGACACACTTGCCATGTCTAATTCGATAATGACATCGAAATCAGCCTAAAGACTCGAAATAACTAATGAAATGATAATTTTGAAGCGAGTTTTGTCTATCAATCTACGTCCAAGGTTTGATGTATGCTGCACTGTAAGTTGTGTTAATCATAGCGTTTTCCATATCGTTCTCAGTTATCTAAAACTTTTAAAGTACTCATGTATTACTGCACAAGTAGATGCCGATGTTTTACGGTGTAAGGCTTTCTAGAGCAGAAACTGCTTTTTCACTCATAAAGTTTACCTCTTTCCCTTAAGCTTCACAGTCAAAATGCAGTTACATTTTAACTTACGTCTTTTCCAAATCTTTAAATTTTTTCAGTTCAGCTATGTTTACACATTATTATTCCGAAGCGCCTTGGGCAATTAGTGAACTGGCGCCATAGAAATGCAACTATTCTTTTATTATAACAGCTACTTTGTTCCAGGTCAGTCCCATGTATAACCTCTTTGTCAGATTTTAATGTCCTAGCTAGAAAAGGGCTGTTGTTAAAACCTCTGAGAAATCATCAAATGTACGTTTTCTCTTTCGTTAGTATTTTAGCATTAGTCCTTTCTTAACATGCAAGTATATTTTGTTTCGCGACATACGCAGAGATCACTTCGATATTGACCTGACTTAGGATGGCATTACGCAATGGACCTTCGCTTCGCTAGGTTTTATCTAGCGCACATAGATCTTTTTCCTACAGCTTGAAAATTCCCAATCTTCCAAACTGGGCAGTTCAAATATTTCAGACAAAATCACCAATTGACCAACAAACAAATAAACAAACAAGTGAAATGAGCACCCTGTCCTGACAAAGTAGCCCGTTTCCAATTAACACCCCCCTTCTTTTGAGTTGCCAAAATTAAATGAGCTCCCCACTTGGATTCTATGCCCTTGCATGTACGCACCGCGGACCTATTTTTGCAGTTTTGCCGTTTCGGTATCTGGTCTGAGGGATTATGATCGGAAGTGTTAGATTTATAATGTTTTGGCAGAAAACTCTAAGCATAGACTCAGGCAACTATATTGTCGATGAAAATCTACATTTTACAGACATTGAAACAGTAGATACTCACTGGAAAAAACACGGCTCTGAACACAATAAATAACTGAAGACGAAGCGCGGCGAGTTTCCTCCAGAACGGTCGCTCTTAAAGTGGGAAACGACTGCTTGTCCTTTTTCCGTCTGAGGAAACCGACATAATATGTTTCGATTCTTCAAAGACATCGAAAATAATTCAAGACGTAGAAAGATGAAATACTAAAATGAAAAAACTGAGATTGAATTGGCAATTGCGTGAAAGGTCGTAGAGTGACATTGCGATTCAAGACCTTTCAGAACAGTCCCTCGACAGTTTAGCGGTAATTTTAAGAATTACAGTAACTTGACGACGCTGAATGGACAGTAGACAGAAATTCAAAATAATTTATTCCCGATATCTCGAAAACCTAAAACGTTTCTCTTTTGGAGTTTTTTGCAAAAGGAAACCCAAAAATGTCCTTACCAGTGATTGAGGAAAAAAGAAGAACATTTGCATTTTTGGATGAAAAATTGACAGAATTACCCAAAGAGCCAACACTAAATAAATAATAAGGCTTCACTCTGATGAACCACCTCTTTTGCAACTACTACAGCCGTTATGTTCTTTTGCACCCACTAAAATTTACTTGTATAAAATTTCCGGCTTCCGTCACGATCGATTCAGTATCTGAAGGGGTCACAAAAACAGTTAGGATCTGAACAAGATCCCAGGATAATTATGATCAAATGCAGAGCGTATGCAAATGACATATAGCTTTCTTGTGAGTATTTGAGAAGGGTCCCCATGGCATGAAACCACGAGGGTAATTTCAGTGAAGCTTAGGTCGTGTTTTACAGGGACTAACATTCGATTCAGGGAAACCGCCACCTGTTTGGCTGATTTGTCTCCCTGTCCCAAACGAAGAAACTGGAAGATAATCCTCTCGTTTGTGAAAGTACAGTCCTTTATTTAAATTACACGACCTGGATCTATCTTACTACACCAGCTCAAAGATCTCTCCGTGTACAAAACAGATAGCTGAGAAACATAATTGACGCCGGTATCTTGTATCTTGCCCAGGGACACATCACCATCACGGGTCTAATTCAGCATGGAAACTTAATAGCGCAATCCGGAGTCTAACTATCAGGCCATTCCGAAAAGGCGAACACCGAGCTCAAATTTGAGCTGTAAGCCAGTGCATGAAGCTAGAGTAAGGCTGAATTCATCAGGTTATACTGTTGACATGGTCACCTGCAACCTCAGCGACATGGTCACAATTTCAAGTTTACCAATGATTTGGCATTCCGGTCTCGCGATAGCATTATTGTATGATCAACTGATATACAGTGACGCTACTGATCAACTAGATCATAGTCTATTGTGATCAATCAACGTATAATTGTTGAAAAGTGTTGGAAACTGTTGCCAGCTACACGGCTCGGGTTGACTTTCTTTGATGTGCACCGCTCCAACTTTAAACTGAAGGTATTATTCACTATCTGAACTCGGTCGGACAAGGTGCGTCAAACTTTTACTGGAGATGTAGTCAAAGTTTCTGAAAAGTTGCATTGATACCGTTATTAACATTGAAAAATGATAAAGTCGTCGTATTCATACATACTAGTACACTTCTGTCATCTGGATATAATGATTCTAAACGACCTATATCTCTTCCACTCGACATACAGATCTTCAGGACCTACAAAGTTAAGGTTTACGTTTGACTGCCATTTTCTCTCAGAAACATGAAATTAATGGTTACACTGCTTTTATGCTCAAAACGTTAATTTGCGCGATACACATGGTGGCATTCGGCTGCCACGCGAAAAATGAGACAGTCGAAGCTCTCATAAGCGAACGCTTCGAAAATTCGAAAACGTGGTCGCAAATAGAGCTGCTTGCTTCTAAGAATGGTCGCGACTCGTAAGCAACCGGCCACGGGCTGAAATAATGGAGAATGGACTTAGCGTGATTGTCTTTCAAATTTGATTGAGTAGAGTGGAGTCGCTTATCCAGTGCCATCCATGACGTGTGCAGCGACTCAAAACAGTTGTAGTTCTTTCCCAATCGGAGAATTTCGTCAACTTTCCGTATTCACAAGACCATGAGCCAGCCTATAACCCAAAGATAGACTTTTTAAAGTCTTTCAGTTTCTCGTGCACATTAACCCACTGACACTTCCCCTCACGGATTCCACCCTCAGTCGACCCTCCCTCCAATTTTAGTCAACAATGACAGATAGTCTCAAACTCAAGTCTGTCATCCACATCAAGTCACGACAAGTGGCTAATAAAAGATGACGAATATTTAGCCAATCAGCATGTGTGACTTTGAAAGTCCTTCTCGGTTGTTCCTAGCCCTTGAAAGCCGGTAGCTGTGGGGGCTTTATAAGGTCTCTTGAGTAAACATCGCCTGCACTTTTGAACACTGAGACAACAGTGAGTACCGGTCTTGTTTTGGTCCATACATATAATTAACACGGATCGACGCAAACATGTTTCTTCGAGACGGTAAAACGGAGTTACGTTCCCGATCATTTTGGACCGAAGTCTTCGCCGAGTTTTTAGCAACACTCTTATTCTTGTTCATGGTATGTGGGACTGTATTACCATGGAACTACAGCCCTCCTTCGGTTATGCACATTGCTTTCAGCCATGGACTGAGCATTGCGACTCTTGCCATGTCTGTTCTACACATTTCCGGAGGACAGCTTAACCCAGCCGTGACCATCTCTATGATGGCCGTTGGAAGAGTTTCAATGTTGAAAGCTCTCTTCTTTATCATAGCGCAGTGCACGGGAGGTAAGGATTTATGCAAATAGAAAATAGTATTCGGTCTCGAGAGAGTTAATGTAGATCTATATAAAATTCGCTATTCAGGAAATTGGCTAACGATTCAAAGCATTTGGCTGTTGTAGAATGATTTATTTTGGTAAACGTAAAAGCACTGACCTCTTCCGGAGGAGTGTTAAAAAAGAGCTAAAAAGTCACGGGATTTCTGAAAGGCTACAGCCGAGTTCTTCTATACTTAATGAACAACAAGTGAACTTAATTTCAGGTTGCTTTAGTTGATTAAGTTTTCACTTTATTAAGCTTCTCTTGTAAACCGAAATTGAAAGCCAACACTCAATGGAATGACGTGACAATTCACATTACTTCAGATATTTACATAAGAGTGGATCGCAAACAAACTCCTATAACACATGATGTGTTTTGAAATTTTCACATAAAGTAAGAGGGAACGCAACGCTCACTTCAGGACGAGAAATAAATCGGTTTTTTTTCCTTCAAGACAGGGCTAGTTATTTTCATGCTTCGTTTTAAAAATAATCTTAATGAAGGCAAAAAGCAACAAGAAACACATCCGAGCCTGAAGCAAGCGTAAAAGAATAATATAAAATCTCTGGAGAGAGTGAAGTCTGTTTTTAGTCAATTACACGAGACACTTCACGTCAGGAAATGGAAGGCACATCAGACTTGGGACTATTGCAAAAGCCAAACGAAGATTAGCACCTCCACTTATGAACGCAATATCAGTCAGTATATCAAGTTTTGTCAAAAGCAAGCTCAGTGTAATAAAAGAGCTTGAAAAGATAATACAGTTAACACGATCAATTCGAACCCATTGGACCAAGGAGAATATTTCAGGCATAAAACAAAAGAGCCCACAGCGATGAAATGAAATATGTGGTCAAGAATTACAAATTCGTGCCGTTCAAGTTCTCGATGAGATAGTTATGCATAGCTCTGATATAACTGGTTTTAAGAAGTCCCATGAAGAAATTAGTAGATTAAAAGCTGTCTTAAAACTAGAAATACGTGTACAAGAAAATAGAAGTTAAGTTTGTGGCTAACTCTATTTTTAGACAATCAGCCTTATTCTCAATTAGTGTTATTTTTGAAAGAAAACAATCAGATTGTCTTTTTTTAACTCTTTTAATGTACATTCTTTTTCCCTGTTTTTTTTTGTTTTTTTTTTTACCAAACACGCTAACGTTAAAGATTGATCTCATATAAGGGAAAACCATGGAAACAGTAGTTACTTAAATTACCTAACCTCTCGGCCAAAAGAAGGTATTAAATTCAGACAAGACTGTAAATGAAAACATGAATGTACAGAGAAACGACAGAGAGCATCCAGGAAGAACTGTCTAATGTTGTTATCTGTTATTGCGGGGAATGTTTCCGAGGAAAATACATGACTGTCATTTTCCTCCATTACGCCTTACAAGCAACATCAACTATTATGATCTCTCTTGTAATATTCGCCCTTTGATGGTCAATTTGGTAGGCAGCATTCTCACGTGCAACCCGCTTCCCATTCGTTCTCCTTTCTCTATACTAGAGTAAGGAAATTTTGGAATGGTGGTATGGATCTGGTAAGCCAAGCTTTATATCAAGTCTTACACTACAAAGATATATATTAAATGTTAAGATTCCGAGCTGCGCAACTGTTAACATGACTCTTTTTCAAGGGAGTATACCTTTTGCTGTGGAAGGCGCGGTGGCAAGACAGGTAGCTCTCACAGAGCCTGTCTCCACCCATGCGGGTGTATAAATGAGTTTAATGCTGGGGGTAACCCTGTGATGGACCAGCATCCCATCCAGGGGGGAGTAGAAATAGTCCTAGTCGCTTCATGCTACAGAAATCGGTGATAAGCGCCGGCCTGATGGGCCACTTGGCTCGTATGTAGACTTGCCCTACAAGCTCAACTCTAAAGACAAAATTTGCTCATGTTTTGTTTCCTTTTCAGCCATCTGTGGGGCAGCCATTGTTTACGGCATCACTCCAAGCCAATCTGTTGGCGCTTTAGGAGTTACAGCACCCGCCAATGACGTCACCACTGCGCAGGCGTTTGTGACGGAGCTAGTCCTCACTTACATTTTGGTTTTCGCGATTTTCGCGGTCACCGACCCAAGCAGGGGCATGACAGGTTATGGGGTACCGCTGGCCATTGGAATTACTGTGTTCATCTGTCTTATGCATGGGGTAGGAACTAAACATTAGTATGTAGATAGCATGCCTTGTTTGAGTTCAGAGCGGCAATTAAAACAAGAAATTTCATAACGCTTTACAAATATAAGGACCATTTTCCAACGAGAAGGCAAGGAAAAAGGCAGAGTCACATGTGCGAATCTGTGAACTATTCTTTTTACAATACCGTAACTGTCTAATTTCTCGCGCGCTGATTGGCTCATTTTAATCATAAATAAGAGTACAGACGAATAAAATTTTACTTTATGCAAGATTTAAGTTTGACTTTTAGCTGTTAAACTGCCAACTTTTTAACCAAGGAGATTTTATGGACTTTTTTAAGTAGCCAATCAAAAAATGAGAGAAGCTATTGACAATGTTCGCGACGTTTTTAATAAAATTCACTTATCTTTGTTTATGGCAAGTTTACGGCGTCTTTTCCC
>Ga0126339_10001122_pt1 | contig 17342 bp, 4 predicted proteins | sample OrbTmetagenome_2_FD_92532 | JGI IMG/M metagenome (GOLD analysis project Ga0126339, IMG submission 92532) | Coral microbial communities from Petempiche,Puerto Morelos, Mexico - Orbicella T R C metagenome | ecosystem: Host-associated > Invertebrates > Cnidaria > Coral | place: Petempiche,Puerto... | reverse complement strand
TCATTATTATTATTATTATTATTATTATTATTATTATTATAGAGTGGTACTTTGTAAAGCATTAAATATTAAATCAAATTCAAATGTGTAAATCTTTAAATTGCCTCTGTCTTCTTTATTGAAGTTAGACAAGTCAGCGCCGTCAGCTGCATGGTGTTTTATCGAAACATATTTAAACATTTTATATTGCTAACTTCTCTGGATACACATTAAACCTTGGCTCGAGCTTATTTCAATCTCTTAACACGTTAAAAATACCGCCTAACTCTTAATTTAAACTAAGCTCCCGATTGAACGGGTAACTGTAATTGAGTTACTTTTATTTAGTTCATATTGTTTGTATGAGGTCTTATTTTTATTATCATTTGTTCTTTTAGATAATTATGGGGTCAAAGTGCTTTAAAGGGAACCAAAGTCTTTCATCAGGTAAGTTCATTTGCCATAACTGAGTTTGAATGACTTCAAGCGATGGACAATCGCACTAAAAACATCAGGCCGGACACCGAGTTCCCTGGCCTTCTGTCTAGGTAGTCTTGTCTCCAAGCTTCCTTGAACTCTTCACGCTCGGGTTTTGAGCGTCGAGACAATTTTTCGCCCCGAGATCGGCCTTCCAAGCTCGACTTGTGGGGTAGTCTTACCTACAACGCGGTGGTCAAATCCCGCCAATATTAAAGAGCATGTTCAGCTTGGCTTTCGCCCAGTTATATTTTACTCACTTCCCAGACATAAAAAGCATTCAACAAATCTTGTTGCAAGCACTTGATCATTTTCAACAATTTTTATCGATTGAATACATCGGAAAATAAGTAGTGCAAAGGGTAGTCTGCTTTATTTGCTATTTTGGGGCTGTTCACCTTTACCTTTTGAGAATTAAGTTGATAATGAAGTGTATGTTACACTTTGACGAAACAGGTGGTTTCATGTTTCCTTAACTTCGCCAAGACGCGGGATTTAGAGCGCAGGTTTAGGAGAAGAATTACCAATAAATAACTGAACAGTACATAATAACGAATTTAACCTCAAAATAACTCTTGAAGAAAGAGAAAAGTATTTGTGCAGGAGGCGCTCGTAAGTTAGTTATTGTTGAGGACACTTCAGGTCTATTTATGTAAATAACACTCAAAAATTCTCTTTTTGTTATGCAGCGAGATTTGTTTTATCTCTTACAACAGCTGTTCTGTAGGTTATCAGGATTCGAAGGAGGGCGTAACATATAAAACTGCATTTCTATTTCATAAAAGCGAGCATGACTTGCGCTAACTGTCATTGTTTTTTAAGGCTTCCACTTTTCTAAAATCATTTTAGTTCGACTCCTGTGGAACTGACGTGATGTAGTCGACATAAGCCTTGATCGGATATCGAGCCCTGCCTGGCTCAGTGAAATTACTAAACCTGAACCTTCACAAATATTCAGGGGCTTTATACACGTGGAATGAAAGCAGTAGAGAGAGAAATCACAAAAACTATTTCGTTTTGGTAATCTTCTTAATCTCTTCAAGAACATAAAGTGATTTGTACGTCTATTATCCTACCTAATACGACCACTGTCTGACGGTGACAATCAGTAAGCCGCTTATCTTTTTTACGTCAACCTTTGCCAGAAAGTTGTTTAAATACTGATCAAGATTAGAACTAGAGGACTGTGGCTAAGCTTTCAATGAAGCAACTGGAACTATATATGTTTTCCAGCTTTTCCTTATGTAGAAATGAAAACAATGAGGGACAGGAAATAATTGCTTGGCAAGAGCGCAAAACATACTGAGACCCGACTTCAACACCAGCGCAGAGCGTCCTACTGTAAGGAGAAATTAAAGTTTTTCGCAAATACAACAACACAGTTAAGAAAACATAGTAACACAAGTCTTCTTTTCTATCGCCGCACGACGCAATCGTTGCGAGAAGTAAAACTTGATTCTTCTTCGTGCAACGCTTGTTGCAACGAAAACGTTGCGAAAATGTTCATTTCAAGTGGTAGTTGCACAGCATTGTAAAAACGTTCAGGAAATGTTGCTCCGTTTATCGAATGAGTTAATCGCTTTTTCATACTGTAAATAAAGCATTTTGTGTCCAAACTGAAAAATTTCTAGTCTCATTTGAAAACGTGAGTCAAATTTTGGGCCACCACCGTTGAAGGTGCAATTTTGTTACGAAACACCTTCCAAGAAAAATTGCCCAACGTAACACCAGTGGTAGCCATTGCTTATCAAACCCTTCAGAACATCTGTTGTGTCCAGACTGATATTTAACTGTCACGTGATATGCTCTACTCACCGATCGTCAGGTATGTTGGTACCGATGGAGTTTTCAGTCTTTTCAAGCTTGAAACCATAATCTTTTCTCAGTTCCTAATCAAGTAGGGAGTAAATTTCTATTCAGTGTTTCTATTTTTCTGGTCAGTCTCCGGAACCACTGTTTCTCACTTTTGTCGCTAAAAGCTTTTTCCCTTCAACAAAAAGCGTCAGTATTTGGGTATCGTTAGCACCTCTTGAATCACGCTCTGTTGTTTTCCTTTTGAATTCACTTGGGCGGCTTTGAAAAACAGGAAGGTCCTCGCTAAACTCCTGGCCCGGGAAATTGACGCAAGCTTTCTCTTTTCACTCTAGGAAAAAAAAATAGCCATCTGAATCGCAAGCTCGTATTTTGATTTCTAGAAATCTTGTTCGGTTTGCCAACACCGCGCAACTGTTTTCCGTATAGTGGACTCTAGAAGGAAGGTAATCTCGTGTCACTTGTTAACAATGAAAACATTTCATAGGCGACTTGGGAAGAAGTCTAGAAGAAGTTCTCGCAGAGGGAAAGGCATAGAAATGTCCTCTTTTTTCACTAATCTGGATTGTGAAATAAAAATGCTCTCATTCTTCATGTCGCCAAATTAAAATGTTTACGAAATTCGGCTGTGAAATTCTATCTGGCTGAAATAATGGGATTTTCTGTAAACATCACTTGCCGAATGTTTTGTCAGACTTTTTAATCTTAAGTCTGTTCAACTCTTCAAAATTCAGTTTGTATAAGAAATCAAGGATTACTCGTGCCGATCATTTTTAACTTTCCGATAATTTGTTCTTTGATGCTCTGAAGTTCCGCGCGCCGGCCGGACAGCTCCTGATGGCCGCCGCCGGCCGGCCGCCGCATATAATAAACCCGGACCTGCTGAGTGGGATTTTATATACCAAAATCAGACGCTTTGTCGGAACCGTGTTGAAGCCGCTATTTAAGAAATTTAGAAGAAGCGGTGCTTTGAATGAAAGCAAATATTCAAGTCTTAATTTTATTGCACCACATTTTTTTTTTCAGTTTCGCGACTTGCGCTCTTAAAATGCGAAATCAATCTCCTTAGTAGTTTGATGACAATATAAGAACTTGATAAGATTCTTTGTTTTTTCCATAGATCAGTTTTCCATCGACTATGGAAAATTGTCGTAGTCGTAGTTAAGATGAAAAGTAGTGTGGTGGTTTGCTTTTAGTAAGCTGTAAGAATGAAAGATAAATCAGAAAATAATTCGAATGAACAAAGATTGAACAATATTCGTTTAACAACAAATAGAATACCATACAGCTGGGGGAAATATTTCTCGTTTTTTCTTTCCTTGCATTCTCTGGTTTTGAGCATACGATACTAAACTATCTCTGCATTGAGCTGAGTGCATCGAGGCAAAGCCAACTTCCATAAAATTACCACTCTACTGTAATTGGCTACTTTTGACGCCAGCCAATGAAATCACAGCTTTTTCTCATTAAGCTTTGATTAGAACAATCGAATCAATTTCTGTCAGTAGCTCAAAGCAAGAGGCCGTCCCTGCTTCAGTGCTTCAACAGAGCGATCCCGCGACATCTTTGAGTGAAATTTTCGCCACGAAGGCTATGATAAAAACGTTAACTGACCTCATAGCAAGTTCTTTGGCAGAAATGAGTTGAAAAAGTGTTGTTATGGGGAAGAAATATAGCAAACAAGGTAAGGCATAAGCCGCTAAATTCGCCAAGCACGTTCGTCCGATGGCTTAACTCTTCAAGACAAGATGCCGTAATTACATGTTTAATAATACCCCCGTGCGTATTCTCGGCGTGTGGTTTGTTTCTGCACATTTCTAACCTTGATTCTCTTCATTTCTAGCTTGGATTTCAAGAGAGGGACCTGAAGGTAAGCGCAACGCAGTTCTATCGAACTGAAAGCTGTGAAATTATCGTTGTTTATTTTTCGTCCCCTTTGTGTTCACGCCGATTCGATGCTTTTTTTAATACCTTGCTTTATGCTCTTTTAAGGCGACTGTGTGGTGGAGAACGATGCTACAGATCTGACGCTGAATTTGGTAGAAGAACCGAGAGAGAAAAGTTCATGTACGGCCGACTTCACATACAAGGGCTACCCTGTCAATGTAGTGAGTATAATATAATTGCTTCGCCGTTTGTACGGATATGATTGATCGTTCGGCCTCAACCTGCATACGTTAATTTCACCTTTTTGTGAATTCAAAGCATATTATAACAGTTAATTTACCATCCTTACTTTCCCATGTTCGAGGAAACTTTTTATTGCGGTGGTTCGTGGCAAACTGGTTGTTGCACGGTGCTCATGGCATTGATAGCTGTCGGTTTCGAGTGAAGTGATAAAACAACAGCCCCACTAGCAAAGGTCAACACCACATCATCGAACGTCCGCCAGCATTCACGATTTGTCATATTTTTTAGTAAATCGCTTTGCGTCTCTTAACCCACTAATTTATTGTTTCAAACTCGATTGGTTGTTTTCAGATGGCTAGGGGCCTCTGTTAAGAGAGACGACAAGTATTGCGTTGTTGCATGACCAACAGAAAGCTCTGCATGTAGACCAAATAAATCGCTATCTATTGCCGTGGTGATTTTTACCTGGGAGCATTCGGCATGTGAAGCTGTGATACAATGATCGAACGTGAGTGGAAGCTTAATACGCGGGCGGTGTACGTATTAAAATTCCAAAAGACCTAATCGAGTGTTTATTACGTCTCGTTTGTGGAAAGAAATGCCGTAACAAAGTAGACGATTTTCCGTCTGTAGCTCAACGTTCGTGATATTGTTTTGCTGAACAGACCTTAAAATAACTCCAAAAAGTCAAACCTATGTGTTCGACCTTGTCAACGGGAGAGCGGCGGGCTAAAGGAGTTTCGATGATGTTTCCTGAAATATAAGAGGGCACTAGAATAACACTTTGTAATGTCTTGTTCACAACATGTTTCCTCTTCTCCCACCTTGGCACGCCATGCTGAACTCGTTGAATCTGCTGTAAAGTTTTTTTTTAAAAAATGTGAAAGAAAGTAAATAATTTCTGTGTGCATAACATGCTTAAGTAAGTGTGCACTTGCTTCATAAACATGAGTTGTTTACATAGGCATGTCACGTCTCGTCTTGCGTCTTTAATTCTGAGGGTAATAAAGTGTTTGACTGCTCAGTGTTTATCGGCTGTTACCTCTCAAATATCGGATATGCTCACTTCTTTATATGAAAGGGCTGTTTGGAATGCAACGATTTTAACGAAATTCATTCAATAATGCAACGTTTCTGTTGTTGTTTTTATTCGAAAATGCTACTTACAAGAAAATAAGGGTACCGGTGTTTGGGACATGGAAGACTGTGGCCACCAAACTGGTGACAGCCTCGATTCTTCTCGCAATATGAACCGTACGTTGAAAGGAAACTGACATTAGAAGTTGGGTTTCGACTTTCATTATCATCTTTTTGGAAAACTGGAACCTACTTCTACTCTCATCTTGTTAGTTTCGTCCTAAGTCGTTGTAATAGGATTAATAGGTGTTCTTGTCTCAAAACAACACGATACTGACAATAACAACGCAGCTATTTCTACTTGCAACTGTCAAGTGTTATGATTTCATATTTGTGCCATCTTAATGCAAAATTGGTGTCTGCTCATTTTAGTAGAAGTCTGAAAAGAAATTGGGTATCTTTCTTCTGTCATGACCATCCCAGATGTAATTGTTTTTAACCACAAGAATTTAAATTAGGCCTAGAAAGTCAAGTAGCCAAGATAGTGTTTCTTACTTTGTGTTAAGCTCTTAGCATATTTCCTGTCTGTGATGTCATTTGTTCTCTCCATGCATGCTTCATCCTGAAATCATCACGACAAGAAGTATGTTGTTGCAAACCTCTAAATTTAAGGTTTGTTCTCAAAGACATAGTAATTTCATATTTGTAGTTACTTTTTCTTGCAAGATGGACGCTATCTATAGTAATGTTTGATTTACCTTATTTACTTTGGGACAATTCAAGCGCAACCTGGTGGATTCCTAATACTTGTCTTGCAGTTGGTTCTTTGTCAGTTTTTGCTGTAACAATTTTGCTTGTTGAGACTACCATTAATGCCTTCACATGTCTTTCTTCTCAAAGCTACAAGATGGGCCTTGTGGATCAGAGAAAGAATTCTGTAAGAAGTATAAATACTATGATTGCCCCATTGAAGGTATGTTTTGTGTTTTAAAACATGTTTTTTGTTGTTGTAATGTGTGGTCGTCACACTGCAGGGTTTACACAGTATATGTAAAATATATTTGAAAAGTGCAACAACAGTCAGTCAGTGGCTGAATGAGTTTGAGCCTGCTTGCTACCATGGTCCACAATGTGTCACCAAATTAATAACTGTGAGATTTTAATCATTCCCAGTGACATAATGAGTGACACTGAGATTTTAGCACAGTAATGATGGTCTGTTTAGTCCTGATGGAATTCTTTAAGTGTGTTACCATCACCCAAGACCTCACATACTGTACTGGACAAATGAACAACAATCAATAAATCATGATCCTCTGGTTAAATGCCTTTCATGTCTTTGAAGATTCTGCTAGGCAGAAGTTTAGTAACAGCTAGCACACAATGGATTTTTTCAAAGATGAATGATATATCATAAAAAACAACAAACATGAAAAGTGAAATTAAAGGGAATCAAAAAAATTTAGAGATTAATGCACTTGTTCCATTTATCCCATCAACTACAAATGAGTGTGTGGTGCACATATAACTAGGAATTCTGAGTTAAATCTTCCCTGAGAAACTGTTCCTATTATTTTTTGTGTGTACTTTAAACTTTAACATAACTTAGCATTAACATTAGCAGTGAAAGTTTCATACAGTTTCCATATTCTCAAGACAAACAATGAATATGAGTTATGATAAATTGGGAGTTTAATTTCTTCCTTTGTTTCTTTTGAAGAACAGATTTATTTTTATAATTAGTAGTGTGGAACTGTCTGGACCCTTCTGAATAGAAGTGATACTCACACCTTGTTTATGTTAAGCATAGACAAGACCAGACAATTGCAAGGTGCTCCTCATTGTCCATTTGTTTTAATTGTTGTGGAATTAGCTCATTTAAGGATAATGTTATGGTTAGGGAATATAAGTTGTTCTCTATCTCTGGCCATGCACCCTGTTTTCATCCAATTCTCAACTTAATATTGTTCTCTTCATCAATTCTAACATGACTTCTTCTGTGTAGTTGTTGAATTACCAGAAGAGCCAGATGGCAAGAAATTTGAGGTTGTCTTTGAACGCGAAGGACAAGTTGAAGCCTCTACACAAACCACAAGGCCTGTCACGGTAATTTCTGATAAACCCTGTTAAACCATTCTGTTGATTATGAAGTAGAAATAATCCATTTTTCTGTAATGTCAAGTGACCACTAATGTGCCCCTGAAGTAAAACTGTCCAAATGGAGTTGTAATCCTTGTTTCCGTTACACGAAGTGGTCGTGCGCTGTGTCACAATGATTTTTTATGTGTCCATAGTTCTCAAGTTTTGTCAGTCCCTTGTTCTGTAGCATGAAGTGATCACTAAATAAATGTGCTTGCCAAATCATATTGAGGAGTTTTATTATTAACCGTGCGGCCATGGGCCGAGCGTGGTTCATGTTCTACCTGGGGTTTATTTTTTGTTTTGTTTTGTCGGTGACCAGACCCAAACTACCTCTCAGCCAAATTTTGAATCATGCAATCTGTGATGTTTATTCGCCAAAAGCTGTTGAAACATTAATACATGGACAATGTTAGGGGTATTGTTTTCTTTGTTGTGTGTAAAATATATTTTCTTTTGGTTTGATACAAATTATGGAGATAGTAACCAATTGTATTCAACACTGTGACAATGTACAGAGCAGGTGTATTCAATGCAAATAGAATTACCATCAATGATTGAATGGAGATCGCGATGTCTGAGAAAAATAATTTACCAGCTTAAATTATGGTGAAAGCCGCCGGTGGTGATCTTGATAATTGAGGGATACCAGTATAATTACAGTACGTCTAAAGACAGGCTTTTGAATCACTCTTATCACAAAATTATTCTTCATTTATTCTGACAATAGAATGTATTGGTGTCAGTATCTATCATACTGATAATGAGAGTTAAGATATTTGATTCTCATGCAAGAGAAAAATATGGTAGAAGCCGTCCCTCGGGTACATGTGTACTGTTAGAAGTACCATCCATTTAGAGCAAAATACAGTTTAAAATAGCTTTGGCACTCAACGAAACACTAATCCCATTCACTTATTGGATAGGGTGGCCACTTCCAGTTCATAAAAAAGTAGGGGTAACCAAATGCTCTGAATGAATTCTTTCAACTTTTTTGAAACAATTGTTGGAGTCCTGAAAATTTTTTCCTGTCAACTCCGCAGTAATTCAGAGATTTACCACATGTTAAGGTGGACATTTTTCAGTATAATTTTCTACAGATAGCAGCTACTTTTTCAGCTGTGAGCCATTACCAGTTACATGTGTTTTAAGAAACATACTGCTATTCTGGTGTTTCTGGTTGAGTAAATGTCCATTAAACTTGATTTGGTCATGGTAGGGAAATTGTGCATGCATTTTAGTCTTGCACTAATGGCAGCACAGTCAGGGTTGTCAGTGAGATTTGTAGTAGCCAGGAAAATTTGTAAAGTAGCCAGGGAGTGACTACTGAGGGCAAAGTTCCCTCTAGGGGGGTCTGGGGTCAAATCTTGGTCCTAGGAAATGGCATTTCCTTGATTCTGGGCACAAATTTCAATTAGTTCAGTGACTGTAGCTTATGGCTGGATTCCAGATACAAAGTGAATTTATTTCAATAACACAGTGATTTCTCTGTAAAAAACACTTAAAACAGGCTTAAATTTTTTTTTTCGATCATGTATCAGCAACCAGATTAAGTTTACATCAGAAAATTAATTCCATTAATTTGTACACTATAACTGAAAAACTACATGTAAGTTACCCATTTCCCTTAATTAAAAAATCATTTTTTTCAAAAAAGTACCTGGCATATATGACCCATGTAGCTGGTTAATTCTACTGGCTGCTGGCTGTTAGGGTCAACCCTGGCATAGTTAATTTTGCCTGAGTTTAAACCCTAGAATGTGTGTGGCATTAAGTCCCTGTGTTGCATGATTTGCAGAATGCGTGGGCACTGAACACTTAAATTTAATTTCTGTTTTAAATTATGATCTTTTTCTTCCTTTAGGCATTGAGTGAATGTGGTCAGTCAGTGAAATCTGTTGGATCAGACAGACAGGAATGGTCATACACCCTTTATGACTTTGAAGGTCAAGGTCATGTCACTAGAGATGTAAGTGTTTTTTTTTTGTTTGTTTGTTTGTTTGTTTTTTTTTGCAGTTTGTTAACCCATTGTAACAACTCAAATGTCCTGGTCAAATTTAAGTTAGCAGTGTAAGTATATAATCGCCGCTTCTTAACATACCACTCATCTGAAATAGTATGTTTTAGGGGTAGTCCATTTTAGGCTAGTCCATTTGGGTAGTCCATTAGGGTAGTCCATGGACTAGGGGTCAGTGTTTTGTCCATCACCTGTCAAACAATTTTTAATTACTAGTATGAAAAAATGCAAATTTGTGTAACTTGCAATGTTTATGTTTGCACACACTAATTCAGTAATTGACTTTGTATAAATACTGTTGGTTGGCAATAACAAAGTGAAAAGACAACTTTTTTCTGCGAAATTTTGTCTTGTTCACTGACATTTTTATAACTCTTCAATAGCTGTAACTCTTCAGCCACGGTTTTAATTAACCTTTATAAGCCAAATGGGCCGGTAAATTGTGGATCGTGACTTGCAGTGTGGTGGGCTCTACTGGTGACCTGCACTGCAAAATCAAAAAAAATAGTAGCCGCCCTAATCGTACATGTAGCTAGACTCCAAATTGTATTGCTAGATGATACAGTTCTTTAATTTAAAAGTCTTGTCCATTTTTGATAAAATATGAAGCACAAATACCCCAAATATGTTTTCACAGCACTCGAAACCCAGTCAAGTGTCTCTTGAGTGTTTTCAGCAATGTCCTTTGATGACGTCACTATAAGCCTGACCCAGATCCCACTATGCTCTGTCATCAGGCCGCAGAAATTACAACTTAAAACACCAGTAGAAATGTGAGCATTTTATCAATCCAGATAATTTTGTGCTGAAGTAATTGGGAAAACTAGTAGATATTTACATTAACAGAGAAACATTTGGGGGTTAGTTGCACTTTAATCAATAGCTAAGGGTGTTATAATCCTAACTAAATGGGGATGCTCTGTGAATTTTTCGTGGTAAACTGGTGCTAAACTTCGACTTGGACTTGAATTACAGGGCAGGGCTGGAAATTGCAACCAATACAGTCGCATTTGCAACTTAACTTTACTTATTTGCGACTAGAAAAATGAGAATAGTCACAGATTTGCAACTAGGTTTTGCCTTGACTGACACAAATTAAAAGGGCTAGCAGCAATCTCAAAGGAAAAAGAACATTACTTGTGGATGAAAGACACAATTTATTTGAATAGACATAATAAAACAAACCCACGATTCTTTGATCGCCAACTGGATCGCCATGTTTGATTATTCTAAGGCACGCTAAAGTAAACAACTCTCTCTCTCTCTCTCTCTCTCTCTCTCTCTCTCTCTCTCAGTCGAAAACTTCAAAATTGCTACCCCTGTTTGAAATCACCTTGTAATTGCAAACCGTTGAGCAGTGAGTATGTCATGTATGTCTGTGGATTGTGTCTCTCTTCTATTTGATTTTGTGACTAAAAATTTACATTTAGCTACTATTTTTTACCACTTAGTCGCCAAATGGTGACTTGACGATTTTGTTAATTTCAGGCTCTTCAAGGATATGCATAATCCATTTATATCAAAAGGGTAACAGTGTTTTAACAACTTTTGAGAGTAGAAGTTTCATTGTGCTTAGTAGGAGTTGTAAGGGGCCTTGCCACCTAAGGGGTTTGTGGGCCGGGGCATTACCTTGTGTTTGTATTTGTTTAAATTGCTTAAATTTACATCTTGTTTTCACTAATGAAAAAGATTAAATTGGTAATGAGTATACCATTCTGACCACAAATCTCCTTTAGGTGAGCTACACATCTTGGAAAGTTTGTTTTCTGACTGTAAATCATGGCGATTTGCCAAGCTACACAACTCAGAAAATTTGTTTTTTAACCACAAGTCCTTGGGCCATTTGCTGTCACAAACTACAAAACATTTATTTTTCCTGATGAGGCAGGAACAACAGGTGCTTGTTGTTGAAAATGAGCAGGTCAAAATGGGGTGACCGATGCCATTTTTAAGTTTCTTTATTATTGGCCAAATGAAACAATAGGTAAACAGCAGAAACCCCTAGCGCTAAGTACAAAAAAGGTGCAGATTAAGAAGAACAAATCAAAATAGAGGTTTTAAAGAGGTGCAGGTCAACTGACCAAATGGCAGATTTCATAATTGAATCTAACACATACTTACTGCACGTGTGCAGTCATGATCTAATTTGCCCCTGCTGCCAAATTGGTGTACACAGTCAGCCCAAAAACTTTCGATACAGACTGGATTAGGATTGTGTAAAACGTAATGAAAAAGGTAGAGGCATGGTGGCCTCATAGATCCGACTCCGGAATGAGCAGTCCAGGTTCGAGCCTTGGCCAGGGGATATTTTGCTGTGTTCTTGAGAGAGGCCAGTGTCTTGCCTCTCTCAACCCAGGTGTACAAATGGGCACTGCCGAATTTAATGCTGGGAGTAACCCTGCGATGGACTAGCATCCCATCCAGGGGGAGTAAAACTATTCCTAGTCACTTCATGCTACAGAAACTGGACTTTACAGTCTGCACATCATGAATGCATTAATATCTGGATTGCCTTGAATAATTTCCTAGAACATCCTATTTCCTTTTGGTATTTGACCCCATCTTTGCTAGCCCGTGCTGTTGCTTTTCTGCCATTTGCCTTGTTTTTGAATACGGAATGTGTTTTTATCTAGAGTACTCTCCATTAGAAACCGCCGTCTTTGTTACAATCTGAGCCTGTAAACAATGTTAGATTGACTTATACATGGGAAGCAGAATTAGCAATTAAGTGTTGTTGCACCGAACATCTCATCGAAACTTTTATGTTTCTTTACTCACAAACTCTTTCAGTGACTGTTGACTCTTTTGAGAAACCAGTTTATTTAACATAGAATTTACCCAAGGGTAGGCCCCAAATGGAACAGATGCCGTAGGATGGGACTGCTGGCAGCTAGTTTTGAAAACACTGAATAAATATTAAAGGGGGATAGGTTGGACTCAAAACATGAGGCCATAGCCTCTTTGTAAAAGCTATTATCTAACAGCCATTCTACTGGTTTGCAGGACCTTAAAAACCTTGTCAAGTCAATTTATGAGGTGCTGGGAAAAAGCATGTCTCGACCCAAGAGTGCGCAAAAAGACCCTGTTAAAAAACTCTGTGTGCGACTATCACTCTCAAAGGAGAGGAGTAGAGATGTGACAGATATGGCCAGGCCTGAGTGCTTTCTGACAACTAATAACCTACAAGACCATCCTAAGAAAAGCAAGGCTAAAAGATATGCTGCAGTTGAGAGAGAAGGCTCTATGACTGTGAACCCCCCATCCACAGACTTCCTTAGTCAAGTCAGACCACAAAGCAGCTTGGGTGAACCCACACACCCTGACCATCATGGCAGGAGTGGTGTGCATCACCGCAGATCTTCCTCCTGCAGGAGATGTGAGCAGAGGCAACCCATAGAAAAGGATTGTCTGAAGAATGGAACTAGGAGAGCATTCAGTCCTGTTGACTCAAAGGGAATGTATCACTATCCCAAGAGAATGCAAACTGGACCTGGTGAGTGCAATCCACCATCATCCAACAGTAATGAAATGGCCAAAGTAAAGTATTGGATCAATCAGTGGTCTCATACTTATGACAGGAATGAGGATGGAATCACTGAAGAGCACCAGAGGCATAAACATAAACATCGTCACCGTGTCTGTCAGGCTGACAGTTTTGAAGTGGGCTGTGGTTTGCGTCGCTGTCCTCAGTACCTGGATCTTGCCACAGACCACCTAACATACCCTTATCATACAGGCAGTCAGTCATTTGCATTTGGCAATACCTCACCAAAACCGCAACACCATCACAAACATAGTGAACATACTCACTGTAAGCACAACTGCTGTAGAGACAGTGACATGTATCATCATGATGGACAGCCTGTCATCCATCGCCATGAACACCATCATCATCACAGTCACCATCATTATCATCACTATGTTAGTTAATCAGGCCATGATATAATCACACATTATGTGCTTTTTCTTGATTTTCTAATGTGTACTTCAAAGTGCCTGACCCGTGGTGCTCAAATAGGCAGAGTCCTTAAATTTTTGCCATCAGCTCGCATTAGTTTCCCTCTCTGGTCCACTGAGAAAGCTAGTAAGCTAGGGTTGAAGAAAGCTCATGACATTGTGATACTAGTGTGATTGTTTGAAGAAGCTACATTCATGTATATGTAGTTAAGTTAACATGGTATATTATTGAGCTCTGTCCAGCATCTCTTACCAAAGGTTCTCAAGGAAAGTGTAATGCAGTTGGTCCAAATGTAAAGAAATTATTCATGTATTATTAAAATATGTTTGGTACGCACAAAATTAAAGGCAGGTTGAGTTTAGTCATTTTTTCCTCTGGGTAGATCTGAATCAGTGATTCATGCAACTCTATAATGAACCAAATCAGTATCACACAGCTGTAGCATTGAGATCAGGTTTTAAAAGTTTTAGCACTCTATTCTTATTATCGTGTAATTTATTGTACATCAAGGAGAAACAGTAATAGACTGAGGACAATACTTAAGCATTGCTTTTTTTTTGCCTTTTTTGGAAGTAGCCATTTATGTGGTGAATATTATTGTCGTTTAATTGCCACAAAATGTGTTTCTAGTTAAAATACACAGTATTACCAAAACAGGAAATGTACTTAAGACTTTTCATATTTGAGCAATAGTGAAATGAGGAAAAAAAACATTGTTTATTATATTATTTTTCTCCATCAACTAAATATAAGTTAACTTTATTTTAATAAGTAATATATGGTGTAAACCCATAGCTATTGAAAGTTTCTCTATGTGCTTACAGTGTACTGCAAAAAGTGGAGTGTAAGCTGAGTGTGTTAACAAAGGATCACTCACTTATCATTCATAGTGGAGTGTAAGCTGAGTGTGTTAACACAGGATCACTCGCTTGTCATTCATACTTTAGGTGTCATTAGCAATTTAGCAAATACAATGTTGTAGGTTTTACCAGAAAAACTAAGGAATCTGCTCACTCACTCTGTATAAAACCAGCTATATTTAACAGTCATATTCTAATTATTATACCATCTATGCTAAAATGTATGAGGCAAATGTGTCTATTTTGATATTGGTATCTTGAATGTAGATATACCACATTTTTACAAGTGAAATCAGATACATACTGGCTCTTACTTGAACATTTTACAGGCAGTAGTGATATGACATAGCATAGTTTTGTTTAAAATGGAGATGCACTTTCATGGTGGTTTTCATGCATATATATATATATATATACCCAGGAATGCCCTGGGCAGTGATACAGAGAATAAAACTTCAAACACCAGGTATGGTTTGTGCTTATTCTACAACTACCATACTGATAGATTAAATCAGTATTTTGAGAGGTTCGATCCTGTGACTGTGAATCGAGAGGACCGAGTTGAAAGTTCTTGTCTCTACCCAGGACAAGATAAGTACTAAAAGTTGTTGCTGAGACGACCGAACAGAATAGGGCGAGGTGGTACTCTATTCTCTATGTGGCTTCTCGGAGATATATTACTGGAAATAAAGACCATATGGTTAAGTAAATTGAAAATTAGTAATCCCAGGTAGAAGAATATGGTAGCATTGTGTCTGTACGAGGTGTGTGACCTGCCCTCGCTATTACAACAGGAGCACGCCGCGTACGCGTTGCCTGGCTTGTAAAAAATTATGGGGAGATTATTTCTTAATTTTTGGGGCGCCTGTAGATTCACACTGTTACCCGTTTAAAGATATCTTCTAACACAATGGGTGACAGACAACTGGGCTGCGCCTCATTACCTAACATGCCGAGTGTTTTTCAGGCATGCGATGATCGATCTATGATCTCATATATTCACTTGCATGCCGAGTGTGTAATGCATTAGGATAACAACGCAGGTAATCCAGTAAACCATTAATGCTCCCAATTCTAGAGGAAGTAAAGTTATTTGTCTCTTGAATCAACCGATTTTAACTCATCCAAAATTAATGAGGATCTGGCACTCCTCGATGGCTTGTCGCTTTATTCAGCAGTTGTTTTGCGTTCTGATGGCCGAGACGAGTTAACTGTTTAGCTAATTAATTAAGCGTCTTTGTTATTAGTTTTACTATCTCTGAAAGCACCACGGAGCACCACTATATTGTGTGGTCGGAATTTTGTCCACGATGTACCTTCATATAGTCATTCGCGTGATAGTTGAGGAGGGCACAGCTTGAGTCAACCATCCCGCATAGAAATCGAGTGCGAATAATCTGATCGTGTTTATTATATAATCTGCTAATCTTTCAAAACTTATTTAGCAAATTATCTAAATCATCTACACGCACACTTCGAAAACGTAAAGAAGCGGCCGCCATTTTGATAACAACCCCACACTTCTAGGCTACTCGCTATCTACAACATCCTAATTCACCACTAAATTTTCTCCTATTATTTATTGGTTTAAATTAATCACGTGACGCGATAGTCTTAATCGGCGGAGAGACACTGGGCGCTTTCCATTCGACCAAAAATTCCGGTGTGAATTTACGGAAATTTCCATGGGCAAATGGTACAGACTTTTCCAGTTTTGTTCGCTTGGAATTTTTCAATGTCTTCGAGGTTTAAATCGCAAATCTAGAAGCAAACGGAACACTGATATGTCGACATCGTGACTTTTTATAGACCACAACAGCAGCGACCTGATACAAACCACAACGGCAGCGAAAAAGTCGCAAAACAAAGGGTTTAATTAGTCGTAGGATGGTTCTGCACGCGTTATAAATCATTGTACATTTCCTAGCCAACCTACGCAAAACAAACAATTACACCACGGGGGCATTATTTTTATTTATTACATGGCTTTGTCTCACAAGCACTGGGAACTACCACATTCACGAATTTGATTGGCTGAAATCGATATTGAAAACGGTCTAGATTTTCCCATCTAGACCGGCTTCTAGACCGCTAATATTTTGCAGTGAAAATGTTGCAAACTAAAATGCAAAATCATTGATTATTTTCATCTAACAATATTTATTTATGGAAGTGCCAAAAAGCCTGATGAGAAAAAAAAGTAAAGAGGACAAGGAAACTTTGGCAGAATTAAATTCAGGTCATCGCCGTTCGCAAGCAAAATGTCGGTACAAACCATAACAAATTGTTCTTGTTTGCGCTATATAATATACATCTTATGAACCGAGCTTGGTCGGTCTGTATGGGAAAATCTTGGCCTCCGTCGTGTGTACCGACCTCACTGTGTTCGGTCTGTACTCACGACCTCGGTCAAGATTCTCCCATACAGACCTCCTGCTCGGTTAATAAGAGCTAAAAAACGCTTTCTTCACGAATTTAGCTGCAGCTAGTACTTATCGACATATAAGTGGAATGATTCTTAAGTATTTCCATTTAGCTCTTATTAACCGAGACCCAGGGACCCAGAGACCCAGAGACCCAGAGACCCAGAGACCCAGAGACCCAGAGACCCAGAGACCCAGAGACCCAGAGACCCAGAGACCCAGAGACCCAGAGACCCAGAGACTCAGAGACCCAGAGACCCAGGAACCCAGAGACCCAGAGACCCAGGGACCCAGGAACCCAGGTACCCAGAGACCCAGAAACCCAGGGGCCCAAAGACCCAAAGACCCAAAGACCCAGAGACCCAGAGACCCAGAGACCCAGAGACCCAGGGACCCAGGGACCCAGGGACCCAGGGACCCAGGGACCCAGGGACCTAGGGACCCAGAGACCCAGAGACCCAGGGACCCAG
>Ga0126339_10001121_pt1 | contig 17348 bp, 12 predicted proteins | sample OrbTmetagenome_2_FD_92532 | JGI IMG/M metagenome (GOLD analysis project Ga0126339, IMG submission 92532) | Coral microbial communities from Petempiche,Puerto Morelos, Mexico - Orbicella T R C metagenome | ecosystem: Host-associated > Invertebrates > Cnidaria > Coral | place: Petempiche,Puerto... | reverse complement strand
GTTACTGCTTTGGATCACAAACTGACAGTTCTTTAGTGAAATTCGAGCGAAATGGCCTTAACAAGGTCGCTGATTGATGGTTCACGGAACCGATCCCGATGTTATTCTATATCAGTTTAATTTTCTCAGTATTGGCCCATAGGAATTGTCCAGACTTAAGATATGTTACAATTTTTAATGTATCTAACGCATAGCCGAAATGAAATCTTATTTTAATGATTTAGAAGGGATCTTAAATCAAATTCTCAATTCAAAATTCGCGCTTTTTGCGCCTGGGCCAATCAAAACATTCAGATTTAATGTGATTATGGGGATTAGTGCCTGAAACGTAACTGACGCTATTGCACTAGTCTATTGTTCTTTTGCCTAGTTCTTACGCAGATCATTACTTAAAATGTATGCAAAAAAGCTTGGCTTTTCCTAGCCATGTCTGTAGGAGTTTATTTGTTGAACAGCAAACAGGCAGACTGTTTATAGTGTATGAAGTCAAAATCAAATCCCTCAGCATATAGAGCAGAAATCTGGGAACAGATTGTTTACATCAGTTATTGTGACATGAACACAAGACGTGAATTGACTGAGCGTCAAACGAAATACCACTGAACAAAAAAGAGGTGTGCCGCATTAGAGTTCTGTCAACTAATATCTTAAGCATTGCTTTAAAGTACCTTGTATGCCTGCCTGGTGGTTGAGAGCCGTCATAAAGCCTTGATCAACCTGTAAGTCATCAGCACATTTTAAAGAACCAAAATGTGTTCTGAAACTTCGAAGGCAGCTGGTATACCGTAATCATGTTACGGCATTCGAAGTCAGATCAAGCCAGGCAGCAAAGTCCAAGAGCAGTTCTTGCCCAAGAAAAATACCCTGCGGTGAGTTGTGGCCCATTTACCAAGCATTGCTAGCATCAAAGTTTGGAAAGCGAGAACTGGTTTTAGACTTATAAAATTTGTCTTGTATCGACCGCCATGTTTTCCCACGCACGAGGTGTAAAGACCCTTCCTGGCATGCATTGCCATCATGTTCTGCGGACATTTCTCGAACTGGTAACTACATTGTTTTTCCTTTTTCATTTAAACACAATAATGGCCAACAAGTAGCAATCGATTGTAACGTAGATCTGTGGTCCAGGTTGCATTGATTTTATTTCAAATCGGCGTGATTTGTAGTGTTTTGAGCTTCTGGGATCAGCAGACATGCAGATGAATGGAGACTTGTACGTTGCGCAGAAGGGTTAATCTGTTAATCTGTCAGCCCTATTTATAGAGCGTTTTCACATGAAGTCATCAAATTCTTAAATCCAAAACTAAACGGCCACCGAAGTTGTTATCCTCATCAGGCATAAGAGGTACCAGCGCATTTTGAAATTCGAAGTTATGGTGGTGCATGACATAAAGCTACGATTGCGTTTGTCAAAAACTATGTATTTATCTCGTGATTCTTAGCTATTTAAGATGTTGCCGTATTCGTAAAATTGCTTATTGAAATTTTTATTTGTTTTATTTTATTTTTATTTAGACCTTTTTTGACCTGAAATCAACATTTTTGAGTTTATACGTTGTGTGAAATTACCATTTTCAGGAGCCCATCATGGGCTCCTGCCATTTTGCTGTTTTCTAAGTGAAACCAACATCCTTGCCACCACGTGTTAATGTCAAATCAACATTTTGACCTATTTAGACCTGAAATCAACATCATTGAGCTTATATGTTGCGCAAAATTACCATTTTGCTGTTTTCTAAGTGAAATCAACATCCTTGCTGTCACGCGTTAATATGAAATCAACCTTTTAACTGCTTTTGACCTGAAATTAATATTTTTCTAAGGTTACGCCTTGTGAGAAAAATCAACATTTTGTTGTATTTTGAGTGAAATGAACATTATTGTGGTCACGCCCTGACGTGACAACAAATAAAAGTTTTTTGCACATGTAATGTCTCAGAAACAATGCAAACTTCAGCAAAAACACATACAGAACATTGTTTATCACACCTAAGAAATAATGCATGCGAAATTTGGAGCTTTTTTGACAAAGTTCACTTTTGAGTAAAATACCCAATGCCCATTTTCGACCGAGCCCCTCCCATAAAAGAAACTGGACTTTGTTATAATAAACCGTGCCGATCCTTTGTTATGAATCCTTAGTTATAATAAACCAAGGTGAGACTTTGACTTATAACAAAGGCTCGCATTGGTTTATTATAACAAAGGATCGGCTCGGTTTATCATAACAAAGGCCATGGCTTTGTTTATCTGAAGGGCTCAGCTGAAAAAGAGCGTTAGGTATTTTTCTCAAAAGTGAACTTTGTCGAAAACGCTCCAAATTTCGCATGTAGTTTTGTTTAGGTATGTTTAGCAATGTCCCATAGTTTTTCCACTAAACTTTGCTTCATTTTCGAGATATTGCGTATGCAAAAAAACACTGGGTTTTCCTATCGGCGTCTTTATAAAGTGAAGCAAAAACCAGCAGCAAAAATACAGGACCACATTTTTCTATTACATTGAAGACCACATGCAACAATTCAAGCCCTTTCGCATAAAACTTTTTGTCACCCAAATCGTCACTTAGCAACGTCTGCGAACCCGAGCCAGAAAAGGATTTCTGTGACGTAGGAATTCTAAGCCAATGACAGTTTAGCTCAAATAACCCCAGAACTACTGCGCAAGGTATTCGCTGTGAGGAGCACTCGAGTTTCATTCTATCGTGGAATCTGATTGGCCAAAGAGGAAGAAAAGTCATTACGTCACAAAATCGTTTCCTGGCTCGGGTTCGCAGATGTTATTTTTCGGCGAAACCAAGTGACAGCCGGAAATACTCTACGTTCGCAGGCTAGGTTTTGCACTCACCTCTTCAATTATCGAATACTCTTAGAATACCACTTTCTTATTCTGCTTCCACCTTTGTGGTTAACAGTAAAACCATTCAAAAGTAAAACACTATGACACTGATTAATACAACTGAGAAGTGATTCAATGAGAAGTATTGAAGGTAAACAGTGCTAATTAGCCAAGATTATATCCTACATTGGTGAACGCTTCCCCTTTTAAGTTTGATTTCATTAATTTACGATTTCATTAGGTGCCACAGAGTCTGCAGCAACATTTAAGCACTTTCCTGGTTTCTTTCGTCACAAATTTACAATTTGACAAGTTGTAATGCCACTAACTCAGGAAATTTGTGGTCCCTCTTATAGAGACAATAATAATTACTATTAAAGGAAGAAATCAACAAGCCTCTAAAGAGAAGCAATGCGTTCCCCTTGTTTATCTGACCCTGATAAACACACTTTTGCAGTTTGAAAACAGCAGATGATATTTGTTGAACCGGCCTATGGGTAATTCCAAAAGACACAAAGTCACAGTAGCACTTTTTCCCTTAGAAGGCAGAAGTGGCCCTACCCGAAGGATAACAGCCACCCTCAGCCACATCACATGACATAATTATAAAAAACTGCATGGCTTTGGGGATGAAAATAGAGTGTATAGCCCTAACGATGCTAGAACGCACATGTCTTACATGTGGGGTTCTACCACAAGGAAAAGCACTAATGTTTGCATCTTTCACCGAATGTATAGTCGACATGAGTGGAAACTAATCTCCGCATGCGTTTAGAGCAAATTGGTTTTGTTCCAAAGAGAATAGTACCACAAGGAGAGCAAGGCTTTTTCTGAAACAAATATATAGCTTTGATGTTTTCAATGAATGGAGGTAATTGTAACATGTTTTACGTACCCACCCCACCCTCTTGCCAAACATTAAAGTTTAAGACACCTTTACACCTCAACACGTTACCACAGTATCACATTATTGCTTTAGCAGAAAGCAGCCCCCAAAACCATCCCAATAGTACATTTTGCACTAGAAATGACGCAAAGTTCAAACCTGACTGACCTGCAGATGTGCTTTGCGTTGATTTCTTTGCAAAACTGTAGCCATGAATTTCAGACAGGCATCACGACTCTCCGTAGACACAAGCATACTGTGAATTATCTTGAAAACTTCTGCCTATTTGTACCAAACATATTCTTACATTGCAAAGCAATTTCAAAGCTAACAGTTTATAACACTAACATATTAAATGTAGAAATGGAGACTTAACAATCCAAAAAGATTGGGGGTAGGAAGTTAAGGTATCATGGTAGGTAAATTAACAGTGTTTGGAAATCGCGCTCTTGCGCTGGCGCTTTGAAAGAAAACCCCATCAACCTATACATTTTCTGAAAGCTAAATAGTTATGGAATACAATCATATCTTTGAAATTTTCTAAAAGGTTATTGTCGCAGTGATATTGGAAGCAGAAACACTACTTCGCTTAAACTGGTGTGCTTCATCACATGAATTATCTGAGCGGCTCGATTAACATTGGAAATTTTTTCTCACACATCGACCTAAAAAAGTATGTAGGCAATTTTCCAGATGAGGTTTGGTTTTTTTTCTACACCCTCCTAAAGTTTGATATTTTCAATACAGTTGTTTCCTTCTACTTAAGAGGCCATAACTTTGAATCAGAAGCGAAATTAAACAAAGCCCTACACCCTTTTTTTCGAAGGAGGTATCCTGGAACATACCTTCTGATTTTCAGCCAATTCCATTGGAAGACGGGTGTGAATGAACTAAAAATGTTCATCCTTTATGCAGTTTTATTTTATCGAGAAAAAGCTGAAAAGCTTTTATGAGATTAGTATGATTAGGTGTTAAAATTTCCCTCCGCACTGACAGATGTCGGCATGGGTCAGTTTACCACAACAATGGCTTATGACAACTTGAAATAAACAGACGTCTACAATTCTGTCGCAGTGAAATCGTCCAAGAAGCGACAAACTAACAAGAACTTTATGCAGGTTTGTATTTAAACTGCTGTGATTTCTTTTACTTATAAGATTTTGTCGACAGCATTGGTATTATGTTGCTCAAGGTTAGGCTTCTTCGTTCACCAGACATTTTTTGAAATCATGCCTCATGACAACAACAAAAGCTAATTGCGATGATACAACCAGATCGAGAACACAATACACATTGCACATGAATTTTAATTAGAGAGGTTAACGAGATTTAAAAATAGTTTTTTCTTTACCTTAAAAAGTAAAAAGCTTTTTTCCCATTCTTTTTGCAAAATATTCTTGGGTTTCCGGTGATGTCATAAGTTTTTCGCAAATCAGTGTCCGACATATTGGTGTCTCTTGAGGTGTCAAACTTATGTAAATGATAAGCCATTTCGGTGGCAAACCTCTTGCTTTCTCAACCAATATTTTGATTTTTAGATGGATGTTTCAAAAAACAAAAATGAAAATACGGTAGTATCGATGATGCATCTAAATGCAACCCAGTGCTCTCTGAGTGTGCCAAAGCCCTAGAGGGTTGAGTAAAGGAGACATATCTGCAGAAGATCTTGGTCATTGGAGTTGACCCTGCAAGTATACCGATGGACCAGTTTAGTCCGCAATGCTTGCCTCCAGTTAAAGTCTTGGACTTGCTAAGCTATCTTGTACTTGAGACTAGTTACTATACAAACCAACAGTTCAAGGCTTTGAAGAGTCTAGAGGCATTCAACCAAATTGTTTTGGGATTTGTGACCTCAGTTGTGGGCACACTAATCGCTGGAAAATATGTTTTAAGAGCACATGTGCGACACTCACAGCAGATGAATGATCCTTTGGTGAACATTTGGATTATTACCAAACAGGATGGGACTGTTTTGTTTAGGATGCAAAAGCTGGACTAGCAGAATCATGCTCACATATCGTAAGTGTTTTATTTTATTTGGAGGCCACTACATGACTTCATGGCAAGCTTGCTTGTACTCAAGTAAAATGTTCATGGATCTTACTACGTATGTGAATGAAATGCCGCATGTGACCAGAAAATCAATCATCTGGATAATCTACAGCAGCCAGCAATCTCGAGCCAACCAGAAGCTTTACATAACAGTCGGGTTTCTAGTTCAGGAGCTGTTTCTGCCTCAGCTAATTTGCGTCCTTCAAAGGAGGAAATCGATCAGCTGTACATAAAACTAAATAATATAAAATCAAAGTAGTAGCTTTAAGTTTGATTTCTCCCTTTGCTGATCAATTCTTCAACTAAAGCCGTGCCATCCCGGTAGTTTCAGAATCGTTTCACACTGAAAATTTAAGTCTTGGCTACAAGGAACTTTTGCAAAAATGCATTGAAGTACAATTAAACTATTCTGAAGACCAAATCAAACTAGTTGAGAAGAACACCCAAGCTCAGTTGAAGGGTGCTGGCTTCTTTAAGCATTGTGCTGGACGAATTGGGGCTTCTGTAAACGATGCTGTTTCTCACGCCAATTTATCACAACCATCACAGAGCCTCATTAAGACAATCTGTTACCCTAGTCTTAACAAGATAAACACCAAAGCAATAAGGCATGACTGTAAACATGAAGGTGCTGCTATTAAGGCTTATGAAACAGTTATGAAAAAGAGCCATGTGAACTTTCGAGTCAAAAAGTGTGGGTTGTTCATAAATAAAGACTACCCATTTCTACATGCCACACCCTTTTGTATCCATGATGCAAATTTTGAAGAGTATGTTAGACTCAAGAACTCTTGTTTGGTTTTCAAACTTAAGAGGGAAAATAATTATTATCATCAAACTCAGCAGCAGTTATTCACTCTGAAAGATAGTAGACACAATGACTTTGTTGTATATGCTGTCGACCAGAACGGAAATGCACACTGGTGATGGAAAGAATCCTACGCGATGAGCAGCATTGGACAAAAGTTCTTTTAAAACTGGAGGCATTCTGGTGAATCTGTGCTCTACCTGAAGTGCTGGGATGCTGGTACACAAGGTGATGCATGGTAGAAGTGAAAGGGCCTGCTGACAGCAGCATATGTTTTTGTAGAACATTGTGTGACAGGGACACAGTTGCATGCAGTAACGAGGAATGCCCATATGGCAGGTTTCACACATCATGATTGTCCCTTGGTGATGTTACCATCCCAAAAAATGGTACAGGTACTGCTCTCACCGCTCTAGATTACCACAGTTTAAGGTGGCTTACTACAGTTTCGATGGATTATAACAGCCCAACTTCTAACTCTTTTCAAAAATGTTCCAAGATGTTTTTCCTTTCTCTATTTACTGTTTGCCTAAGTCTTTTACCATTCTCTGTGAAACTTGAACAATTAAACGTCAACAAATTCCCAATATGAATGACCGAGTACCTGAGAAGAGACTCGGCACTGGTAGGTTAAGTTACATTTTTCTCAAAATCTACCTGTATGACCCCACCGCAAAATTTCAGGAATAAAAAATTGGCTCTGATCTAACATTCTTGGAAAGTAAAATAAAAATCTGTAAGACAGATTTTTCGCAAACTAAGAAAATGTGAGATTAAAAATAGCTCAAAATCTGCCTCATTTTTTTAAAATTTTGGCTCTAAACGTGATTCACCTCAACAAATCAACTGTGAAAATTTCATCATGGTTGTACAGTAGGTTTTTGAGCAATTCTCAATCAAAGACTAGCTTTTACAACCTCGGACAAGAACTGAATTGTGCATGCCCTTTGTTTCAGTTTGACACTATTGCTACTTATACCGAAGTGATTTAATGCCTTCCAAGTGTTGAAGCGGTTTTTGTTTCTTCTTAGGGTTATTTACATCATTTTTGCACGCATGATAATACTGACGTCTGGTAAGCAATCGTAGCATGCGATACTGATTCTCAGAAAAACTGTAGTAAGCCACCTTAAGAGATATTCCAGGAAGCAATCTGGTGTCAAGATTAAAGCCAAAGCTAAGGCATCAACCTTGACTCATGCTTCCTAATTGTGTGACACTATTTGCATCTGCAAAGTTAAAGCTACAATGGCAGACAGGCTTGTGGAATGCAATGGCCCTTACTGTACAAATGGCAAGTTTTTTCACTTACAATGCTTAGGGTTAAAGAGAATGCCAACAAATCACAAGACCACCTAGGGATGCTATATAAGCTGCACAACAAGGAAGACCAATATTCCACCACCCCAAGCCTCTGACACATATGATATAGTTCCTTGAGGTGTGATGCCAATTGAAGGCTTTCGTGCAAAAAGGGTGCTTATAGCACTTTGGGCTGATTTTTTTGCAGGATTGAGCTAATTTTTGGCAGACTGACTTGTTTTGACATGAAAAGCATCATTGCGTAATTGTTTTTGTTGATTTGCGCTTCGTTCTCAAGAAATAACGTGTGCAAAAAACTCAGTTTTCCAAGGGTATCTTTTGGAGATCTTTTGTTGAATGAAAAACAAAAGAAACCTTTTGTTTTGCTAAACGATGAAGTAACTGAAGCATGGCATTTGCTGCTAGTTTTATTATTCATATAATTATGCTATTTTCTTACTGTTGCTTTGTTAGCGCAAGCGAATAAGGCACTGAACGGGCCAGATTCGAGTTTGTTCTGTCATGACACCAGTTCGATACGAGGTCGGTTGATTTTTTTTCCGGTCTATTTCTCTACTTCCTTCAAAAATAAAAACATCTATTTAAAAAAACCGTGCTGTCGAAACTTCTAAAAGTAACTGCTGGAGCTTCGTATCCCCTTTGATGAAACATGTACCTGAATTTTTCAGTCTGACAACTTGCATTGTGGGATGGTGATTTGTTATTCGTTTTGATATTTTGATCAGCTATCTCAGTAGAAACATCGCTTTTTGCCTTGGTAGCCACTGAGGCTTCCAAATTTGGACTAAAGTCGTTGACTTCTGTCGATGCTTCTGCTTGACCCTGATCGGCCTGACCCTCTATAAGTTCTGTCGATAATGCTTCAAATACTGATGAACAGGGCTCACCAGAATTATCAAAGTTTATTTCACTGATGCATAGACCACTTGCGTTTAAGCGCTTTCACTTTTCTGCCGCTTCAAGTTCAGCTTGCTCAATCGCTTGCTGTCATCTTTTCTTTGCCCGTTCAGCTTTTTCAACCACTTGCTTGAAGTCTTTCTCTACATATTTTTTCTTCCCAAGATTGAGAGTTGGCACCCAGTCAACATGAAATTGGTCCCAGACAGGAAATGGTTCTCTGAAGACGACATGTTTGCTACAAACATGCTCACTTTCTAGCACATTCATACCTGTGCCACCTGTAACCGCCTGTGCATTTCCCAGTGCTGCCTGTAACCGCCCGAAAAAAAGCACTTGGGGACAAAGAAGAAGTTTTTCTTCCTACAACCGCAGCTAAAACATGAAGATTGGAGCTCTTTCAAGTAAGTTTTGATGACAGATTGCAGATTTAAAGCAGCTTCTCGGACTTAAGAAACAAAAATGGTAATGTACATTATTACTTCAAAGTTGAATTCAACTTTTGGAACAATTTGTAAAGCCACGGGCATTAAAATGACTGCAAAAGCAGTCGGCAAAAACTCAAGCTTTCGCATTAGCGATTATGCAGCGAAGCACATCTGCAAAATTTTGAACAATTTTTCACTTTTAAATAGGTTTCTTCGCCTCAGCTTGAATGAAAATTTATTGTTATTGAACTTCCTTTCACATGTCTTTCAATTTTGGTCCCTGTAGAAGTTTAGGTTTTAAAAGTGAACAGTAACTGGCACGCTGGATTTCTGCATATTTAATTTACTGAGAAAAGAACTAAATGGCCACTAATTTAACACAGTTGAAATATGACTGATCTCCAAATAATTGGCTAGTTTTTGTCATCTTTTTGATTTACGACTTTCATCTTTCTTTTGCAGCACTGTAATATTTTGTCATGCGGCGAAGAAATTACTAGATTTCTTGTTTTCAGATTGATTTTTACACGAGTTCATCGCTTTTATTTTTCATTGTTTTCTCAAATGTTAGCCGTTATAGTACAAGAATGAAATTCTGTTGTATTTGGTTTTGTTTTTGTCCTCTAAAGTCAATAATTAACCTATTTTCGCAAAGTCAATTTTCTCAGCTTCTCTGGGACATTTTGTCACTCGGTAAAGAAATATAATTTCTTGTTTTCTCATCAGTTGTACACTCAGGTTGAGTTCTTTTTGTTAACATTTGTTAATATTTTGACCCTTCATTTAGTCAACTTTAAAAAAATGATGTCTAGAAACCTGATCTTGTGTCTGTGGTTATTGCGCATATGGTTTATTTTTGTGCTTTTGCTTGCTCTGAAATATTCCAAAAAACACTAGGGAATTAGGGGTGGGTTGTGGGTAATTTCATTCAAGCATCTATGGGTTAAAGTAAGTTCTTTGTGGCCTGCTCCTTGATTTGTTGTCACTTTAGGCACACGAAAGAATCATATCTTTATCCCTTCCACTTTTGCTGGAACAACCAGAAATTACGCATAATACCATTGCTTCACTCTTGCACAAACTTCTCTTCAGCTCTGGTTTGTTTACTCCTGAGGGACACCAACATGGTGGATAGCAACCGTCGTCAAGGAAAGAGTCACATGGGTGAAACACAAGAATTTATCAGTCTTCTCACTTTGAGCAGTAAAAAAAAAAGATTCTTCGCATTTTTTGTAAAAATTCACCTACCATGATACCTTAATTTTTTCCTGGACACCATAAAAAGGTCCTCTGGACCAATATATAATAATGCTGTTACAAGTATGGTGGAGAGCAGAATGCTCCAGAGATTTACAGCTAGCATGATATAAGCAAAATTAAACACAGGTCTTCAACCACAAAATATTCAGTAATTTTCTACTAACCATAGCATGCTGCCTACTTTAGTTTATTTAGTTATTTTGGTGATATGTATGCATGACCTTACCTCAGTTATGTGGCAGCTATGAGAGGGACCCCTCAACAGTTAAAAGAATATGAGCTAATAAGGATTATTATGGTGCCTACCCTGACAAGATGAAGAGCACTTCTCAAAGTGACATTGACAAGCTTCATATTTTCTGAGGACTCGGAGGAAAAGTAACGACCAACAACCTGTGGCTGTAATATAGAAATTTATAAGCTTATGAGATGCCTTTAATTAAACAGTGGCACTTGTGAGGCCACTGCACTGAATTCCTCATCCATACATGTAGGTCATAATTATATTAAAACTCACTGGCATTGTCCAGAAATAACATAAAACATAACAGAACAGTAACACTAACATAATATCTACATGTAAGATGTAACACCATGGAGTATTCATAAAGTCACCCTTGTCTTAGACATTACTACAAAGAACGTAAAAGCTAAACACTGCCAGGTGGGGTTCATAAGTACTTCAATGAGTGACCAAGTAATAAAAAATACCTGGGTTTCTCTTTTTTAGTCAAGGATACGCGAAGCGTAGAAATGACTATTAGTAAGGGGCAAAATATGCAAATGTGTCACTCACTCGAATGTAAACTTTTGGCTGATAACAAGGAGAGCCTGAGTACGAGTTTCTCAAAGACCTTCAAAGTTGAGTGCAGCCGTTTTGGTTCATGTGTTTCCTTTTGTAAATGTGCAGTATTTTGCCGAGGGCTTTTGCTCACACGTAGATGAAAGCTGAGAGAGGTATTTATGACTGTGATCATGTATTGGTCACAACAAAATTTAAAATAAGCTTAAGCTTACTTCAAGCAAAAAATTCAAATTGCTTTATCTTTTAATTTTGTTGCTCTCCACCCTACATTTCTTCTGTATTCTATGCAGTTCGATCAAAGTGAGCATTTCTTCAGGAATGGTATACAAGTCAGCATCGACGGTCGAGTAAATATGCTCTATTTGATTGGATAGACAAATTAGCATCCAAGAGACTGTGTAGATCTACTTTTTGTGAGAGAGATTTACTTTCCAATCCTGTCAAACACAAGCCATATCAAAGAGGCATAGTGGCTGGTGATGTATGTACAATCTTATTTTTGGTCTGGAAACGAGATACGTGAACAACCATAATCAAAACTTGAAATACATATTAATTGTACCTGTCAACAATCGTTTTGAATATTTCTGCATTGCTAGTGAAATGAACACAAACAATTGCCAAGATAGGAATAAAAGAATGTGATTTCTGTTTCCAAGAAAGAAACTATTGTTATTTTTATTGTTTACATTACAATCTGCAATACCCTTTTTATTTTGTAATGCATCAAGCTGAGGGGACTCCCTATGGTTGACTCAAGGTGCACTTTTTATCAGGCGGGAGGTATGACAAAAAGGCAGGGATTTTAAACATGCATTACCAATTTATCCACAAATAGAGAAGTAATGGATCTACTGTAGATATGTGAAAGGGGTTTCAAGTTTAAAGCTACATGTATATGAAAGAGCAACTTTTCTGGAAAAAACACTATACAAAAGGGAAAGTATAATGACCTTGGGGCAGAGCCTCCTCATGAAAAACTTGGTTAGGTCCTTTCTCCCTCCCCCTGGGCATAGTGACACGCGGGAGTTTGGATACTCTACTGATTTTAAGGTACCATTATATATCTCTGATGAGATCTAAAGCTGATCTTCAATAACTGAATGTTGTTGCATTTACAATTTGTAGGGTTCAATTCCAGGTGTGGCTTCAAATATTTCCCCTTGTCTGATATGTTCCTATATCACAAGGAAAGCACTGTATCTCATGTGATCGCCAAGGTTAAGCTCTGTTCAGCAGGGTTAATACTTGGATTGGTGGTCCACTAATTATACCCAGTATTGTAAAATTTCTCAGGATCTCTTTTTGTTCTTCCTTTTCAAAGATGTGACGATACTTCATTTGTGTTACATGATGTTACTTTATTTCAGTTGTCTTACATGAAGTGTGCTAGCCCAGATGTAAGCGTGCCAAAAATTTTAAAAAATGATACATCACACCTTGTTCGCTTGGAATTCAATGACTTTCAGGTTTAGATTGCAAATACAGAAGGAAACAGGAGACTAATAAGTTGACTTTGTGATTTTTTTACAGAACACAACAGCAGGGAATTTATACAAACCACAATGACAGCGAAAACGTCGCAAAACAGACAGTTTAAAGTTTAACTACCCCTGAATTTTTTATCCTTTAATGAAATCTACTAGTTTTCCCAATTACTTCAGTGAAAAATTATCTTGATTGATAAAATCCCTTCATTTCTACAGGCGTTTCAAGTTGTAATCTCTGCAACCAGGACTGTCCACAGTGGGATCTGGCTCGGGCTTGCCAGTTTAGCCCACCACACTGCAAGTCACAATCGACAATTTGCCGGCCCATTTGGCTTATAAAGATTAAAACCATGGCTGAAGAGTTAACTTACAGTTATTGACAGGTTTTAAAAGTGTTCATGAACACGCAAAAATTCACGGAAAAATTTGTGTTTTCACTTCGGTATTATATTGTCGACTGACCACATGTATACAAAGTCAATTACTGAATTAGTGTGTACAAACATAAACATTGTGAGTCATACAAATTTGCATTTTTCGTACTTAAGTAATTAAAAATCATTTGACAAGATCTTGGCAAAAGGTTCAGTGTGGTATCAGTTAAGAGCTACTGCCTATAAATATAGACCAAACACTGGCACAAGTCAAAAAATCAATTTTGCTCATTTTTTGCCCATAGAATGGCTTTAGCTAGAAAACAAACAGACCATAGCTAATTTCCACCAATACAAATTTTATAAAGGAAAAGAAAAAATTAATGTTCAAACAGTAAACATAAAAGTAATCAAAAAATAAAAATGAGATGATATGGAAATTTGAAAAAATTCTCTATGGAAGAAAAACAATCTTCAACTGAAACCCTCGCACATAATTTTTGGCAAAGTTTTCAGTTAAAAACTGATGACAAAGCTATCGATGGATCGAATCATACAACCACCATTATTGCATACAAAATAGTCTTTAATTTAGGAGAACTTGTTCGACTCCAAACGCAAAAGATTAGTTCATCGCTTTGGTAGCTATTCTGTTCACAATGGTCTGGCCTCTCATGAAATACCCTGGTCAGCAGAATTACCTCCCAAAAATTGTTTACGACCTATTGGCTGATTGACTCAGGGTGAGATGAAAGTCAAACACTCTGCTTGCCCATTAGGTAAGCTGTAATTTCATCTTATTAGCCTAAATCTCTGAGGAGCTAGCCCAAAATCCTGTTGATATTTATTAGTATAGTTAATTAACATTCGGCAGGTGCAAATGCTCTGCGTGGTATGTACCCGGTTGTACATATATAAGAGTTACTGGCTGGAAATATCGAGAATGGCTGGCCAGGTTAGAAAAATCGAAAATCCTGAAACTTTGCCTGAAGAACGCTTTTAGAGAGCCACTTTCGAAAATATTATTCCGATTTCCTTAGAATTTAAAGTATTTGAGAAATTCGCAAAAAATGGAAATATAGCTTTTTGCCTCATTAAATATGCAAAAAATATCTGGAAAATTGACAAAGTTCTCGGTATTCGCATTGAAACAATTTACAAAACTAGAACTCGAGGTAAACTTAGCATAAGCGCTTTACCTTTCTTTTATCTAACAATGGGAAGTTTTAAATTTTTCAAGCATTTTGAAGGATTCCGTCGACCCTCGAAGAATTGCGTTTTCAAGCCCCTATGAAGACAGCAAAAATTGCGTAGTTTTACGGGCTTAAAACACATCTTGGTATGTCTGATATGGAACTAAAACAAGCACTGTGCAAAAGAGGTTCACACAGGTAAAATGCAAAAGTTCGCGACAGTCTCTTCTCAAATTTGCATGATGCGGTATGTTCAAAGAACTCAATTGTCGAGCACCCTAGTCTGTTTTTTCCATTTGTGGGCCTTGCTTTGTGGGAAATATACAAAAAGATAGTTGATCCATGTCGTTATTACAACATTGCTTCATTATTTCACGCAAGATATGTATAGAAAAATCTGTAGAAAAAGCCCAAAATATAAGTTCAAAGTTACATAGATTAAACATGCTACATGTATCACACGACTGGCGTCACGTAAGAGATATTTTCAGTTAGCTCCAATTGGAATTCCTTGATTATTGAGGTTTAGACACTTGCTTATAATAGAAGCATATAGGGGTTTGTCTTTCCCGTCTATACACACTCTATTAGTCTGCAAATATTCGAAAGGAGACTGGTCTTTTAAAGTATTTTTTAACCATTGTGTAGGTTTGATCTTGATGGAAAATGGATTAATTAGATGCACTAAATGAAATGAAGAGGTTTTATTAATGTGATCCAGCCAGACCAAGGAAGCAGGTTTTCTTGAAAAATAGGTTAAGACTGTTTGATGTCTATCCCGCGATCTGACCTCGGTTGGAATTCGGCCTAGTCCAAACGTCATGCTTCTGCCATCCCGAACTCAAATAAATTTGGCCCGGCAGTGGCATTACAAAAAGCTATGAAAGATTCAAACGTCGAATTTAATTTAGTCGTGCAGAAGATCGGAAAAAGTCTGCTTTGCTGAAGACCTTTTTAAATGCTAGAAAGCAACTGCAGCTGATGCAGCAGGATATGAATTCACAGGGACGGCGGAGTCTTTTTTCAAGTGAAGGAAGGGGGGTGGGGGGAGGTGGGGGTCTTGAAAACGAGCGGTGCCAGTGCAAGTTTGTAGAGGGGTCTAGGGGCATCCTCGGAAATGGTATTTTTGACATTCTCCATGGTGTAGTTCTTAAGAAAATCAACCTAGTGGGTGAACTATAAAATGACAGGTACTTTTAGTGCATTTGCAGCAATATATTTTGAAGGTATTGTGAGCTTGAGCCCTCCATGATATATCACGGCCTTAGCACTGACTGACCTGCGCTTTTACACAAGCCACCCCATGTGTGGGAAGGAAGTGCATGCTGTGGAAAGGTTAAAACTATGTAAACATGAAAAAGCTTCCTACGGATTTGGTACGAGGTTTTCATTTTCTTTGTTCTTCTTTAGTTATTCATTTGTACCTCATACTAAAACAAAATAAACTGTCATCGTGGTAAAAAGTGGAGGGGAAGGTGCGGGGGGACTTGAGCCTCCACCCCGGCTCCGCTGTCCTTGGTTAGGGGTGGCGAATGGTCCTTTAAAAACTCTGGGTCTCGCACAATTTTAGTCGAATTTGACAGGTCTCGCAGTCTTGTTTTTTAGCGGTTATGTGCGTCTCGCAGTCTCGATTTTTATATGAAGCTCTCTCGGAGTTTTGACTTTTTGCAATTGCAAGGTTAAGGGTTTCGAAGCTCCGATTCGTTTGTTTGTTTTAATAAATGACCTCTTCTCGTCACTTGATATTGAATTTCAATAAAGCAACTTTCAAATTTCCGAGAAAATGTTAATGCTAACTTCTGCCAAATTGTCTGAATTCCACAAAAGGCTGCAAAACTTACCGTAACATCATTTTGGCGCCAAAAAACAGTTATTTTGTTCTAGGATATCCTAATGTAGTGTGCTATAGTCGAATTTCTAGTTCCAGCTTGTTCACAAAGGCTGGCCAAAAGGCTAAAAGGAGATTTATTTTGCCTGGTAAAATAAATGGTTTTTATGGTGCTTGTTATGACTCCGTTCTCACTTCCGCCTAAGGGGCCTCCGGGACTACGCACGGTTATGACATCACATGCCTCGATGCGTCTTCTCTCCCTTCATGTTGATTGAAGAAAGCATCGTGCTAGAATTTCATCCCCTCCTCCACCCTGTCTCCTCCGGTACATAGTCAGTCTTATTCTGGGGCTCGCCAGCAGTTTTCACCCTCACCTTTGTTGGGAACAAGGTCGTTTAAAGGGTTAGCTCTTCCTTAGGGATGAGTGATTGGCAAATAAATGCTGTACACTTTATTGATTCAATAAGCAGCCACTCACGTGGCCAAAAGTTTGCCAATCAAGGTGTGATCCTTTTTACCCACTTCCTCCGTTCTCATCAAACCAAGCTTGGCCTATGCAGTGCTCAAGCGCGGCTTTGTTAATAACATGCATCACAAAGGAGAATGAAGAAGCCACACACAACCCATGATAGCTCATGATGAAACCCACGAAGTCGAAGAACTTATCTGTTGTTCCCTGTGGAACTGTGTAAAGGCACAAGTATTTACGACAAAAGGTACCTTTGTAAGACTTCTGTACAAGCTCATTCTTGCTCATTCTTATAGCTCTCAACTAAATCTGGAGCTTGAATTTTAAGAGTCTGAGCCCCTCTTGCTCGCACTCAAAACACTTTGAAGTCTCGGTTTTGCAATCTAAAAAGTCAATATGCCTTGAGCTCACAAAGAATAGCGCTGGTCTCGCCGTCTTGTGCAGTCTGGCATTTACCATTCACCACCCCTCTTGTTCAGTTCGGCACGTGCATAGCAAGAGCATGCCATTTGAAGCCAAGTCACGCTACTGCCGTGCAGAATGGCATTAGGCCTGCCGTGCTATACATAGTCACGCCGACTTTAATTCAGCCTGCCGAACTGAGTGCATGCATGGTTTCAAACGTCGTGCTACTGCCGCGCTTGAGTCGAAGTTCTCGGTATTCGCATTGAAACAATTTACAAGACTAGAACACCGG
>Ga0126339_10001120_pt1 | contig 17358 bp, 15 predicted proteins | sample OrbTmetagenome_2_FD_92532 | JGI IMG/M metagenome (GOLD analysis project Ga0126339, IMG submission 92532) | Coral microbial communities from Petempiche,Puerto Morelos, Mexico - Orbicella T R C metagenome | ecosystem: Host-associated > Invertebrates > Cnidaria > Coral | place: Petempiche,Puerto... | reverse complement strand
GTTCTTCGATTCCCAGAGCCTCCGTACCGAGCTAAAATTCGAAATTTATTTACTAAGCTAGAGTGGATTTTGAGTACAAGAAACTGAATCATAAATTTTTACCGTTGGACAAACCAGCCCAAATCTCTTCTTTAGGACCGTAAAACTGAATTTGAGCGTTACCATTGAGCGTCAATTGGCTGCTGGAAAGGCTGACGGACGCTGAATCCACGCCAATCGCCAAGGCGAACGCCAAGAAAACGGCTACAGCAACAAACTTCATGTTCTGAATCTCGAGAAGGAGGTTTACGTTCTACTCAGTGGAACTCTGTTCGCTTTGAGGGTTGAATACCAACTGATCACAATTCTCTCAACGCGGTGAATTGTTTGGTTGATACGTTTGAGGTGAAACAAGTTACATGAACATGTTTCGGGCTTTTCAAAAATGTAAACTGAACTTATATTCAGCTGTCAGGGGAATGAAATGTTTAACAGACTGACTAAAGGTGAAAATATATATATATATATTGTGTGTATGTGTGTGTAGTGACGGCCACACGTTTTTTCACATAGATAGATTGCCTACTCGCCGATTTTACAAACAAGAAACGAAGGGAAAGTAATGAAAGTTGCCGTAATGGCAATGAACTTAACCACCCTGATTCGTGAATTTCAATATTTAAATCTAGCTGAAGAAAAAATACCATTGAAATTAAAAAGGGACGGCAAAGATCTTTCTTATTTATATGATATATATATATACATTCTTGGCGGCCGATGTCAGTGCTGACAGCAAGACAATCAATTTGCGCACGAATAGTCAGTAATCGATATTTGACAAGCAAACCAACAAACCTGAAGACATTTTTCATGTTTGGAACATTCTCAGAACGATTAAGGAAATATATCTTCGCAACTTTAAAACTTCAGTCTCAGTCTGTCGTGCACTTGAAAGAGAAAAAAAACCGTTCCAAAGAAGAGTTTTGAAAAAATGAAAAACGCTCATTTTACGAAAAAAAAAATTAAAAAAGCGTGTTGTGAACCATGTTAATATGTAACGCTGACACGCGTAATAACGCCCGCATCTTTTTAGTTCCTGAGAGGCGAGAAACCTGTACAGTTAGAAACCTTTAACGCTGATTAGCAGCATTCTCTTTAGAGCCACTCAGTTCATAAAAGTGCAACTGGCAATTCGAAACAATCGAGATCTGAATGAAAACCTTTTCGAAAAGGGGGGTTCAATATGACCTCAGTAAATTATCAGATTTCTGTTCGACAGTGTCCAAAGAAGAAATTGGCAGTTAATTTGTTTGTTTTGTATAGTTTTTTTTCTTCTTCTTCTTAGTCAGTTTTTCGCCCGGCTTTTGGCAGAGTAGTAGGAATGTTGTTTCATCAAATTAAAGTACTCCTTAGTGGCAAACCTGAAAATTCGCTTTTTGAAGAAAGTAAAATCCAGACTTTCCACTTAGATTCCAGACTCACGGACGAAAATTTAACTCAAAAAATGACGGCATGATATAGCTTAACGAAATGTTGACTGTATTACAGAAGGGAAAGTGGCATAAGCCTGATTGAATAATTACGAGGCTGATGACTTTTCGTGTCTGAGGAAATATTTGTTTTAGAGCAGACCAAAAACAATCAATTCATTGTGGTAACCGACAGTTTTATGCGGTGCCATAAATTATTAGACTGAATCAGGTGAATTTAACAAACAAACTACTGAACTGTTTTTGTTCTTCTTCTTCACAATTAATGCAGCATAGGTCAACATAGATGTTACGCAAAGCTACACAAACTTAAAATCGAAGGTGACGAATCTGTTGGTTTGTTAGTGATCTGTGAGACTGACTAAAAGATTTATTTAATCTCAGAATATTTATAGGGAAAGTGGAGGCTGTAAGGGGTGACTTTCGTGAAGAATAAACAAAACATTTCTTAAATCGACATTTTGGCTAATATTATGTAGCGCTATTGTTGTTGGTAATCTCACAAAGTTTCGGTAGTATTTTCTCTGTCGGTTTTACAACCGATCTCGGAAGGTGATAATTCGCCCCGGGGCTATTTGACAAAAAAAGTGCACTATTCCACTACACGAGTCTAGCCGATATAGTTTGCTTTGAACAGTTGTATAACAAAAAAGGTGCGCGGGCGAATCATGATGAAAATATCATTTACTAATTATCACACTCGCTATCGTGTTTTCTTACCTATTTATTTTTTTTCGCGCCCGCTTTTTACTTAAAGACTTTCAGAGATCATGCAACAGGCGAGAGGGAAGCTCAGACTTAATATCAGTTCAGTGGATCGCGAGCTCTCAACGCGCTCTGATCCCGCGTGCTCTCATCACTAGAATTAAACCTGCTCAGACTTTGGTGTCGGAATCGGCGACCGGGCGATCAACAATGAGAAGAAAATCCCTCTCCTGCTCATATATAGTCCTTTCTGTTCATTTCATCCGGTCTTAAAATACATCTTAGTTTTCAGACTAAGTGATAATTTTTTTTCATATTCCTTACTAGCTCATTTGGTTATGGTCTATCTTTTACATATAGTATCTTTTTTTCTCTTCAGCCCATTTCTTCTGTTTTCAAAGTGATCTCTTTGTCTGGGTCTTCTAGAGATGTGAAGCTCTTTTTTTCTTCAATGCAAGATTCTCGACTGTTAATGTATAGAAAGTTGCTCCTTGTAAGTAGCGATTTAGTATTGGCTTTGAGATTTTCTTCTCCTCGGTCCAGTCATGTTTACTTCTAGAGTTTTCCTCTCCTTTGCCAGTATGTCTTGTTTTAGTAATTGGTAACGTAGTCTCAACCATAACATACAATGAAGATTTTTGTAAGTTAAGCTCAGGTTCCTAGACTTTTAACCGACAGCTCAGCCTGTACATGTGCTTTCAAAGAACGAGGCACGCAATTTTTCTTGAACTTCTTTGGTTAAGTCGCTGATCTGAAAAAAGAAAAGCAACCGTATTTTTCGTTACGTAATTGTCTTCCGTCTCGCTACTTCCAATACTTGTTTCGTGCTTCAATCTCGATCCCGGTTTCTGTAAAGTTCTCATAAGGAGTTGAAACGTGTGATTGCTCAGTCGCTATTCCTTTGGTCAGTCCACTTTAGGGGCCACATTTCTCTGTGTTTTCTTGATGTTCTCGTTCGGCGTTTTCGACGGTCTCGCCCTCTCTCGGTCCTCTCTCTCCGGCTCTCTTCAGCGACTCTCGCCCAGCATAATTTGCCTCCGTCGCATTTTCACTTTGAAATCACCTTCACTTTCTTCAAGCTGTCCTAATTCATCTCACAGTGCATCTTTATTTATTTTTTTACTCATCGAGAAATACCTGTGTCTCCAAGTCAACAATAGTTAACATGTCGGCAGGCATCAATCTACTCTTCCCACCCCTATTTGTAATATAATGGCTTTTGAATATCGGTTTGGTAGAAGATCTTAGAAGAAGATTCATAGACTACGTGCAATAGTTCTTTTCGTTACTTATTTTACCTGTTACAATTTAATGAAAGTTGTTGCATTTTAATTTTGTACTTGTCTATTGTATGCTGCATTTTTTCAGTGACTAAATAAAAGTTTACATTATTATAAAAGATAAAAAATATCTTCTCGACTTTTCGCCACTCGCTGTTATGAAAAGCCACCAAGACCACCAAGGGTCTTCGTACCATGCCACAAAATATTAACTCCTTAAACATTTGTTATATCCTGGTACTGTCGGGAAATATATTTATTCCTGCCCGTCTCGTGTCCTACAAATAAAACTGTAAGGGGATGTCGCGTTTCTTTAAACCCAGCGTGTTATGGTAGAATACTTTGTGTTTAACTTCGTTTTCGATTTTTTTGAACCAGAATCCAGTTGAAAGGGTAATTAAAGTATATTTGTAAAAGAAGTTCCTTTTCAGAAATGATTTAGTTGAGAACTTCCAATTTCACTGGCATTATTCACAAAGAGTTAAATGTTGCTCTCCAGTAGGCTCTACCACTATTCAATGTTCATCTGAAGAACCCGGACTGAAAATGAAATCCTTGTAAACTATAGCTTGAAATTCTCAGTTTCTCCATGATGTCAGACATAATCGCTGATTGATAAACAGTCGCTCCCTCGTACCTTCTTCTCGTTTTCCGATATATTTGCGAATTATTTTCTGTTCGGATGGTTTTACTTTTTAAACCGAAGCAATACCAAATGGGAACGGTAAATTAAAATTTCTGGGTGAAAAATTGTTTTCACTCGCCGCTCTTTGGCCTCCTTATGGCTTCGTGGCAACAGTGAAAGCTCTCTGAAAACAAGGCCTATTTTAGCGAAAATGCTCTTATGACTTGACACAAAACTTAGGCGAGATTTCACTGTAACGTACTAAGTTAAAATAGGTTCCCGAAACAGTAGATTTAGCTAATGCTAACTGCTAATGCAATACGTTTATTTCTCGGCATGATTTTGCTCGGTTTACTAAATTTCTCGCGATCCCAGCTGTGACGACTCCCTCAATATTGGAGAAAATAAATATTTCGCTATTTTCAAATTACCGACCCAACCTCTGACAGTGATATAGCTCAGTGACCCGCCGTTCATTGCCGCTTTGTCCTGAAGAACGCAGGAAAAAAGCGTCGATTTGTTTCGCCCAAACATTTTGTAGGAAGAAGCGCAAGAAGCGAGCGTGGAACGTGGAACGTGAGGCGCAGGTATTCACGAGTGACTTACGCGCGTGTGGAAATTACAGTGATGACGTGTACTTTCGCATAACTCGCGCGAAAGGAAAAATAGACACAACAAGCGAAAATTTTGGCGTCCAGACTTGGAGTACCACTGCCATAGTAATGTAACTAACTCCTAGACTTACTTCATCAAGATATCCATTCTTGTTTCCACAACTGTAGTAGATTTCCGTAGGAATGAATGCTGACTGATGGAGAGTCCTCCAGATATTACGAATAAAAGATCTCGTGTCTAATTACACCGTCCTCTTTTGGTTGTAAATTCTTTCGTGCCAAATCGTATCGAATTAAGGCTTAAAATACAGACATTTTTTGCGAGAGATCCCTAAATTCTCTCAGTTAAACTTAAAGTGGCGAGAGAACATAGGGCGAGGCAAAAAGTAGATCCAGGGTGTAGGGGGGGGGGAGTCAAAAAGCCGAGAAGCAGGGAGGGGTAAGGGGTATTTTCGTCCCCAGGGCCATTCGTGTCTTTTTGGCCCGTGGAGGTCTTAGCTGTTACCAGTCCTCTAGGGCTAATAGACCCGAATGACTCTGGGGACGAGAATGGAAAAAGGCGCGAAAAGAATTCCCTTTGCACCAGTTCTCCTCATCCTCCTTTGGCATCGAAGCACATGGGACAATTCAGTGATTGCCTATGGGTCCATGTTGTCCTTATTTTTTGAAGTAAATGCTACAATTTTTGTGTGAAATGGTCAGGCAAGGAGGTTATGTAAAATTATATTAACGTTAAAAGATAAATATGGAATCGAATATAAACCAATGACACAGGCATCATACTGAAATCCAAACATTACGATTGGGAGTGTCTGATCACAAGAAAAACAACAATGGTAAGTAGAAAAAATAGCACGGACAACAACAAGAAGAATTCGGCAAAAAGAACAAGAAGAAACAAAAGAACAAGAACATTTGCAAGAACAAGTACAAACAGGAGCAAGTACACTGCAAGTAGAAAACGATTAAGACCATAAAGAGGGCCAAAACAAGAAAAAAAAAAAACGATAAAAAATAAAGCAACATCAAGAAAAAGTACAAAATCAAGAAAATGAACAACAACATCAAGAGTAACAAGAACAACTTGAAGAAAAAAAACACTGAGTAAAGGAACAAGAACAATGGGCATGCTCAGGTATACAAAAGGGTAGGGATTTCACAAGTTTGGGTATGTGAAAGAGTAGGGAAATCTGCCATTTAGTTCTTTTAAAGAGCCTTTAATTGAAATATTTCGAACGGACGCACCTTGTGGCTGTATCATTTCATTTATTAGGCGCTAAACGAAAATGGCAAGAACATTTCATTTCTTAGCGGTTTATTCATAATGCGGGCTGGTTATGAAAGCATGTTAAAGGAAAGTCTTTTCTCTATTAGAAGTATACAAAAGAGGTACTCTTTCTGTCAAAATGGTATAGAAAAGGGTTGGACCTGGGTGCGGATCCTCCCCTTTTAAAACTTTGTAGAGTACCACCCCCCTTCCCCCGTGGCGTTTCTCTCTAGACTGTCTGATATCAAACGAATGAAAAGGGGTTTGCAAAATTCTTTTTTCCATCTTTGTTTATAGGACATTTTACCTGCGAAACTTAACTAAACTTTAAAAACTGTTCGTTCATTAAAACGTAAAAAGATAATACCTATGAGCTTCTAAGCATCATAACAAACTTGACAACAACAGCAACAACCTCCTTCAGTTACATCTAAAAGTTACCGGGGGTTAAATGAGTAGAACAATTTGACTATACTTCTTACAGAACTGTTTTGAAATGACTGTCATAACAAGTTTATGCGGCAGTCTAAGTGCATGCCTGTTTATTAGCTAGGTGTAGCTAAGCGCTTTGATCACAACAACATATGAACATGTTTTTGAATGATGTTGTATTTCCACTAGCCAGTCACAATACAGAAAGAGTGTAATTTATTAATCAGAACTGAAGAGGCAAAAAAGGTTCAACCAGCTAAGTCAAGCCGCAATTGTTTTATTTTGCTCCTGTTTGGTTGAGAAAAGCCTAGTGTTTAATGGTGATTAATTAGAACAATTTACATGACGTCCTTTCAACCAATCACAGATCTCGGCAAACAAAAAACCAAAGGAAACACAGAGTTATGCTCGACAGTCAGTTAAGAACTGTTCAAATGGACGTTTTTGTTATGTTAACTCCCGTTCACTGCGAGTCATTGCTGTGCTGTAACCACGTTGATTAATTTTGTTTGCTGTTGATTATTTCTCCTCTCTTCTTCCTCTTTCTCTCTGTTGCTTCTTTGACATCTTCCACTTTGAATCCCAATCTGTTATCCTGCGAATTCAACTTCGTGTTTTTGGACAAGACGTGCCTGGGTTCGAGTTTCTGCATCTCTCTGTTCGCCATGGTCCTTTCCCTCTCGTTCGCCACGAACAAATCAAACTCTAGGTTGCTCAGCCGAGTGAACGATCGTCTGGGAATGGCATCAATCTCTGCTATGCTCAGACTAGCCAGCTGGTCATGACACAGTTTGTAGCTCTCATGAGTAGGGTCGTCGTACAACACGCAAACCCCTCCGGGCTGCTTGAACTGATCCAACAAGTTCTGAGGCCTGAGCCGGGGGGATATTCCATACAGTTTGATGGTGCCTTGAGTGTAAGCGTTCTTGTAGCGGCTACCCTTCTTCTGCCAGTCGGTCCAGATTTTGTCGGTGAAGGCGTGGTGCAGAAGGAACTCTGGGGCATTGGCTGAATAAATGCCGCACATGGTTCCAGTATTCCCGCCAATTCTGCAGTGCATGTCGTTGTGTAAGTTGACGCGGAGTGTCCTCTCAAATTCGGGGAAGTTGTTGTAAGAGGTGCGAAGGCATTTGTGAACTGCTATGCAATCTGGTGGTTTTCCTTTTGAATAAAAAGAGTTCATATCAAAGAGAGAATGTGCCTATCGTGTGAGTTATCCTCAGAGCGAAGTGTCCCATACCACGGGAGCTTATCTTGGTTTCTGCATTTATTGCAAGGTAACGCCCAGCACCCATTTACAGACCTCGATGGATATAGAGGGGCCTAACAGGGAAAGTTAAGATGTCTTGCCCTGGGAAATAACGCAGTGATCCCCACCAGGGCTCGTACCCGGAGGTAAGGTAACTAACTTTATTTTATCAGGGTAGTGCATTCAGCAATGAAGCTATGAAATAAAGATACAGTGTAATCCCGATTTCTCGAATCCTCATTTTTTCGAACCTCGCGATAACTTGAACCAAAAGTCGTCTCCCTCTCCACAGTCGAACACTGTAATTTTACCGTCGATTTCTTGAACTATCCGAGTTTTTGAACCAATAATTTACGTTTCCCTTGGAGGTTCGAAAAATCGGTATTCCAATGTATGTAGTCTATGTAGAAGTTATAAAATTTAAAAATTAAGTACAATTTAAAAATTTAAAATTAGCGAAAAAATTATTAAAACCCTAAAGAACATTTAAAAGGCTAAAATACGATAAAAGATTTTTATAAACTTCCAAGGAATAAGAAAATACAAGTAAGCATGCTTAATTATCAGACTTTTAAAATTGCTCAAGGACGGAGCACTTTTAATTCAAGCGGGTAAATAAGTTGAAGCAGATTGTTGCTGCGTGCTGAACTACGGAACGTACAATTTGCAGTTCAGTACGCTAACCATTACGTCACCGCGCCTCCTACTACATCGTGAAAATATGTTTCTAGCCACACAAACGCGTTTTTTCTCTCAATATCTAACCACTTTTTCTCGCTATAACTTATAAAAGACTACACTGTGTAGATTGCGTTTAAATCAGTGCAGTCTATTCAAACCTAATAAAATTTGTATTTTTGTATATCTTATTCAGTTCACACAACTATTACTTCTTAAAATTATCAAAAGCGCGACCAAAACAAGATCAGCTAGGCGTGGTCCTTGCGTCGGCGTTTTCGCGCCGTCCTTCGAGCTCATTAATGAAAGAAACATATAAGACGGCTGTGAAGAGAGTAACATCTTTCAGTTCAAGAGGTTCCCATGCAGATTGAAAGTTTGATCTCCAACCAATCAAGACGCTTAAATTTTTCTAGCAGTTCTTTAGAAATTTGTCTTCGCCCAGTCAATCATTGTTTGCATTGTCACGCGTGGTCACGCAACGATTTTCCGTAACGTTCCACGTGACAATATAAACCAAATAGCGGCTGCGAAAGTTCTGGGATATAGTTTTAATCGTTATTTTTACCGTTAAACTTTCTTTTAAGGCATCCACCGTCAGGTAACCACCACTGGTCTTTCCTAAAAGGTCCGCTGTACACACAATTGTCTCTTCCACCACCGTTACCGCCAAAACCCCATGGTGCATCGCTCCACACGCTCATAATCTGAAAAAAAGCCAATGACGTCGTCAGAGAGGTTTAAGAATGTCAAAAATAGCCTCGGAAAGTTGAGACGTGGGAAGAAGCATACAAAGAAAACGGGAAAATAGCTCGTGGGATTACGCTTGAGAGTACTTCACTTTCGGCCGCGGAGCCGCGAACTGAGATCAGCGGCAAAGATGCGAGAAAATTTATGGGAGCAGCCAGGCCCTATTAAATTCTTCTCGCAGCTTCGTTCAGCACCTATTGGGAAACCCATCCACCGAAATGCCACCTGTTACGGTACTGAAATCCCGCCAGGGTCACAGAAGTGAACCGAAGTGAAATACCTCATTCAGCCAGGGTTCACCGGACCACAAACTCCAGTCCCAATAGGGCACCGTGACAATTGGGTCCACTTCGCGCAGAATGTTTTCCATCTTCAGGAGGTACCAGCGGTGCCACGCTAGGAACTGCTTTTTGTTATGAATGCTTCGGAACTGCTTGGTGTGTGTTTTAACAAGGTTTTGGTAATCTTGTCGCTCAGATGCCATCTTCAGGGTGTGAATAAAACGGTACCTGGTGAAAAGGAGAAATAGGGATTGTGGAAAATGAATCTGCGCTCTTATCCGTAAGTGACAAGGGGAAGGGAAGTCACGCGAAAAATCGCCATGTTTGGGTCAGAAGCTGGATGGGAAAAACTTAAAAGATAGGGGCATTTTGGGAAATATATATGAAAAGATGCCATCTGGTACAGAGAATCTGATGGTCAGTCTGTCGCAAATTATTCTGCAATTTAACAGGAAGTGCGTTTTATTTTATTGTTGGGCAAGTCAAAGCCGTGAGATGGAGAAGGGAAGAAGGCCGCAACCTCGTTTCCAGGGATTTCCCAATCTCTAAGGAAAAGCCCTAGTAACGAGGTTGACAGGGGCGCTCACGCTGACACTGGACTACAGACTATACTCACCTCTCTCCGGGATGCATCCCGATCCATTCCCGCCTCACGCGACAAGCGATCAGTTTCCCGCCACGACACACATGCCGCTGGCCAAGATGATCATCTATCACTGAGCCTTCCTTGCAAGCTTGCGATAGCGTTTCTGTGGGCAAGGGGTTAAAACAAATTTAGAGGTGAAGATGGGAAGATGTGAAAATTTTGGACATTGAGCTTGCTAAGAAGCAGTTCCGGAGTGCTCAGTCGCGCTAATTTTGAGTGGTAATGTCTGGATCCTCCTCGAGGTATGCGACGATTGTATGTAAACTGCACTATACGAGTCCCGGCCACTCGGTTTATTATAGGAGACATAATTTTCTCGAAAGTATTAGTCATGATCAGGAGGAAAAATAAAGTTTATGCAGCCGAATATATACGCCATGCACTTCGCTGTAGTGCGAGTGTTTGGCAGTGCGCAAACCTTGCATATACGTTCCCAACAGCTATAAATAAAAATCACTGATGAAGAACTGACATACCCCTTCCTTACAAGCTTGTAAGGAGGGGGTATGCGAGTTTGTGTATGTGAGTTTGTGAGTTTATGGAGCGAACAGAAGGCGTGAGTGAACCTAAAATACGCAATTCTTCAGCTTTTTTTCCGTCTTCAAGTTTGTTGACTTGTCACAGTCTAAGAAAGTGGGTTATCATAACTATTTTACTTGCCTGTTATAGTTATTGCCAAAAGTAAAATTAAACTGGTCTTCATCTTTTTCCTACAAACTTACAGAAAAAAAAAAACATCGTTAGCAGATGAACAAGTTCAGAGGGGAAAAGCACGAAAAAAAACATCTTTTTATTTTGGTGATGAATCTCCAACTTCTCAGAACTTACGTAAAAAGAAATTTTTAACAGCGCTAGCCAGTAAGGAGAATTGACCTCTCGAATATTTATCATGTTAATTTATTTGAATGTTTTTCGCGCATTGGTTTAAGCTACGAATTAAGCGAAAGACGTGTATGCCTGGACCTCTCTTTGAGTCTCGTAGGAAGTGGAGGCTGCTAATGTACAGAGCTAATTTGCAGTAGCTTGTCAACTCTGAAACCAGTTCTCGACTGCAACGAGTTTTGCCTCTTATCAGATTATCAAGCTCTTAGCGAAGGACTGTTCTAAGCATTTCTCAGTAGTGCAAATTGGATAACTGTAAGAATCCTGTGAATGATGTTAAATGAACCTAAGGTATGTTTGGATCGACAGTTTCGAGTATTTACTCTGGGCCGTACACACGTGAACACTGAGAAATGTTCTTTGTATAATGAACAGAAAGAAACGTCGCCCACAGAAAAGTCTATTTTTGTAAGTCTTGAAATCTTTCCTCATGGACTCTTTAAAGAGAATTAAATTTCCATGCATACTGAAGTTGCTGTTTGCTTCCATTGTGGACATGATTACAGTAACTAAGAAATTGCTCCTATCGTGAGCTCACAGAACGTTTAAGGCCATTTTCTCTACAGAAATTCAAAATACGAAGATATACTTACGCTGGAAGTTTCGCCCGGCGTTGCCTTACACTGAACGGACGTCGATCTAGTCGCATTCAACTACCTACCAAGGAATTTATAAATACTTTTTCTCGTTCTTAATCAGTTAAGTTATTTAAATTCTCTGGCGCTATTTGCAGAAGCAGCAATAAGCTTTAACCCTGTGCATTATAAGTTGGATGACTGTGTCAACACTTTTTGCGGCGAATTAAAATCTCGGTGTCTTACGAAAATACAATCTGTCAATCATGTGGGTGGTCAAATTATGCGTATCTTTTTTTTTATTTATTAGCCCCGCGGATAGTTTCAGTCCTTTGACTTTTCAACTGCAATTCCAGTATGGCAGTGGAAAATGTGCTAATAGATGTGTTTCCCTTGGTACCACAAATAGATGCTCGCGCAGGGTTGTTTCACTGCAACTGCACTGCAACCTATTGCGGGAGTTATTAGGTCATCCTTACCTTAACATGCAAGTGGGATTAAAAGAAGAGACAGATAAATAAAAGAAACGATTTGAATAGTACGTTTCCCACTCACGCTAACTGGAAGGGAGTAACTCAAAAAATTAACTTCGGCAATTTCGCCCCTGAAACCCGTATCACGCCAATCAGTTTTCGAGTGAGGAACCGTGAGTCGAGAGCAAGTCTCTTTATCCGATCCCGTGCTATTGCTTAGTTCCAGTTGATATTTCCGTCATTTTTCTGTTTTGTTTTTTGTTATTATTTTCTGATAACATTTTCTCATTGTTGGTTAGTATGGTGCACGCTTGCATCAAATTGCGTGAAACGAACGACGTTGGAGTCGAAATTGTCCCATCTTGACCTCAGGGCCTTTCGGGCTTTTAAACTGTGTAAATTTTGTTCTTTTCAATCAATCTTTTATCCTCTCAACACTTGTTGTTCACACAAGCGCGCTTTTTCCGCCACTAACCGAACTCTGGTAGGGCATCCTTGGGCAGTTTAGAGGACGTAGCATGTTCGAGCAGGGGAGGCTCTCGTCGGTAGTTTGGGAACGGTAAAAAACAGGTCAAGTCTGTATGTGCACGAAGTGACCCATCAGGCCCGGCCGGTGCTTATCCCGGTTTCTGTAGCATGAAGCAACTAGGGAGTATTTCTACTCCTCCCTGGATGGGATGCTAGTCCGTCGCAGGGTTACCCCCAGCATTAAATTCGCCGTCACCCATTTATACCCCTGGGAGGCGGTGGAGAGAGGCCGGCACGGCGAGAGTAAAGTGTCTTGCCCAAGAACACAACACAATGTCCCAGGCCAGCGGCCCGTTTTTCGAAGGTCCCGAAAAGTTTTCGCACCCGGAGAGCCGTAGCGAAATCTCAAACCTTCTGATTAGAGAACTGTTTTATTTACGTATTCTTAATAAGAAGAGAGGTTCTCTTCATACAGAACGTTTCAGGTGTAATATACATCCTCTGTTTTAGATACAGATTAATTTAAAATTGCTTTGCGGACCCGAAAAGTTTCCGGGGCTTTCTAGAAACGCCCCTAGGGCTCTAACCCAGACCACTCGATCCGGAGGGGAGCTCACTAACCATGAGGCCACCGCGCCTCCACAGGTTGGGGACGAACGAAGGAAAAAAACCGTGGGGGACCCTCTTTCTACGGTTTATGTCCTGTCCTGCACAGGGGCTCTGCACTGGCTGCACACTCCTGCTGAATTGTACAAATGACACCTGTGATATTGTCAAAATCTCCTGTCCTCTGAAAGGATAACACTTTAGAATGGCGTCCCTCGTTTTCCGTTGTTTATTTTCCAACTGACTGAATATTTGTTTTTCGCTCCCATGCAGAACAACTAACAGACTTTTAAAAGCCAGCAGCCAGCGGCATGCCAAAAATAACAAACGCATGCGCATTGACAAGCGTCGTTCACGCGCGCAACTTTTGTCTTCAGCGTCTGTAGTAACGAAATTCGGTTAACATTTATTTTGAGCTACTTTCCTCGAGGATAAGTTTCGGACTCAAAGATCATCAGGGAAAAATCTTTTATCTGGAGAAGAGTGAGAAGTGGTTTGGGGCGCGTAGTCAACACCAAGGCGAGGGTTTGTTGTCATTTGTGCGATCACGACGTCTGCGTTCGATCAGTGATTCGATCGAACCGAATTTTGATTGAAATCGAACGTTTTTCGTTGATCAATGGATCGATTTGGTGGATCACTTCCCGTGAAAGGATACAGTGGCGAAATGGCTGGAAAAAAGCGAGTTCAACTCCCAGTAGACCTTGGAAAAGGTAGGTAGACGTCTTGTGTTTATGTTTAACTTATAATTATAGAACTCCAGGTGTCCATGTTGAACTCTACTCAAGCGTCAAATTCAACTTTCTTTTAATTTTCAATCGTGAAAAATTACATTTCAATTAAACTTAAATACCTTTCTCTCCTCAACAAAAGGTGCATTAATAATTTGTACATAAATACGTTCTCTGTGAATTAACCTGTTTGCCAAACAGGACACTGGATATAAAATAATCAAGAACTAAAGTAAGCTTATTCTATTGAGGTCGAAAACAGTTTGTTTCATCAATTCCAGAGTGCGAACACTGAATGAACTTGTCACTTCAAATTTCAATAGCAGTTTTGAAGGATTTTTAGGTTTAAGTTTGATTTTAAGTGAATTTTACAGATACAAGTTAAAATTTCTAATTGCGCGCGGGAACTTAAACTCTTGAGATTGGTTTGAAAATGACCCGGCATACTTCATCACCAATAAGTAATAATCTATGTTTAAAACTGAAATCAATGAACAATTAATGGCACGTGCAAGTATTTCTATGAAGCAAAAAATATTGGCCATTGAGCATCTATGGTTGAATTTACTGCTACTTTTTCAAAATATTTTTTGAAGCCAGTGTTGTACATTATAATCATGATCTACGGTATTGTGATTGCCAAATACAGTTGAAGCTCGTTGTCTTGAACCCAATTAACATGATTTCACATCACTTTTGGCTCTAAATACTTTTTCACCCATTTACACTCTCCTCTTAGGTATCTAAATAGAACCCTCTGCTATCTTGAACTATTGTTTGCTTTCCTTGAGTGCAAGGTAATGCACTGTAGCCCAGTTTCCCAGGATCACACAGGGTTTTTGCTCTATTACAGTGTAACTCAGGGTTTGAAAAAAGTGCCTTCTAGTCAGCCAGGACAAGTAGATTTTTCTACCGGGCAAGTAACTTTTCATTTCACTTGCCCAATGGGCAAGGGGCCCAGGCAAGTCATCTGCCAACAAGATAAAAAAACAAAGTGACTTACATATGAGACTTGCCCAGGGCAAGCAAAATTTGTGGGCTGTTTGTCCCATAACAATATAGAATTCAAGTGTTTTTGAGCCCTGTCACACACTTGCTCACTCAATCATCCTCTTTGTGCCTGTGAGGATACTGTTCCACCTCATTCTAACTTCATGTAGTCCAGCCCAGGTCTTTTTGGTTGGCCTCAACAGTTCTTCTCCTCATAATCTTCAGTCTGCCGTGCTTCTCTTGCCTTCAGCGGTCCAGATGAGAGCAACTCAACAGTTGGCAGTCGAGAAATGCATAGCCACAGCTGCATTATCAATCTGAGACATGATCGATAATGGATCTCTGTAGATCTCAAGAGCAGCTGGAATTTTTTGGCCCCAACGTCAGTTAATTTGGTCTCGTAGAGTATGTGTTGTGTTTGTTAAGAGGGGCTACATGTACATGCAATTTTGACACATGTTTGTTTTCCTTCACATCTACATTATAGGTCATAGTTCATATGATTCAAGTAATTTATTCCACAGCACGCCCAAAACAAAGGTGAGAAATTATTTCTTTTTATAGAGTAATTTTAGAGGATTTGTTACCAACAGCAAACTTTACATTTATTTTAAACACAGGTAGCATGATAAATATTTCAGCTCCCTGCAGTGTGGCAAAGACATGGCGTACATGTAGTAGACCTCTCTAACTGCTTTGATTCACGTTTTGCTGAACAGATGCAATTAATTTTATCTTTTTGCAATTTCAGCCCATATCTTCATCTTTCTCTTCAACATCACCAAGTATTTACAAACCCAGAACAAGCAACACAAGCTACCAGACAGGTGTTAGTCCATCCCGTGTCCAGCGGAGTAAATCTCCATTGCGTAGCACAAGTCCTGTCCGTCGACCAGTAAGTCCTAGTATACACAGAGCAACAAGTCCAAGACTACACAACAGCTCCCTCTCTCCTACCAGTAAACAGGTTGGTTTATGGATTTACATTTTCCCAGAGCAAGTCAATGGTTTATTAATATTTGTGGAGGGTGCTGCATCTTTCAATACTGTGCAAACTCTGCATGTTCATAGGGGAATATTTTTTGCTGTTGTCAATTATCCCAGCAGCTTTCCCAGGAAACAAAATGTTCACTTAGTGGGTTCAAAAGGCCATTTTTTTGGCTTGCAATGGGTTCATTTCAATCCATTTCGTTTGTTTCTTTTTCAAGGGTCGTTGAATGTTTTCAAATTGATAATTGATGGAAGTGAAAAATGCAAGCATTACTAATATGTACATTTTTAACTTCTGAGTTCACATATTATTGAAGGTGGCTATTATTTAAGGCTAAAATAGCTCAAATGTAGGCCTGAGCAATTTGATGCATACATGTACATGTAGATGTGAGCTGGCAGGGCTGTCATCAAGTCCTGAGTCACCTGTAGTCTTGATCTCCACACTGGTGACAAACTTGTTATTTTATTGATATTTATATCACTAAACAGGCAAGTTCACCCGTAACATCAAGGGCCCATCAAGCATTCTCAGCTGTAGCAGGTATTGTGGGTTACGGTCCTTATTGACAGCCCTGGCTAGCATAAGATCGGAGTTTAAGTTGACCCACAGAGGTGCGAGACTCACAGGGCCCATCTAGGAAGAGCAACAAATGTGACTGAATAATCTCGTGCAAGGTAGTCACAACAGAAATTGGAGCTTAGTCATATTTAATTTTGTAATATGTTTTCAGCTCTCTGACGTTGACAGTGATACAATCCAAAGACAAAGGCGTGAACTTCAGTTACTTATAGGAGAACTCAAAGATAGAGACAGGTAATTATACTTTGAACTGGTTTATTATCCATTCTGACTTGCTCTTTTTTCATAAGCATACAATAACCATCACAGATTAAGAATAAAATAATGATGTGAACAGTGCCTGAACATAGTGCCATCCAGTTGTCCAGGACAAGTAAATTTTCCCTCTGGGCAAGAAGCCTTTCATTCTCACTTGCACAATGGGCAAAGGATCAGGCAAGATGTCTGTCAACTAAATCATTAAAAGAGCAAACTAAGACTTTTAATAACTTTAACTTTAATTTTAATATTACATTACATTGAACAAGACTTAACCAGGGCAAGCAAAATTTGAGAGCAGTTTGTCCCAAGGGCAAGCTGAAATTCATGCCAAGTTTTTTTTTGAGCCCCTTGTGAAATAAATTATGCATGATGTGTTAATAATCTCTATTTGTCTATTTCAAATAGAGAATTAAATGATATGGTACAAGCCCATCAAAAACAGATTGTAGCATGGGAAGAGGACAGGCAGAGGGTGAGTAGCATTAAACATATTACATACACTGTAAGTTACAGTTTTATCGCTGGTTAGTACTTCATGTTGTAAGTATGCACTTTTAAAAGCTTTTTCTGAATTAGGGGAGCTTGATGTCTCATCTGTACTGGAAGTTAAATAATAACTGATCTGCCTCTATTAGTATTAATTTTCTCAACTTCAATTGAAAGTTTGTTTTAATTGAAGTTGAGAAAATTAATACTAATAGAGGCAGATCAGTTACTATTTAACTTCCAGTACAGATGAGACATCAATTAAGCTCCTCTAATTCAGTTTGTGTGCTCAGACTATAAATTGTTGATATACATTT
>Ga0126339_10001119_pt1 | contig 17361 bp, 15 predicted proteins | sample OrbTmetagenome_2_FD_92532 | JGI IMG/M metagenome (GOLD analysis project Ga0126339, IMG submission 92532) | Coral microbial communities from Petempiche,Puerto Morelos, Mexico - Orbicella T R C metagenome | ecosystem: Host-associated > Invertebrates > Cnidaria > Coral | place: Petempiche,Puerto... | reverse complement strand
CTTGCGAGTTGACACAACAAGGTAATCGTAAAGTTGTATAAAATTTAGTTCGGGAAGCTGTCGCAAATCAGTGGACCATCCAAGAGCATAGATTCGTCGTAAAGTTTCATCGTACTTGAAGTCACCTCTAGAATCCTGGTCATTCTGAACACTATTATCGGCATTTTGCTGTTGATTCGTGGCCAGTGGTAATACATTTCGCACGAGTATTGCGTAGACTTTTAACACCAAGTCCGCTTTCATTCCACCCGTCGTTTTCGAATTTGAACGCAAAATCTCTTTTAAATCCTTTGCTTTTAACTTCTGGATATCCTCTAGTGTTGAAATCTGCACATCCTTGTGAACTAGAACCATTTTCGAAGTGATTAAACATAGAAAGCCTTCCCTGATCAGCTGTATACAATGTATTTGTATTTTGCGGGTCACCAGCAACCTCGCTATCATGTTTGCGTGGTTACTATTCCAACATGGCATTGGGAACTGTGAAAAGGGCTATTATACGGAGTGCAGATATATGATCAAAGTTTGAAGCGCTAAGAGTTGCAAAAAATACAAGGAGCGATTTCAACCTAAATTATATTTTATACATGAATATAAGAAAAATCTGCACAAACTCACTCTCACGTGTGACAGCTTGCATTTGTTAGATCGCATTTTCAAGTTTCACGTGTAGCCAATGAATGTGTGCAGGAAAGTTTGTCGAAAGTCTTTTTCTTTGGTGCGGAAAAAAGTTTTTTTATCTGGTGAAGTTGTGTTACAAAATATTATTATTCAGTAGGGCACTTCAAATTATTCTGAGCAAGCTGCTCACCAAATGCCTCCATTTAGACCATTATGATGTAGCCCATTGGCACATTGTTGCAATCGTCCACCACATAGCCACCAACAGTCGCCATAAAATTTGTTACTGCCTCAAATCTGGAAGACTTTTCATATCCCAGACACCCTTCTTTTTCGACTAGGGGATTGGGATCTACTTTACGTGTGCATTCATTAGTCATCTCATTAGACGTATCATTAGAAGCCATGCTGGTAAGTGAGAACCTTGTTGTCGTTCAACTGGAGAGAACGATCATAGCTTTGTCAATGCTTTGATGTAAGTCCCATCTCGGTAGGGTGCTTGTCATTTAGAAGAAAATGAAAACCAAAACTCTTGGATGAAAATCAAGTGATTCCACTGGCATTGTGGTGATGGACTCCGAAAAGTTTTTTCCAGTTTGCTTAATATACAAGTGCATGACATACCCTTATAAAAAAATTTTACATTCAGAGCACAACCATAAAATGTTTTTGATGTAATTAAGGGTAAATAGCTCAGACAAAGGCAGACTTGTCCAACAAAACAATGGTTGTGCAGAAACATCAAACACTGGGCTGATAAAATAGAGAAAAGAATCCGAAAGTGCAGTAAAAACATGTTGCTCAAAATTTAATCAATCAAACAAAGGCAGTAAAAGTTATGGTCCAGGAAAACAATGGTTGCATTTACTTTGAGGAAAAAGGAGTCCAAAGACCTATTATGCGGGACGACAATGGTCTTCCACAGTAAAATTCTGTTTTATACATACCAATGAATAAAAATGAAAATGCAACTTGCTACAAAGTATTACAAGCTATCCAATGCCGACAAAATCAAATGTAAAAGAACGTGCAAACTAACTACATGTAAATAAATCGCCTGTTCTGCAGGCTAAAAAGAACGTGATTCTTGCCTTCAAGCAGTGGTGTGTTACAAAGATGCAATTGACAAAACGATTTTATTTCAAAAGGCATAAAATTTAATGTTTTTTAATGAAATAAAATTTTGTCAGCGATCAAAGAAAGTAAAATTAAAAATAGAACAACTATAGGGCCCCATACTCGGCATGAAACCTCAAAGTGAGAATAATGCTTTCATGGGAACAAACACATGGTTCAGCTGGATACAAGAAACATCGGTATTCAGTCCATCAACATGCAGGTTTGTGACAACGATGAAGGAAAAAAACAATAGAAATCCCACGTAGAAAGTCAGACAAAGAGCTAATTTGAAATAGTAGAAAAAGGTGCAGAAGCATAGTCGAGACACTTAACTCCCAGTCTATATCAGTAAACTTAATCTATCACACAAAGGCAATCTTGACCAGGAAAACAATGACTGTGTTTATTAAAGAAAAACAGTCTAGACAAACTGAAATTAGTGAAAACAGTACAGAAGGGTGAAGGTGTATGAAAGTGAATGAAGGTGTATCAAGGTTAATGAAGGTCATTGAAGGCGTGTGAAGGCGGTGTATGAACTTGTAGGTATATGAAGCTGATTAAAGGTGGATGAAGGTGTATGGAGGTATATTAAGACAATTGAAGGTGTATGAAGTTGAATGAAGGTGTGTACGAAGGTGTATGAAGGGGTAAGAAGGAGTATGAAGGTGTATGAAGATTAATGAAGGTGTATGAATATGGTGTGCCATTTGTTTCAAAATTAATTTTTTAACTGGTGATTGTCATACATGTGGAATTGCTGCATAAGAGCCCTCATACATCATCATTATCGGATCACGTATCTTGGGAGATAATGGAAGAAGCAGCTCAGCTTACAGCGCCCCTGTCCATGGCTTTGCTGTCGGAAGGCCATGGTATGATATCACATTCGATCGACTTTCTTTTTCACCCAACTAGTTTAGCTCTTTAGTTATTTTGGGTGACCAGCAACTGTATGTATTTTTAATTTATTTATTAATTAGTAATTAAATTAATTTTACGGTTCAAATAAACCTTGTTGTCTTCTCTCATATGAGAAAACTTTAACACGCATAGGATTGCAAACTTCCTTGGCGTTAGTGTCTCCACAGCACAACGAAGGTTGCATGACAACGGCATTTCCTTGGATAGGGATAGAAGTTATTCTGTTATTTCTGATGCCGATTTAGATCAGCTTAATAGAAATATTTGTTCACATTTTCCAAGAATAGGCTGTCTGCAGATGCGGGCAATGCTCAAGGCTGATCATGAGTTAAGGATCCAACGTTGTAGAGTTCAAATGGCAATGACAAGGGTGGATCCGGCTGGAGCAGCGATACACTGGTCTGAAGTACATGTCAGAAGGCGATATAACATATATGGTGCAAATGTATTATGGCACATCGATACACATCATTCCCTAATACTTTGGCATTTAGTTGTTGCAGGAGGGACCGATGGCTGTTCCCACTTAATAATGTATTTGCAACGCTCTAACAGTAACCATGCCAGGACCATTGTTCAGTGCTTTTATCAAGGTACAAAACAGTAGGGTTTTCCATCTCGAGTCAGATCTGCCAGGGGTGTGAGAACTATCTGGTCTCTGTATTTATGTGTATGATTTGCGGTGCAAATAGGGGCAGTCTTATTGCTGGCTGATCAGTGCATAACCAAAGGATAGAATGACTGTGGAGGGATGTGTTTTGGTTTTGCATCTTGCCTTTTTTTATTTTATGGAAGAATTGGGTGTGCTTGATCAGACTCACAAGCTCCACCTGTCTGCATTACATTTTGTATTTATACCCAAGATCAACCATTTATTAAGTTATTGGACCGAGTCGTACAACAGACATCCCCTAGGAACTGAGCATAACAGTATGCCCAGGCACTATGGATAGAGAACATGCTGCATCTGCAAAATTCCCACCACACTGCACCTGGAAGTGTCTTAACGCTAACTCAGGATTAAAATTTTCACTGCTTTTGTTTTTTGTTAAGATTAAAAAAAAAAGGCAAACAATATACAGAAACCCTCACTGCAAATCAAAATCGACCTTATACCGGGTTAGTTTAAGGCGGGGTTAAACATAAGGGCGGTATTTTGCTGGGTATTGTGGTTTTAATATAAATATCTTGTTCACGTTTCAAGCAGTCAAAAATCTCTCCTCTCATCCCACATATCTATGTTTTAGGTTGTTTTGTAAATTTTGGGGGAGTTTTGGGTATATCTGGGGATAAATAGTTTTTCTCAAAGGATTAGTAAAATTTATGGAAATAAGAAATTTGGAAGATTTGATGTTGTTTTAAAACTGAACATGCTAGTGGAAAACCCTCCTAAGTGACTATTTAGTTCAAAAAATTTTTTTCGTCAAAAGTGCCTGATTTTTTGCATATGGCCTTCAATTTCCTTACTCAACAATGCCTTCCTGTTTTTTTCGCCAATTTGCTTTTCATTTTCGAGAAAATCAAAGCCAAAAGATTGAAGAATCATTCAATGGTGTGCAATGACCCGAAACAAAAGGAAATCATTATTTAAATTTGCCGTGTAATTGTTACGTGGCGCAAGTGATTGAGGTGTGTGCATGAGATGACTTTCGTTTTAGGGTGTCGGTTCAAATCCCAAATTTTTCCCCTGGTTTTTTTTTTTCTTCTTTTTTTTTGCTCTTTCTCTGTGTAGTTGTGGTACATTCTGTTTACAGATAGGCCTCTTCAAGGTATTTCCTGTTAGGGTCCTTCGCCCGGGAGTGGTGTGACATCTGCCTTGGAAATTGCTGGATGTGAGCTCTAACCTAGAAGACACGTGAGAGTACAGTTTAAGCATTCAAAAACTTTGCTCTAGTTATTGTAATAAATTAGTCTGTGGGTGGTGTGCACATTGGCACTCTTCACAAAACTTGACAATCATTTTAACTAAACCCACAACGCTAGTAGGTGAACTGTGGTCATCCCGGTGTCCTGTTGTTGTGCTATCAACGTCTTTCAATCAAATGGGACTGGATTCTTTTTTCCTTTGTGATTAATTTATCATAAGTCACAAGGTCGAAGCAGTAAATGGAGGGAGCTCATGGAGTAGAGTAGTGCACTGTTACCTGGTTTTTTAAATCCTCCCTAATTTAGTGACTAACAAAACAAGGCAAGTAAGTTTTCAAGGTTAACTAAGTCACATACTGGTATCCTCTTAAGGTCGGAGGTTTGTACCAAATACTCGTACAAGAACGCATGCTTCCTGTCTTTTCCTGGCTTGTTCATGCCAAGGCATCCACCTGTGCCAAGACGTTTCATGTCCTTTCCAACGATCAAGGCCCAAAGGCAAAGATTCTGGATGCTGGTGTCTCCCATGCCATTGAATGTCTCCAGTATTCTTTGTCTTTCGTGGTCGTCTACTTGAGAGAAGCACTCTCGCTAACATCCACGAGAGGGACTGGTTTTCCTGGATAGTAGAGGTCTCCCTCTGCAGTCTGTTGTTGTCTGGCCTCGTGCAAATGCGATCTTTCGTTTATTTCTTTTCCAATTAGGAAACAGGCAAAAAGAATTGGAATGTATTAATTTTAAGCTAACATAAAAGGCTTCATATTGTTTCTCTAGTGTCTAAAAAAGCAAATTCTATCGGCCCTCTTGTTCACAAAAGCATGACATTTTTAGACTGGACCCGCTGGAGGCTACTGAGTTGAAAATTTGACTTTTTTATTTGTCAGTCACAAATTCCTTAAAAGATGCCAAGACATGAGAACGAAGTGTCTTGGATAAAAAAAATCAGGACCTTAATTCGATGCCAAGTAGCGAAGGAAGTCCAGAAATTGAACCCCTTACCTTTAATCCAAGAAAAGGAAATTGACTAATCAGACACTCGTCAACAAACTTGAATAAACTATAAAAAGATTCAAGATGGTGACCAAATAGATTGGTACCGATGAAAAATCTTTTCACCCCGGCGTTCGCTGTTCATTCAGATCAAAGAGAACTGTATACTCAATTCCAGTGTTCTAAAATTCTAAAGATTATGTCGTACTATCGTCCAATCTCCTTCAGTTTAATAGTTTGCCTTGCGTAGCTAGTGCTTTCCCTACAGTCACAAGTGTTGTGAAATCCCAACCCCTAACTATATATAACCACCTAATTTAATCTTTTATTTTGCAATAGCACATTTTCTTGCATAATTTAACAAGATATAAGCTTGCAGTTCAAGCCCATTACAGTGATTAAACTTTGCTTATATTTTAGACTTTTGTTGCGTAATTCTAAATTGATAACGGCATAACTTATTTCTCCAGACAGTCAATTCATAAGGACGCATAAACATTGTACAGAACCCCTACATTTTTGAAGCTGATGGGCCCAGGGTGCTTCATTTGCAAAACCATAGTGTGAACACCGCTCAAGCCTGCAAAGCATTCCGAACTTCCGACATGCAATGAAACAAATACTGTATCGATACATTGCTTCTTTTTAAATTCAAGATCCGTGATTGTTTAACAACAATGCGTCTTTTAAATATTGCATAATAGATTTGTCATTAGCTTTGGCTGTGGCCACACGAAGGGAGTTCAAATAATTTAAAGTAATCGAAAACTATAAAACTTTTAACGCAGCCAACATTTTAGAGTGTACACCTACTGTAGACTGGGTTAATGATTCCCAAAGAATGATATATTAGTTTATCTAAATTTCTCGAAAGTCAGCGAGTATGCTCTTGCTTTGCACTCACTGACTTCCACTTGCTCACTCTTGCCCGCTCATGAGATTGACGAGGGACTGCCCACAGTCTATAGAAATTCATTTCACACTTTCAAGACTAATGTGATTTTAAGAATAGTTATATTCTAGCTTTCCGGTCTCTTCCTGTGAACCCAGTACGTTATGCCAACTTTTATGAAAGCGATCAAGGTTTAGTGTTATATGTAAACATTAAATGACATTAAATGCAAGACTTGGCTTATCTTTGGCTTTGCAATTTATCAAGGCATTTTTTAGTACCTTGTGATGTCCGAAGTCTGTTTAAAGTGATGTTTACGTTAGCTAGAAAAATATGTGTTTGGATTTCCTAGCTGAAAACCCGAGTTCACTCTGTAATCGACACCGAAAGGCTAAGGCGAACTACCCTCCACCTAACAGATATCTACTGAAACTCATTGTCGGGTGCCCATGACAAGCTAACTTAACCAGCTTATTGCGTTGACTTCTTCAAAAAAATTGGTCTTGTCGATAGCGAGAAATGCACTTTCTGCAAAAGAGAAACAGAGAAACTTGCACATTTATTTTGGGCTTGCCCAAAAACTCAATATTTTTGGATTAATTTTAAAGTATGGCTACAGTCTTGCCAAGTCATTGCCAAAGAGACACCCTTAGAGCCTTATACAGCACTGGGTCTAAGGGCGGATAATCATTTGGGATAATTAAAGTCATTAACACGCAAGACTTACATGTGACAATATGTTTGAAAACTCGTGGGTACTCGACAGGATTTAGGCTAATTTGAAGGACTGCCACTTATTGTCATGAACAATTAGCAAACTGATTTAGAGGCATGCCAAGCACTTCGCTGTATATGTTTTGTTTTGTTTTTTTTGCATTATCTAGACTAATTTGTTTTGCAGGAGGTGATGTTTGTGCAAAAAAGCTTAGGAAATCATTTCATATTGGCCAAGGTTAGTGAAGAGATACTTGAGAATTCAAGGGTTGACTGAGATATATCTTTTAATGCTGTTTAGCTCTCACCATAAGCTCCTCCCAAAAACTTATCCTTTGTGTTTAAATCTTTATTGTTAAAGTAATTCAAAATTGATAAATTTACAGTTAATACTGGAAAGCATGAACCAACACATTAAACCTTGTAAGCTGTCTTTCCGTGGGATGACACCGACCGCTTCGATTGTGTTCAATTGGCAAAATTTTTGGGTGTTTGATTATGTTCGATTACCGAACCCAATCAAAGTCAGCCAAACGATAGAGTGTGTGCAAGTGACATCATCAAATTCTCAAATCCAAAACTAAAGAGCCCCTAAAGGTTTTATCCTCATCAGGCATAAGAGCTACTAAATTCATATTAATTTTGTTTACAATTTTCCAGCATAACAGCATCCTTCATTTTGGAAACCAGTATATTTTGAATTTTGGAGTTATGCTGGTGTATAACATGAAGCTAAGATTGCGTTTGTCGAAAAATATACACTTATCTCATGATTTTTAGCCATTTTAGGAGTTAAAGTATTAGAAAAAGTGCTTTTGTAAATGTTTTTGGTTCAGCTAAGATAATGAGTAGTCTAGATGGCCAAAGTAGGTTCCAGGTGTTTACACTATTTTCCAGCATATTGGCTGGACTATGGCATATTGGAGGACTAACGAGGTCCTCCAACATGGTGGCTCCATAGTAGGCTCTATAATTTTGTGCGGAACATTTCAATGAATATCTCAACTTTGAGACAACACACACCTTAAACTCAGAGAACTGTCTTCTCTATTTATTGTCTATAATATCACAATTTCGTGACTTTATCCGCTGAATGGCTTTTCATTTTATTTTTTATTGCGTGACAATGCACACACTATTGGAATCAACTGAGCTCGATTACCGAACATTCAATTAACTTCGCTGAGGAAGTTTTCAGAGAAATGATCTGCCTAAGTTAACAAGGACCGCCATGATAAAAAGCTTTATCAGGGTAGTTCCTTACTGCCCTGTTGTAAGTTGTGCTCAGATACTCGTATTTTACTCGAGAGTAGAGATATCCCGGGTACAGAAAATGTTCTCCGTGATTTGGTTTTGACTTGTGAGCTGAGGTTGTTTTGCTTTGTATTGTGTGCACTTTATATCAGGGGTCACAAATGTCAATAAAAGCTGGTAATTGCCGTAATTCTTGTCGGCTTGGGTGTACAATTGGGCAGAGAAATAATTTTATCATTTGGATAACTATTGTTCTACAATACGTTGAGAAAATTTGTCGATAGTTAGAGAGTTTTTTACCCTCCATAACGAGAAAAGAAGAAAATTGAATTTAATGTGATGAAAACTAAAATCTTGAGGAGGCAAATTGTGAACTACCAAATGTACGAACCATCCGAAATTCACTACTCCTAAAGCAATAAATCAGTGGGTTCATTGAAGTGTCTCAGGGCGACTGTCCATGCCCAGTTGTAGGCAGCGTCAAAGTTATTCTCTGGGAAGGCAGTTCGCAGATACAATAGAGTAAACCAACAAATCATGAAGATAATTACAACAATAGCTATTATGACGGTCAGGCGATGCTCTCTCATGTGTTTAAAAGCCACGCTCTGTCCTAAGAAACCACGAATATGTTTTAGAGTTGCCAAGCCTTGCTTTCTAAGTTTCAACATGATTAAACTGTAACATGAGATAATGATTGTGTAGCAAAGGTCCACCACGATGACTAAAAACTACAATGTTCCTTTTTTGCTGACCGTCAGCCATAGGATTCCGTATAGTAACGGCAGCATTCACGGCATGACCAACCTAATCTTGAATCACTGTTTTGTTTTGATTGTCCTGAAATTGTGTGGCCGACTGATGACCAGACATCGATCCACGCTTATGCAACACAAATGAATGGACACTGAACATGACATATTTACAATCAGGCAAAACACTTAAGACAAGATTGCATTGCATTCACCACCAATTTGCAAACCCAGGAAGACCACAAAAACTGGCTGTCCCAGCGCTGTTACCAAGAGGTCAGGAACAGCCAGGCTCATCAGCCAAAAGTTGGAAATTATCTGTAGTGTGCAATTCGTGTGGACTGTAACAATCACCAATATATTGCCAATCGTTCCAATGAATGTAGACAAAACATTTACTACCAACATTCCATACAATTGTGCCAGAGGCAAGAGAGCATGCCATGGTTGCTCTCCTCTTGTGGGAGGTGATTTTACTGCATGGTTATAATGAGTGCGTCTACCTACTCCGATTTCCACACCTGGCATGCTGGCCTATCAAAATGGACCTAACCTGGAGAAAAGAAAAAAAAAAGAAAAATGGACCTAACCTCAGTGCTGAAAACCATCTTGACTGGTTAGCATTTATCAGAAATCTTTTTGACTGAGCGGAAATTACAAACAGATGTATAGCGAAACTTAATAATTCTGCTGGGCAAATAATTTCTAGTCCACGTAGGACCCTTTAAGTTTGTTGGTAAAATCCTTTGGTTAGCAACTAAGATTACAATTCACAAATATTTCTGCATTGCAGGTTTTCTTAAGTTATTTTTACGTTGGATCCCCATACAAACGCTCGTGGTTATTTCCGAACAAGAGCCGCCACAATTTTCTTCAGTAGTGTTTACCTAGCACGTGTAGAGGACAAAGAACATCTGTGCAGGAGGCGAATCTTAAAAAACTGATGATAAAAAATTGTGTTTACAGAGTGTCAACTTTTTAGCTGCCTTTCAAAGACCTACATGACAAATAAACTATGTATCTATGCATGTATGCGTGTAGGTACGTATCTCCTCGTGCTAATGTACAATAAGTCCACAATACCTAGGACTATAACACCCGTTGAGAGGTTAAAAAATACTTGAATTTATCTCTACTTTCGCTAATTTGTGCTTTGTTTTTGAGGGAACACAAACAAAAACAAAACGCAGGGAACATGGCAACCTTTCTGCACCATTCGATCTATATTTTTCAGCGTTCTTTGAATGTGACCTTAATTTTTTTTCAACTTTGCAAGTTCCCTTAGTATTTATTTGTTGTCCCACTGTGGCTGCTCTTGTTATCAGAAGGAAACCTTTCACCACAAAAGAGTGCTAATTGTCAAGAAAATCACAATCTCGTTAATCAAGAATCCAATCTGCTGTAGGTATCTGGGCAATCTCTATCACTTGGCTCAGTAGTTCTGACCGGTAAATGAAAACAGACTGCCAAAAAGAACCTTACAAGCCTGGTTTTTCTCTATTCAGTGGAAGCGTTTTTAAGAATGTATATAGCTGGATCATACTTTTAAGTACATACATCTTGCATCATTGTTTGACAGGATAAACTCTGTCAACATTAGATATGAATGGTTACCTTTGCGGTTTTATCTCCATCTGATTGCTCGTGAAACAATAAACATTCCAGAAATTTTCTCTGGTGTTCACGGTTTTGTGGGAAAGACTTAAACAATCAACTAGGAAAATTATTTTTGCACTTCGTTTTCTTGAATAATTGGATTCAAGTTATTGCACTTGTGGACGGACTTTAAATCAAAGGCTTTTTCTACAACTCCTCCCTTCATTTCTTTAGGCCAACAATGTTGCATGATTGCATCTTGCTTCAACTCCAGGAAATGCTGTTGACACATTTTCTGGACACTTCCTGTTCTACATAATGTTAGAATTTGAAATGTTAGAATTTGAAGTTTAAAAATGGTAGATGTACACCAAACAGCTGCCCACCAACCCAGGGTGCCCTTTTGGGGGAAATCAACTGTCTGGTGGTTTTCCAAAAGTATTTTTTCATTTAATTTCTCTGTAAACTTCCTAAAATTTCACTTAAATTCAGGTAGAACTGCGCCTTAATCGGGCTGTAAACAATACACCCCAGAGCTACGCTTCTAGGCTGGCCTAAATCCATATGTTAAGTAAGGCATTATTGAATTTGTGGTTCCTATGGTTGTCCTGCATTGTTGCTTCCCAGGATGAGTGTGAGACATGAACAGGGAGCCACTATGTCACTTTCCTTGATTTGCATGAGCTCATCAAATGTGGCATTGAGGGGGAGCCTGTTGCTGGACTCTTTGATGGGTTCTTGAAGAAGTATGTGAACGAGGCGTGCATTCATACTCTTTCTCTGCTCTTCACTAGTATGGCTGTCAAAATTTCTGACACATCCACTTCACTGATGTAGAACCCCTTTTTCTTAGCTTTTAAATTAAAGATTCAGGCAAGTTCATCTGCCAAATGGTCCGGGAAAATGAACTTTTGGTAAATATGGGATGTTAAGTTCAGGTTGACATTTAAAAATTTGTCCATCGGCTTCTTGTACCCTGCAAAAATCATCTCCCTCCATCACGGCTATCAATTCTTCTATGGCTTTTCAGCTGAAATCCTTTCCTCCACCACCAGGTATCAACCTGTACACCTCATCCACAAAAAGGACCCCACCACGTGTTTCAACAATCTCCACCTTGGTCTTTTTGGTTGTGGAACCAAGGTATTAGCCAATGAGATGAGATCTCTGGACTTCCACTATCTTATTTTTGTAATTTTCTTTATGCTGTAGAGAAGCTCTGTTGAGAGAAAATTAAGAAAGTACTGCTGTAAAGAAAAGAAATTTTTGCTATCTAGAAATGTTTCTACTTATTTGGAGTCTGGTAAGATGTGTAATCTGTTCTTCTAGAAAATGCCTTTTAAAGTTTGCCCTCACCTCTCCACCCCCTTACCTGACCAATGTTTCCCTATACTAAATTGTCTCTGTAGAAAGTTGTCTAATAACTCGTTATGAATGACACAAAGAATATTAACAAATGAAAACTTGGAACAAAGTTCTGTTCTTCACCTGCAACATGTCTCGCAAACGTAGTTTTCCTAGTCCCTGGGTTTCCAGCAAACATCAGATGGAGAGGTGTCTCATCGTTGATTTTGCAGTGCAGGCGTTTCCTCCTGTCATTTTGCAACTCGGTGTATGTAAACCTCATAAACTGCTCTTTCAGGTTTGAAAGGCCAATGAAACCATTCATGTCCCTCTCCATCTGGTGTAAAATAGTTTTGTGTTGCACTAGAAAGGGTAAAGGTTGCATGACAACATTGCAGCATGAATAGTTTCAAGTAAAGATAAACAACAGCAATGACTCTTACGGGGGACTGGGTAATGGTACCAAAATAAATATTGTGCACATACTAAGTTAATGAAAAACTTGAACACTTCCAAGCAGGGAACTAATATGCTTTTTCCTCATCCAGTACCACGCAGATCCAAAGTTTATTATCTTTATGTATAAACTGTTTCAATTTTCGCTCAAAGGGTTTTAGGAGTAAGTAGCTGTACCAGATCAAGAGAACTACTTTGCACAAGTCCCGTATGTTAAATGATAATCCATAAGTTTAGCAAGAAAAAAAGATTAAAGATTAAAATACTAAAGATAAATACCTGTGTCTTGAATGATAGTGCAGTCATCTTCTTTTCCGAAACTGTCAGCCAAACAAATGAAACCAGTGTAAGCAACGATAAATGCCCAGGGGAACACCCATATGAAATAGACTGGGATGCTCGTCAAAAATTTGGGAATAAACCCTAAAAGCAACCAATCTAGGTGTGGCTTAAGCTGTTATGTACCCCAGAAAGATATCGAAATACCAAAAATATTTATATTTCTATATTTATTGGCGTGCAACCCTAAATAAGACCTTGACAGCTAAAAATATAGGAGTTTTGCCCAGAACACTCTTGGAATCAAGAGCAAAAATCTGAAAAATTATACCTCTAAGCGAAACGATGGGCATCCCAGTATCCTTGTCATATCGGTGTCCCCCCCCCCTGCAGGGAGTAAAGATTAGAAATTGAGGTTTTCAATTCCACGCCAAAAGAGTAAAAAAATATATAGAGATATTGGATGGGTAATAAAATGTGACCTTCCACAGGAAAACGTACATTAACGCTTTTCCGTTAAAAGGCTAAAAACTGATGCGTACTGAATGGAGAGCAAACGACTTTTCAGAGCATTGAAACAACTCGGTTAATGCTTTGAACAGGCTAGTGAAAATTTCTATTATTTATTCCTGTTAAATTGCAATGGTGAATGCTTGCTTGTTGCAAAATAATAGTACATCTGAACCTTAGGGTGATTTTACTTTAACAGTGAAATATAACTACAGATGTCATATATTGTCTTCTTTCGATCAATTTGACTATTTGGTACTTATTGCTAGATGTTATTTTTCAGATCAAATGAAATCACTCTTTCATGGCTGCTCCTTCTAATTCAAAGAGATCCTTGCACCACAAGTCTACTAGAGCACCAAACAAGTGCCGTGAGGGATGGGACTGGAACCAGCACACAACAGCTAAAAGGCAGCAAACTGATTGCCCATTGACTTTAATGATCTGCTCCATAAAAAACTCAATGACACCAGGCCTGAGATCACCTCCACTGGTGTCAGTTTTTCCTCACCAAGCAATGTTTTTCCTTGCGGTTTTCATTTCTCCCACATCATGCACGACGGACTAAGCAAAGGAGGGTCTACTCATAGTCTACACCAACAGGCAGACATCTGGTTGTGTAACATGATATAAATAACCACGAAGTTTGCAAAAGCAGTGGTTGTGGCAAGCTCTTAAAAGGATTACTAGGATTCATCTTACTGTGAGCACTCTCTCTTTTGCTCTAACGCCCGTGTGCGCTTCATGCGAGTAACACCGTCTTCCGTTACGTTCCCTTTCGTACCGCTTGCCAGCCATAATAATGAAATCAACTGAAACTTGAAATCTTCCAGTTCCACTAAGTATCAAATTCACAGTTTCCACAGTGTTTTGTCATCAATCAACAGTTCTTATTCTTTAAAGTAAGCCATATATTTTGCCCACCATTACTAAGGCAAAGGCCCAGTGCAAAAATACGGTAAATTGTAATGCTGTTAAATATTTAAATAACTTACCAAATTTTTGAAATATCCCTTGGTTTACTCGTCAAACCTATAACGAATAGAGGTAATTGAGAAAAAACATAGTCAATTGCTCAAGTGAAATCATAAAACTTCTAGCAGTCAAAGTAAGCTCTTTACTTAATTGAAAGGAACTTGGCTCACAAATGCCATCAAAGCTGAAAACTGACAAGCACAATGCATTTCGCAGAACTAACATTACGGTGACAATTTTTGTCAAGAAAAGACGTCTGCTGAGGGAAATTGATTCAATCTGGTGTTTTTTAAAAGCTTAGGACTGTTTTACAAATATAAAATGTCAGTATTGGCTGGTTTTCACTAGAGCAAAAGCACAAGCATAAGCACAAATGAAAACAGCTGCACGATAAACATAAACATAAGCAGAAACATAAGAACAAACACACTTATTTGCCTTGTGCTGTTTTCACTAGTAACGCGCTTGACATAAGCATAACCACAAGAAAAACAGAACTGCACCATGTGGTTTAAGAATCTGACTGACTCAGCCAAGCACCAACACATGTTCCATCGAGCTACACCACAATCACAGCTAGTAAAGCTACATTGTCAAAGAACCTCGTGAAGCGGGTGCCAGAAAATTGTAGTTGATATCAACAAACACTTCTGACTAGACCTCGAGGACGTTCTTTCCTTTCAATTCATACAGTGCGAGAGCAGCAAAACATGAAAGGCACAAGGGTAATTTGTATATACACTAGATTGTGCCCTAGCTTTAGGAAGAAGGAGGGCGTCTTGCAGTCTAATTCACACAAGGCTACCAGAAAAGAAGAATATACTTGTGGTTTGACTACTTATGTTTATATGTTCTGTCCGCTTTTCCAAACCAGATGTGCTACACCTCACGCGGGAGCCACTGTGACGTTAGCTACAAGATCAGTTTACACTGAACATAGCCCAGGGTTCTCATTCTTTGTTTCAAAAGGCGCTAAACAGATTTATTTTATTTTTCTGACGATCACAGCTCTATTGTAATAATAATAATAATACTAATAATAATAATAGCGTGGCTATTCACAAGCTCATCACTGGACATTATAAATGTATTAGATTAATGGCAGAGTGCCTTCTGGAGAGGCAGCCCCTCTGGGCAGTCACTCGGCCGAGGTGTTCTCAAATAATACTCATAGTCCTTTCTAGAAGGCCTAAAAACTAAATTTATAAGACAGTAATACCTCGCCTTAGTAACCAATCAGGGTGCAAGAATGAGCTATGCAATAAAATTGGACGGACTCTTTCATCAACATGTACCAGTTTATTTACATTTTTCAATTAACACTTTATTCTTGAAGCTGCAAAGAGAGAAGAAGAGAGATTATTAATGATAACCTGCATAGAAAGCTCTATGGGGATGGGGACCAACACCCTGGTCCCAGAGTTGTTTCCTTCTTGTCTCTTTCTCGTTTTTGCAGATTTTCTAGGCAGTGATTTTTGATTGAGAAAAGAAAAGAAGCAGGAAAAGCAAACTCTCCCTCTCTGGCCGTGGGAAGCTCTTGGGGGCAGTGTTCCCCCCTTCTCATATGATAGCTTGAGTCTAGCTTGACAGAAATGCTGACGCGGCTTGTTTTTTTACGAGTACATTAAGTTTTAACTTACCATTCTCTTCACCGATCTGAAATTGCTGAGTGCAGAACTCAGCATTACAGACAATCATTTGGTCCCTAAGTAAAAGAGAATTAAATAGTCTCTTAATTCACTTGTATTAACCAAATTGTGTTACGTGGATACTTTCAGTCAGTGATATCGACCAGACTAAAAATTTAGGGTTACATATTTTGACACATATCGTTCACCCGGAAATACAAGCTGCAAGTGCAACTCAGCAGCTGGAGTTAACCCATCCCCTGGGGATCTGGCCAAATTACGGCAAAAGTGTCACTCACAAGCTCTTCTGCTGGTTCAACACATCGAAGGAGCGACTTAAGAAGGTGTTTACGTGATGCCAATATAATGTTCATGATTCTGTATGAGTTTATCCCAGCTCGATAATGAGACTCTGTTACTAGCATAAAAACTCAAGCCGGAGCACAATACCTTAGCGGGTGCCCTTCGGAAAAAGACTCGCACCTATGTTGTTTTGAAGAAAACTACCCTAAACTATTTAACAATTAGATTATTTGCACTCAATTTCTACGAGGTGACCTCGTAGAAATCGACAGCGAATAATCTAATTGTTTTAGTAGAGTTCCAACTGAAATAAAAGCAAATTACCCTTTCAAATTGTTTTTCTACGTATTATTAAACTTCACGCTTCAACAAAATCGCACAGACAATTGCCATTGGAAATTTGCAATTACTTACGTGCGCGCACTGGTTTGTACAATAATTTCAAGTTTTTAAAGTCAAAACACCGTTAATGACCTTCTTTTGTCTTCTCAGGAATTTAATTATCCATTTTCATCTAAACATTACGCCAAAAATTCGGGAAAAAGAAAAAACGTCGCCATTTCGTAGACGACGACAGCCACTGCACTCTAATAGCCCTATGTAAATACGCACGCTGATCTTGTTTCTACTAAACAATTAGATCATGAGCTCGAGATTTCTATTGCATGATGGTTAACAAGGGGGCAACCCGAGTCAACTATCACGAGTAGCTCAGCCGATCAGATGGCAGAATTTGCATCAGCATGCTAGTGGATATTCTACTGAATATGCACTTTAGAAATCGGTAACATTATCCACTGTTTTGGCCGTGCCTTTGTTGAGAAGAAAGAAGCTTAGAAACGGAAAACGACCAGTTGTCATTCCACCGAATTAATCGGCTATCAAACGCAAGCAGTGATGCTTGAGAACTGCATGGTGTTGCTCAGCAAGCATCAATCTCTTGAGTGTCAGGGTTTTCCTGTATTCTTGTTGACCCGGTGGGGGGGACACTGCCATATATGGGCTATGTAGGTATGTGCTGCTTTGAAAGGTATGGTTTTCAAGCAGTTTACTCTAGGATAGGGTATATAAATCAGAGCGTTTGGGTGTAAATAGGGTATAATTTTTCACAAAACTGACTAGTTGGTTGAAGATTTTATCT
>Ga0126339_10001116_pt1:0-12500 | contig 17381 bp, 11 predicted proteins | sample OrbTmetagenome_2_FD_92532 | JGI IMG/M metagenome (GOLD analysis project Ga0126339, IMG submission 92532) | Coral microbial communities from Petempiche,Puerto Morelos, Mexico - Orbicella T R C metagenome | ecosystem: Host-associated > Invertebrates > Cnidaria > Coral | place... | reverse complement strand
GCCATCCTCGTCGCCAAATGTAGTATAACGTATATGGATCAATCAGAGACACATTTTAACAACACAACAATTTTAATCCTCCGTTCAAGATGGCGTCCCTTCTCTAAACACATGTTCATTTCCAAATAAGGAAATACCAAATATGGACACACACATTACAATGCCAATTTCTGATGAACCTCTTTTAAGTGGCCCACCCCTATTGAGTGGCCACCTCCCATTTCTCCTTACCAGCCATTATACTTGTGTTTGACCCGTATGCAAAAAGTGTTTAGTGAGAAAATGCTGTCTCACTCGCCTTCCTCATATGTTTCATTGAACTGAAAAAGTGAAAAGATTTTCCTGTCTTTTCCTGTGTTTTCATACCATCTGGCATCACTTTGTTTAGATCAAACTGAAATATTCACATTGACTGAGTAATTGAAGAATTTAATCTGACAATAAATTATCATTTCATTCACCCTTGTTAGATAACAGGCGATTGTAACATACTTGGCGCCATGTGCCTAGTTAGTTATTTATCGCCTTGTATCCAACTTGGGCTCATGAAATGATATTGTTGAATATTCTCAGTTCAGGGAAGGAAGTTTGGGAGCCTCGTTTTTTATCCTTGTTCATTACAACAAGATTTAAGAAAGATATACAAATCGCTGAAAGGGAATAAAGCTTTTGAAGGCTTCAAGTTGGATGAGAGCTTCTACGACAGCAATAGCATTGCACTTATCCATGAACAGTTTATATCTGACACAGTAATGATGCAATTTCAGTATCAATGTTGTAAGGGCTCGTTCTAAGGAAAAACCTGACTAGAACTCTAACTAAAGTTGTTAGAGCGCCTGGTGTATGTAATTGTCAGGGACTTCTATAGGAAAGAGTCCCATTTGAGACCCAAAGTTTTCTCTTTGTGGAACAATTATTACATTGTTGACAAAACAGTAATTATGGCCAAGCTTGCTACATGTATAGACAATATTTCCTCTTTATCATTGAACGCTTTTAGCTTGCAGGCTGATGCCAATCAGGAAGCCACCAAGAGGGTTGTTGAGGCAGTGGTGGCTGATCATGTTGGATCTGCTAAGTGCCCTTGGTCTGCTGCTGAGATGAAAGGTAATAATAATTATTGTGCCAGTAATAGTTTGCTGTTGGGGTTGTTGACATATTTTCGACTAATTCACTTGCCAAGTTGTTATCGAACAGTTTGTTATCGGACAGTTCAATAAGCCAATAATATTCAAAGTTGTAGTTTAAATCAACCAATCACAACCTTGGTTTAAATAACCATAGAAACAGTGCACAGAGTCCTGAATTGGAGTTTTCTTCAAAATTGAGAATTTACGCCTCCTTTGTCAGTCTTTTAATACAAATTTTCCCTTTCTTTCATAACTTGGCTATTCTTTTCTCGGAAATTGTAATTTTTTATGATTAATCGGTAATAAGACTTTGAGTCGTCCAATTCAGTCTGTAATCATATAATCTTACTCGTGATAAACAAATCGGACTCCTGCTGCGCGGGAGTTACTCATCAATTATTGATTGAAATCGCTGGTTGGTGTCATTAAGGGCTGTTTAGTGGAGCTTCAAATATGTGATAATAAACGCTTGTATCATTGTAAGTCCATTTATCTCCAGTGATGTACTAATACCATTGGTGTATACTTTTTATTGGAAGGTGCTGCTGCCATTTATTTATTAAGAGTCTCTATGATGCTTCTACAAGAGCAAATAAAGGCAAGCTAGAGGCACATAAAAATCTATACACTCAGGAAGCAAGGAAGAGTGAGTGATAGATATATATCGACGTAAGTTGTTGTCATCATGTTAGATATGCTGTATATCTTGTCTTGTCAGACTTTCTGTATTTTATTGATTACTGTACATCACGAGTCACTTCTTTTGAGTTGTGGTCATGAACAGGACTAAAAATCAAGACTCCCAAATTTGAAAGATGCGAGTGGTTTAGTAAGGGCTATGTTATTTATGAGGGGTACAATACCTACAGCATGTCCAAGCCAAACTAATTTGTATTTTCTCCTGGTGTGTACTTGACACTTCGTAAGGAGAGGTGCCTTTTCAAGTGAACAAAGTAACAGATCAGATGATGAATAAATGTGCTATACACCCATGAGTCTTTAGGTCACCCATGTCTTTAGGTCAATAATACATTAGTTACCAGTAACCTTTTGTGTCCTTTCTTTGATTGCCTAGAAATTAAAATTCAAAAGAGATTCACATCTCTCAGAAACATACCTTGGTCAGAGAAGGAAAAGGCTATGGCGGAGTTAACTGTAGGAAGCTTTACCTATACTAGCTCGTAGAGTCTGACTTTTCGGAAGATAAAAACGGAGAGACGTACCTTACTGGGTATCTCGTAAAAGAGTTACTTTGGGAAAGGTCAACGATGACAAAAGTCAAGAAAGCCCTCGATGATGCTCACAACAGGAGCCTCAATCCAAGAGCGAGGGAGAGCGAGGGTAAATATGGTGCCAAGACGGCCTCATACAATGCTATCAACGTGATTTCGGCCCATTGGAGGCCTGGACTGAGCAATCAGATCTGAGGATGCAGTTCATACTCCCAGCACTCCGCTTCTGGCAACTGCAACTCCATCCACTCAGCCTCAAACAGCAGCTACTCCACCTCACAGAGCCTGTTCGGCAAGGGGAACTCCTCTTAACCGGACCCATCCTTCCTCTACAAGTACCAGTCCCACAGCAATTTCAATTTTCCCAATAACAGTGTTTGAAGTGATTCTAGAACAATGTTATCAATTTTCCTTTTTCTATCGACGCAATTTTAAAATGATTTCAGGGCAAGGTTTTGAATTTTCCAATTTTTCTGTGAACAATGTTTTCAAGTGACATTGAAGCAAAAAGTTTAATTGTTTGTTATGTGTACATGTTGAGACATTTTCACCAATGATGTCAAAGTTTGAATTATTCAAGGTTATCAGTTTTGCAATGATAAAGAACAAGGTTTTCATTTTCAGTGGCATTGTCATTTTTCAAATGATTTAAGAACAAGGTTTTCAATTATTTTAAACTTATTGCTGTTACAGTTATGTTAAATTACTTACGAGAGAAAGTCTTTTTTGAGATATACACGTATACCAGATTGCGAACACCGCAGTTTGATTCATTGACTGACCCCATACTGTACCTTAAATATAAACCTTTACTTAGCTTTAAAATTGAGCAACCAGTTTATCGGCTTTGCTTTTAAATTATGTAAAATGAAGCTGATTGTTTATTGTTTGTACTTGTGGGATTTGAATTCCCACATAATGGGTACACGATATGTGAGCAGTTCATACAGCTGCTTTACATAAAAGAATAAAGTTGACTTTACGCCAAGTGCAAACTTGGCGTAAAGACGCTTTTACTCTACATTTACACGTATACGTAAAGCTGAATAAAGTCGACTTTACGCTGAGCGTAAATTTGGCTTAAAGATACCAATACTATATATTTACACGTATCGTAAAGCTGGCGTAAATCTCCACTTTACAACAGCTTTACGCTGTACTTAAAGGCTCTTAAAGAAGTCTCATTACACAAACTTTACGCCAAAGCGTAAAGGCAGCATAAAGTTTGCCTTAACATATTGTAAAGGTGACGTAAAGCTTTGTAAAGCAGAACTTTATAGTAGCTTTACGCTAACATTATGCAAACTTAAATTTGTGTTTTCATGCTGTGTTGCTTACCAATACCAAATGATTGACGACGAATCTTACCAGGTACAACTATTTTTCACGTCCAGGCGGACGCTTCATACATTCAATCTTGTGGCCACCTCTCCACAACGGCAACAGCCACTAAAGCGCGTCTCGACTGCCAAAATAACCTCTTAACAACGGGCAATTAATCAACAAGTGACGAAGGCTATATACAAAACCCCGTTTTTACTGTAAAAGATCATAAAACCTGATCCGTATTGCGCGCCGTTGGTCTCTCTTTCTGTTTGGTTTTTGTCTTATTCATAAACCATGATTGCGTTAGTATTTTCTGCAAAATAAGCATTTTTTAAGATAAAAATTTCTCAACCCCGAAAAAACAGGTGTCATATTACACTCCTACCTTCCTATATTTTTTCAACTTGTTTTTTACAAACAGTCAAATTCAAGGCTACAGCACCAGAACAGCCAATAATTATATCGTGCATCATTGCCAGACTAATCTAAAAAAATTCACAATTCTTTACCAAGGTCCAAAGATATGGAATTCCCTTCCTGTTACAATCACTTCATTGTCAAGTTTTTCCCATTTTAAGAAAAAGCTGCAAGAGTTTTTAGTAAAATAATTACTGAACTGGCAAAGCCGCACACTGTTGCACTATTTATGTAACCGTATTGTTACGTACGAGGTGGCCTCAACTACAAGCCTGATGGTTTCTAGAGGTCACCTCGCCTCACATTAGAACATTTATAAATACTGTACATTAAGTAAAAAGGCAAAATAAACAGAATGAATGAATGAATATAACGGCCTCCTCTCTTCAACGGCCACTTTCTTCTGTCCTCAAGGCTACCGTTGCGGAGAGGTTCGTCTGTAATACTCTCTATCTAACTGTAAGCTCTATGTTAAGATATTTTCAATGATTGTGAACAGCTATTGACAAATTAAACCATGGAGGAATCGTGTGGGGTGGGAACCGACTATCGAATGTGCTTTATTGACGGAAAGTTTTTAATTATTTTTCAGAGTCATTTTCATATTTGCCGAAAGTTTCCTGTTCTGTGTACTAACAAGTGTGGTGTGAGAAATATTCCGCGAGAAAAGGTTTGTTTTGTAACCTTAACTCAAAGCAAACTTCAGCACCTTGTGTACTAATTTCACGGCTCAAGAGCAGTAAGACATTGCGCTTCAAAACAGAAGTGTTTAAATTAAAAAGATCTCACGGCGCAAAGAGACAGCTATTTGTTTGTGCTTGTTTTACAGTGTAGGTAATAATAACGAAAGGCCTCTAGGTATTGATACATTTAGATTAAAACAAATAACTCTGTTTAAATCGAGGTAGTCTGCGATAAAGTTCTAGTTTTGTAGGCTAAGTTGCAAAGGGGCGTGCATAACGCATAATGATGTGTTCCGGGAAATGATTCTGTCCACATAGACTCAGAGGGGTGTCTATAGGGTGCGAGGCCTACCTCTGGAGTAACTATGGGCTAGAACTGCAGGAACTGGCAGGCCAGAAGGCGAGCTTTAGCGAATTTGAAAGATCTTTTAAGGTTAATGTCAGATTCTTTTGTGGTTGTTTGTATCTTCAGCTTGATGTTCATGTTCGCGATGAATGTCCTGCAACCGAAGTTCAGTGTGGATACAATTACTTGGGATGTGAAGCAGTGGTATGAACTTGTTTATATATTCAAAATTATAATTTTCAGGTAGAAATTCAGTGTGAAGCCAGGGATTTAGGATGTACCGCATCTTTCATTGACTGGTCATTCTAAACTTGTGAATACATTGAGGACGAACTGCACAAAAAGAAAATATCACGTGTTGTTTCACGCCCCATGGCGTAGTCTAACATAGGATGGGTATTTGGGTGTTCTCAGTAAGCGTTGCCCTAAGAGACAATACACAAAACTGGCGACAACGACTTTATCTAAATTACATGTTTTTTTTTTTCATGCGGACCTTAGGCCGAATTGGAATTTGGAAATGTTACGTTGGTTTTTTAGGAGGGAGGAAATCAATCCATGGCACCAAGGGAAAAGTCGTATCACAAATCATGACGAAAATAAACAACACATGGCGCCAGGCCAAAGTCGAACGGAGACCACATTGTTTAAGGCAAGCAGTCACACCCTCGGGGGAGAGGAGGGGAAACTCACATGTGATGAGGTGGAGGATGCTCGTCGAAAAATGTTAACTAAACCCCTAAAGAAAACCAATCTGGGCGTGACTCGAGCTTTCTCTGACCCCTAAAACATACCACTTAGAACGGAAATGACGGCGTTTCTATGTATTACTATCATGATTTGTAGAGTGCGGCCATAAAGATGCCTTGACGGCTAAAAGTAGTAGTAGCATTTCGTCCTGGGGACCCTAAGTGAGAACAAAATCCGTGATTGATAGCCCTAGGCGAGTATCCCCGACCACTTCACATGGGGGCCCTCCTTCCCTCCCCCCCCCCCTACTCTACCTCTCGGGCTCTCTCCAATGCGTTATCTTAGCTCCCCATACAAAGCGTACTTTTGACAGTTTTTGTGGCGGAACGGATTAGAAATTTACTAAGTGTATACCACTGAACAAATTGATTGACAGTGTTTCCAGGAAATTCTACATCACTTGAAATAAAATTGTGGACTTAAATGAACCAGTGGTGAGATTTTAAAAGAACTAGTTTCTCTGCTTTTTAATCAGCCGTATTTTAGATTGTGATGGACTTATTTCTCTGTTTACAGTTTCCAAGATCAGGCACCGAATCTCACTATAAACTTCAAACTGAACAGCATTTCAACTTAGTCCTGCGTCGAGTTAATGAGCTTGGCGCTGTGACTATGGATCAGTCACAAGAGATAGAGAGATTGATGTCCAAGGATAAGCGGCAGTCACGATGGATAGAAGGACAGTCAAGAAAGATAGAACAATTGTCACATGAGAAAGAGAGATTGATGTCCAAGGATAAGCGGCAGTCACAACAGATAGAGAGATTGACATCCAAGGATAAGGAGCAGTCACAACAGATAGAACGACAGTCACAACAGATAGAGAGATTGATGTCCAGGGATAAGCGGCAGTCAAAACAGATACAGGAATTGATGTCCAAGAATAAGGAACAGTCAGAAAAGATGGAGAGACTGATGTCCACAGTTCAGGATAAGCCACCGCAGAGAGAGCAACGGCTTTTGTTTGTTTGTTTGTTTGTTTTGTTTGTTTTGTTTGTTTTGTTTGTATTGTTCTGGTTTTTTGATCTTGAACAATTTTATTTGTTTGAGCTCGGTTACAAATATTTATTTTCCATCGGAACACTTTTCTTTAACTTTGTAAAGACTAGTTGTGTCCTTGTTGTTGGTTCGTTTTTTTCTTGGTTTCTTTTTTTTTGTCTTGCAGAACATTTAAGGTAACACCTTAAATAATTACAAATTAAAAATTACAATAGCAAAGTACTGTGCTAAGGCTACATCGATATTACAATATACATTTCTTATTTACACCCGGTGTTACTTGCTTACATTAGGAAAAACGAAAGAAAATTAACTAATTCTGGCAACACACATTAGCTGCAATTAAATCAAACAGGATAAAAAACAAGAAAAAGGAAAACTTAACAGCAAATACACAAAAATCCAGCAAAGCGTGGCCACGGTCAAAATTTAACTTTCCTTTATTTCGAGTTTATAGAGGGGTATTTATGAGTTTTCAAAGGTTTTGGGGTTCATTTTTCTAAATACGGCCTGCTTTCAGGAATATTTGGCAAAATGGATTTCGCGCTCTTTCTAGCAAAAAAATGGCCCGATAAATTGGCAAAAAATAGCGTTGCAAAAACGTCTTCGCGTTAATAGTTAAAATTATGTCTTCAGGAATTAGATACTAATATTAAAAGAAGAAGTTTTTGGCACTCTACAGTTGTCTGTTTTTCGGTTGCAGATGATAGCTGTCACTGTGAAAAACACATCCTTTGATGAAGCCGTTGTTAAGCAAGTTTTAGCCTATAATTGCAATAAGACTTTTCGTTATGTGGCCGAGCTCGAATCGAGCTCATTTTATGGCTATAAAGTGCCGAAATATTCTTCTTGCACGAGATATAAACATTTGCTTGGGTTTCCAGCGGGCGCTTTGAAAAATGCCACCAAAATCAGAGAATTTTCTATGAAATTCCAACTAATTTGCGTATTGTCAAGGTAACGAAACACTGACACGCGAGCGAAAAGCGGTTTAAACTGTTGCTTCAAACAATCCGCTTCCAATAGCAATTGATTTAAAGTTTTTAATTCTGTTATTCTGATACTGCGATGGATGTGGTGATAAAGAAGTATATTATATAAAACTAGTGGTAATTAAAGATTAGAGCCGTGCGTTCACGCGAGTACTTTGCATGGTTGGTCTACTTTGGCGGCGTTCAAATGACGCGATAGAAAACTAAGTTTGCACGATTTGCAAGTGAAGTTGAAGTCTGCGTTAAAAGTGTTTTTAAAGTAATTAAGTATTAACTTGTACTGGACAAAATATTTTCCATGAAAGGCATTTGACCTGTTGGCGACACTTAGAATCCAATTTCTGATCGCCAAACATTCCTTGAGAAAATAAAGTTTTGACTAGCGACCCTGCAAGACAGTGCGTTGCCAAATATTTTTAATTTTCTTCAGTGTTTGTATTTGTTTACATTGCTCGAATATTGACATCTTGTTTTCACAAATGAAAAAGGTGAATTAGCGCTGGCGGGTCAAAATAAATGCAGCTTTGCAGAAATCATACACACTTCGAATCTGAACGGCGAATACATGACTGCGTGCACGCGCCCATAATGTAATTTGTTCCTGTTGTGGGGTGGGGGCAGGGGGGGAGGGAGGGAAATCCCTCCCAAAATTCTCGATGCAAACTGGGTTAGGATTGCGTTACATCACTTGAATGCAATGAATTTAAGTTAATTACTGAGACTCTACAAAGGTCACCAGGTGATGGCGTATTCTTTGTTACTGTATAGAATATTTTATGAACTATAATAAATCATCCCTTAAACCTGAGATGAATGCTCTTCTACGAAACTATTAATTGGATAAAGTTCCTGTGTATGTCCATACACCTCTCGGAAATAACTATGCGGCGAGATAACTTAGTTACTAGATTCAGCCTGTAAACGCATGTCGGGCTCGATGATTTACTATCACCATTTTTCCACGTGTAAAGTGTTTGTTAGCTGATGCACGGAATGGCATGCAATTCCTGAGGCAATTTTAACAAGAAAAATTAACAAATAAATTATTCCAAGCAAGCCCTGATTATGTTCACGGCCATGGATTCCCTTTCGCCACTCTCACTCTCACAGGTGTTCGAAGACGTCGTTTAGATGTTAGAGTCACTTAAGGATGTTTATGAAAGGCACTAAACATGCAAACACCAGAAAAGAGCCTAATTGTTCCTTAATTTATCCAAAAAAAGCAGCTCACCCATGTGACAGAACCATAGCTTCAAACTGCAACGAAGAATTTAATTTTATGTTTAAGAACGGTTTTAACGAATTTCCATTTTTTATTTCGTTAAACAGAGCTCAGTCGTGCCAACTTCATATAACTTTTTGGGCTTCCCGAAGTAACGAGCCCTATTCCGTCCAAAGTAACGAGTGTCGTTACTTCACTCGTTACTTTCGGAAGTTTACAATGATGCAAACTAGCCGATTACTGAACTTTGAATCTGGGTTGAAAAAAGGCACAAGGCAAGAAATCCGCAGCCCAAATATACTTTCATCTCAGAGAATCAGTAGTGCATCATTACGCCTGTATAAACATTCAAATTAAATTATGAAATCGAATTAGCTTTAATTTTCATTGAAAATATCACGAAATTTTACATTCGACAAATAAACTTGTTCGGTAAATTGTCCAACACGGAGCAAACAGATGTGGCAGAAATGAGTTTGGCCTCTATACAATAATCACTTAAATTTCTGTTTTTTTTTTTAGAAGGAACAGATGTCTTGGAAGGAACGAAAAAAAGCACCATTAAGGGTGGGGGAGGAGTGGATCGTCCTTGCTCCACGTTCGCCTTGGTGTCTAATAGTGATCTTGCTCAGAAAGGAAAACGCTGAAAATAATCATGTGCTGAATATATATATTCTCCTATCAGACCGGTACTCATTTCCTGAATCTTAAAATAATGCTATCTCCAGAGTTTCTAATTTAGTAAATTGGTCAGGCGCAGTCTTTACAATGTGTGACGCTCCTGGCATGGGAAAAGAGAGGTGAAATCAACAACTCTTGATCAAGGGATCTATTTTTGGCGTAATTGAACAGTCCGTCTTAGAAGCGTCATGGAGAGCAGGGCGTGTTCGTTTCTCACCATCGTTGGAGGTTATTGCTGTTCTGATACGAAAGATATCACTGCCGGAGTCTGTGGAGATGGTTCCTTTGCTTAGCTGTAATCGAGATATTTCAAGAACTACCTTAGTCGAAATGAAGATTTTTCGAAGAAGTGTAGCTGCTATCCACCGTAAAATACTTTCTCACTTTGTAATGTGGTAATGGTATCGTGTGAAGAATTTGTGGAGCATAAAGACGACGCAGTCACACTGGGACCGCAAAATACAAATAACATAGATGAAAGGGTACAGTAAACTGCCATTGAAAAGCTCCACTCTCATTCGCCCTTAAAAAAGCCTCCGGGTTCGGGTTATATTTAAGCCCTTCCCTCCCAACTTAACGGCATTAACTAAGAGATTATAATCCTGCCAAGATATTATGATCCTGTATTAACTTATGTTCACACATTAATAGCTGTCATTAAAATAGCCATTATCAAATAAGTAGAGAACAAAAACACATCAAATCCAACTGTTTAATCCGAGTTTCCCGATTGGCCACAAATTGTAATTATAAATGAAATAAATTTGTTGTGGTACTAGAATGCATTTCCTGATCTTGAAAATTTCATTTCCATCGGTGTGCGTCACAGCCGTTTATGAAGCAGCGTCACCGACTGACGTTAACGTGACTTTAGGTCGTGACCTTTGACCGAATGAACTACCGGTAAGTGACTTTCCTCAACAAAATCTGGACCGCAGCATAAAATGGAGAATAGCTGTACGGCATGTAAAAGTAAGTCATACTTTTTTAGCTGTGAAGCAGAGTTTAGCGCAATAATTTCATTTAAAACCTGCGTTTTCGGCTCAAATACGTCTGTGCAATGAAGTGTGAAGTGTCGGTAATATGCTAATTAGTTCAAATTTTAGTGAAATTACTCAATTTTCGAAGACGTTTAATAACTCGCTCGCTTAAAAACCCAGACTAGTTTTTACATGATGTGTAAGGAGAACACTTAGACACGTTATAGCCAAAAAACGAGCCCGATTGAACAATGGCCACATATCGAGCAGTTGGTTTGTAATTATGAAGTGAAACTCGATTTGCTGAGACTGTGGTGAAGCCTTATCAAAGAATATGTTTTCTCGTGGCAAGAAGCATCATCTAAGTAGGCATAAATAAAGTGTCAGATACTTCTCCTTTTAAATTGGTTTCTTTCTTTCCCAAGATATAGGCTTTATTACTTACGCATAGAGATTTACGCGAATGCTAATTTATGCTAATTTTTCTACTATTTTTCGCCAGCGAGAGTGCGAAAATCGATTTTCTCAAATAATTAAAAAATCTGGCCGTGTTTTGAGAAAGAAACCCCGAAACCTTTGAAAAATCGTTAATACCTTATTACAAATTGAAAATTACGATTGGTTTCATTTTTGACCGTGGCCACAATTTTTGCATTTTGCTCGATTTTTCTGTGCATTTGCTCTTAAATATACAACTGAAATAAATAAATTAAAAAAAGCAAACAAACAACTAGTACCGCGTGGAGGGGGGACGAGGAACGATTTCTGATCTTGATTTAAGGTGGCTGGTACCAGTTTTCTCGCGCGGGGAGTAGATCACCATCGTGCGTCACGCATGAGTAACACGCACGATAGAGGCGCAAGATTTGAAACCCGACCCGCTTTTTTCGCGCAAGGTCACTTTTTACTCATGGATGACGTAATTTACGTCATCCATGAGCTTAATAGGCAGTCCAATGGCACTCACTCACTCACTCGATTCTGATTAATTTATTCATTAAATCCGGATTAAACATTTTTCTCCTACCTCCACTGCTAAGTATTGTTTTTGTCTCGAGGAATTCTTGACATATGTTTGACTGGTTTTATCGGGGTACTACAAAGGCGTAATTGTTGTCCAACAACATGGCGTAACACGGCCACGGAGGTCGAAGGTGGTTTTTTGTTCGATCTGTAAACACGGATTCCTTCGTGGGTTGAAAAATGGAAAGTTTTTACGCTAAGGAACACTTGCTATGACAAATCGACAATGAAATCCTGTAAGCGACGATCCTTGCATCGAAATCTTGAAAGCTACAATGTCAATCGACCGTGGTCCGTGGAGAAATCGACGGAATCGTTTAAAAATGTCTTAATGTCACCCGGAGGAGGAATGAAATGAATGCCGTGTTATCTGGAAGCTAAGGGGCAAGATTTCCGTATAACCCCATACATTTATTATGCATACAGTTCTTTGTTTAACTAGACAATAGAGTAAACAATAGCGCTCCTTTGAGACTTATTTGATTTGAATAACTCTAAATTTTACCATTTTTTTTCTAAGCGTCGCATACTTTTAGACTTAAATTTTTTTTCCAATTTTCCATCTAAAATACGCAAAAATGGAACGATTTCTTGGAGAGTTTTAGGTCTAAATTACGGACATCCGATGCGAAATATCATAATTTGGGCCGCATTTACCGTATTTTTAAACTGAACGCAGGCTTAAAACTGCTTAAAATAATAGCGATTTAGACCTGTTC
>Ga0126339_10001115_pt1 | contig 17394 bp, 10 predicted proteins | sample OrbTmetagenome_2_FD_92532 | JGI IMG/M metagenome (GOLD analysis project Ga0126339, IMG submission 92532) | Coral microbial communities from Petempiche,Puerto Morelos, Mexico - Orbicella T R C metagenome | ecosystem: Host-associated > Invertebrates > Cnidaria > Coral | place: Petempiche,Puerto... | reverse complement strand
GACCTTGAATGAAAATACAACCTTGAAACATACACACTGCAAAGGGGAAAAGCCGTAGCAGACTACCAAGGTAGACACAAACCGGAAGTGAACCGAGCAGGGGTGAGTACTTATGGGACTACTTTATCAGAGCTATCAATTGCGCTCTGCACTATCTGAGATTGTCTCACTAGTTGTATTTTCTAAAAGCTAAAAATATAAACAGTTGCCTGAAATAACACCAAAAACAATTGCCCATAGCCCATTGCAAAAACGTGAGAGGACTGGGGCGAGTTTCTTAAATTGATTAGAAATCTAAACATTTCAACTGAAATAAAAAGTTTACTAAATGAAAAGCTACCCAGTCAAATTTGAGAGTTTTCAGCGGAAAATTGTCCAAATGGGAGCCTTGCAAAAGCTGCAAAATTCCGTACAAACCCTTAAAATTTTGTGGCCCGGCCTGACTACCAATCCATACAAACTCTCTATTTTAGGTGATATTTGAAGAGCTATCATTTCGCCATTTTCCTCTCTAAATACTTCTTTTCTTGCTTAAGATTCTCAAATTTAGTTGATCTTTCATTTGAATATCTTAGTTTTTCAAACAAAAGGAAAAAAAAACACTCTTTCCCAGTCCTCTCACGTTTTTGCAATGGGCTATGGGACCTCGAGAAATTAAATTTCAAGTTCAGAGAAATTGTGCAGTCACAAGAAAGATTTCATCATCATTTTCATTTTACCAGTACTTTGCAGTGTTTCATATGAACTTAAGAATTTGTTTTCGACATTTGGTGTTGTTAGAAATGATTTCTTTTGAGAAGATATTTAAAACAGTTTGCAATACCATGTAAATAATCTTGGTACAGAGTTTTTGTCCACTTGTTACTCAAACTTCTGGTGGATTCCTTCTTAAACATTTGCCGGTATATTCTGCGAAATAGTTTTCTGTGAAATGGCCATTGTTTTATACATCAGGAAAAGGGATTTGACATACCACCATGGATCAGTAACCGGTTGCGACTCAGTGCTAAGTAGTATAGCTGTTAAGTTTATATTTTTGGAGAAACTGGATCACAAAACTTAGAAAGCTAAATCACAAGCTGGGAGTCCTGAGACAATATGTAGACAAATGATGAAAAAAGGAAATTTACGCCGAAGCAGTGCTTTTCTTTGAGAAACAGTCATCATAGAACTAATCACTACGTATAGTGTTTGCCGAAAAGTTTTCATTGAATTAGCAATAAATCAAAAGGTGAAGAAAAATCTGGTCAGTTGAGTCGAAGCGTAGAAAAGGTCGCTTGAGTTAAATTTCAATCCACGCTCTGATTTGTTTGATCAAGTTGCACCAGGTAAACGGTCAAGCAGATAAAACATGCATGTATCAGAATGATACCATTCGTATTTTTTTTACGCGGAACAACTGTAGTCTTTTGTCAATTGTGGGGATTTCAAGGCAAGAAAACTCATTTTGCCTATACACACTACCTCTACATTTCTCGCCTAAGAGGTCGGCCTCGCTCTCACTTCCAATATCGAGAAAGACTGGGTCTAAATGCATGGTTGCCAAGACAACTCGTAAGCTTTGTTGTCAGCTAATTGTGGTCGCCATATGCATTGTCATTAAAACAAAGTGTGGAAGGATTTTAGGATTTGTAGTTTTCAGTTCTTATCTTCCCTGGAGATTTTGCCCTTTTAACTTTTCATCATGTCCATGGCAACGAATTACAGATACGAAGTCGAGCGACCTGGAGCGAAAAATCTAAGAAAAGCTCTGAAAAGGCAAGAAGAGAGGATCAAGGTGTGTGGAAGTTAAATTTAAAAACCCGAGCGATCTTTATTCAGTTTTTGTCTTTTGTGCCCTTGACTGATCGTATACAGATTATATCCATTGTCCTTTCGTAAACTGCAAGGAAACGGTTCAATTTTCTTTCTATTATCTCTCTCCAATTATTTAATTTGTCGGAAGCTTCTTTAGCTTAGAAAAGGTCTATACAATTTAAGCTTACATGTATTTAAAGGTCAAGTCTAACATGTACATGTAGCGTTAGGAAATTTGTTAAAGCCTTTGACATGAATGCTCATATACTACTCAAACTCAAAAACATGTACATGTAGAACTTGTAGACATGTATCTGAACTTAACTAACGCGTGATCAGGTTAAAGATGGAAGTGTCTTTCCAAAGCTCTTTTGCGACTACTAGCTTGTTAAAACACCCATGATCGAGTTTCTGGTTGTGTCCTGGTGTACCGGTACACAGAGGGAATAACCATTGTGCTCCTTTCTTTACGAACCTTTGTTTAGCTGTTGAACATTGTTGAGTCTTTTGTATCGGTTCTTGTGAACCGGTACACGAGGACAGAACCGAGTTTCTTGTCCCCTTCAAAAGGGAAACTCTTCAGCTTTGACACTCGACTATCTGCTGTACTGTAACTTTTAATATGTGTCATAATACGTATTTCGATTCAATTAATTTCATTGCGAACTCAAAAAGTAATAATATGTTTCTCTTGAGAGATTCTCCTAGAAAAATATTATCTAAATAATAATTATATTTAGAGACTAAATGCAATTTTGAGACGGCATTGCTTCATTATTGGTTGGGAGAAAATACATTCTCGTATTTTGAAAGAGGAATACATCATTACATGACTTCAAGGACCATTCACCACCACTGCCTCTATTATGACAACAGTGATAAATTGTTCCATGCTTTTACCAAGTAGAGATCTTCTACCTTTGCATGTACGCTGTATCTTAACTGCACTTATCTCCTATTAAAGTTGAAGAAGTTTTCAGCAGGGCACTAGATCATGAGAGTTTATGGTGTACAACCTAGTGCAGTTAACCTGATCATGTTATGAAGTGTTGTCTGTACAATGTAAAATAGTGCACTATTCAATGACCACCATGCAAAAATGAGCAGGCAAGATCCCTTTCTGAAATAAATGTTTATAACCCTGTATAGTTTTATTTCTCTCTGGCAGAATGATGAGTTCAACTCAGAGCAGGAAGCAAAGGTCAAGAGGTAAGCCCTGTCTCTTTAAACCATTGACTATGTGCCAGCTGGCTGTAACCGGCTGTGATGAGCGTTGGCCTTTGTTCCACTTCTGATGTCATTGATCACCCCAATGACCAAAATGGACATCATCAATACTCAAGTTCTGCAGGAGGAAAAGATCTTTCTAGTGATATCCATATCAGAGTGATCGGCTCAGTGGAGCCTGAAATACATGTATGTACACAAATGCTCAGAAATTTGAATGAAAAACTCGGAGCAAAATTTCCTGCGACGACACTTTAAGCTACTCCATGGTAAAAATTGCCCATCTCACCGATGCTTACTCAGAAATTTTTGAGCTGAGAGCAAGCCCAATAGAAGGTCAATCACTGCAGCAAAAAGATTAGAAAGGAAGAAAAAGGAAAGTCAAAAAAAAAAAAAGGAAAAAACCCAAAAGCCTAAAGATGTAGGTCACTATCTCGTCCAAAAACTCGAAAATTATTTTGATTTATGCGCATGCCTGGGCAAAAATGTCACAAAACGTGATGGTAGTACAAAGAAAGGAATGCTGTCATGTTGCAAATGCCTTTTTGGGTAGAATTGAGCTACATGTAGTGTAGTTTGGGTTAATGATGTAATTTTCAAGTAAAAGCTAGTGACTCCGGGGGTGACTGCAGCCCTTTTTAAAAAATAAGCCCCAATCCTCCACACAAAAGCTGTTGTAAAACAAACCCAGCGGATGGCATTAGCTTCCCCAATGCCTTCTTTGTTAAAATGAAAATGCCTATACACACCTGTCTTAATGCAGGACTTTGGACTGTAGTTTGTTTATATTTAGGTAGAGAAATAAATCAAAGAAACAACTGGGAACAATTTTCCGAAAGGGAAATATTTATGCTTCCTTGAGAATATTTTAAATTTGAATTGCTCTGAGCCGGTTCTTTGAAATTCTGAAAGACATTCATTTGATACACTTGTACATGAATAAATTAAGTTATCTTTCTACTTTGAAAGCGAATCAACAACAGCTTTCCATGGTCTACTGTGATAATTCAATTTGACACCCTCCTTCAGTAAGCACTGTTCTAATTTTCGTAACTGCCCCTTAGTGCTCCAATTACTAAAGTGCCATTCAAGACTATGATATACATGACCATGTATCTGAGTCAGAATAGACTGATGACAGGACAAACTACATGTGCAGTGTATGTGGCCGGTGCTTTCTTATCTGAACACAACACTAAAAATATTGAACAAGTAAATGGTGAACCTTAAACTATGACAATACAGGACAACCTGATTGAAACAGTTGAGTTACAGATCTTAATGCAGTAATTGTTTTTCATTAAAATGCTTTGTCACAATCACATACATGTATGTTATGTGTTAGCGCTGCTATCCCATAACCCCATAAATTATTAAACAAACTTTTAGACTAGCTTATTGCACTAGATCATAATTTGATTGAGTCATCATTAATTTTATCTAAAAAAAAAATAAAGGAAAAATATACCATTACAAGGTACACGTTGTCTGAAATTATGTTTCCTTGAAAGTGAATAACATTGGAAATTTTTAGTAACTTACATGTACATGTAGAGGAAAGCTTCAGTGTGTAGGTTTTGCAAAATATTATCACAGATATGCCATCAATCAAAACTGTTTCATATATGGGTTTTTAAGTAGATGGCGGCAGTAGCTGCCAGATTTATTTTCCCTCTTTCAAGACTTTCTGTTCTGGCCTAAACCTAAGGCTGTTTAGTGTGAAGTAGCAGTGAAACAACCTTGTCCCCAGGGTCTCTCTTCTTCATCCCTGTCACCCCTCTTAAAGCAAGAGGACTCTCGCTGTAAGAGATAAAGAAATGATTATGTTTTGCCACCTGTTATGTATTGTATTTCTTTAACCACCTGACCTAAAAACTACCAAGACCCCTGCATACAGGTGTTTTATTATTAATTCTTTCCTGATGTCTTGTATTGTTCTGCACTTGACCCACTGTTAGCGAACAGTTAGAGGCTACAGCTGTAGATGTTTTTTTTTACTAAATCATGTACATGTATGCTCCTTCTGCAGTGAAATCAGGGTCAACCAAATTGCTGACTGGATGGAAAAGCAGGAAGAGGTATATAGAACTTAGAATGTTTTCCCTAGTTGAAGAAACTATTTCAGTAATGATAATTTTATATGATATTCATATTAATTGATTGAATAAAAAATGATAGAACAGGAAATGAAGACCATAGCTAAGGCATAATCTCAGTACAATGTACATGTACAATAACTGTAGTTATTAACCTTTACAATCATGCAGGCATTAACATACTGTACTATTTTTTTTTTTACAGGATAGGTTTTCCTTTATATATATACATAAGCAATAGCCTCCATTTGGTGCAAAAATATGCTCCCAGATATATGTCTCCTGACATTATCTATTCCAGGAAGGGAACAGTATTCTGAGATTGTGGCTTCAGGAAAACTGTGATTTATTTTTTTATTTATTTTGAAAACTCCCTATTTGTCCTTTAAATATTTTTCACAATGCACGCAGGTTTGAAAATTGGGAAATATCCTCGGATATAATCCCCAGTTTTAGCTGGGGAATATTCAGTCACATGACAATTTGTTTAGACCATTCGCATGCAAGCAAAAATATTTGATGGATTATAAAAGCTGATATAATTGAAAGTCTTGATAATGTAACATATATACATACATTTCAATATGGTCCACAGTTAATCTGTATTGAAAATCTGATATCGCAGAATAGTGAAAGGCGCATGCTAAAGCAATGGGCTGCTGACTCCAAAGAAGAGCTATCTTTAGCTAATAAAGAACTGACAGCTGTAAGTAAATTGTAAATATTTAATGAGATTCAAGATCATACCTCCATATGGAAACATATGGAGTCACTTACAATTTAGCAGTAACACTGTGCTGTAGTAATGTTTTAGCATTCACAGAGGGAGATGTTCTCTGAAATTAAAATTGATATTAAATATTAATGAAACAATTGAAGGGGTGTGTGAAATGTATGTAAAACGTACCCTATATGTAAGTGACTTTTGGAAAACTTGAAATACCTTCCGCTGCCATCGTTACAGTTTACTCTGGTTTTCATTATTGTCTAAACAGAACTCTTAATTATTACTGTAGTTCTTTTTGGACAAATAATGAAAACCAGAGTAAACTGTAATGATGGCTGGAAGGTATTGTGTAGTTCCAGAAAATATCCATACCTCCCCCACAGAAGGGATTTTTTCTAATACCTCCCCACCCCTCTGGAAATTCCAGTCAAGCTTTGTACATTTCTTTAAATTTTTTGGTCTCAGAGAACCCCCACCCCCCAGAAAATACCAATCCCTTCTGTGGAGGGAGTATAGATACTTTTTGGAACTGCACATTTCAATCCTAGCTACCTCATAATTTTCCAAAAGTCACTTAGGGCTTTATTCCACACACCACTAGTTAATTGAATGCCAGTGGATATACTGTATTTCTATGATTTTTCTTTACTCTATCCAGTGCTCTGATGGGGGGCAGGAGAACACTGCATGTTATATCACAACGCTAATATAGCAAAATGCTGGTCATGATCAAATATGCCAGGTTGTTAATAATGTTACACACAGTAGTTTTATAAGGATGTGGAATGATTAATTCTGACACGTTCACTAATTTTTGGAATCCAAAACCACTAAAAACACAGATTTGTGCATAAGATCTATCAAAGATAATCATCTGAGTGGTGCACTGGCTTAACTTATTAGTACTGTACTATTATAAGATAGAATGTACAATGTTCACATACATACATGTACGTATATATTCATCACATTATGGGGTGAGGACTTGATAAGTCCTTATAAATTTTGACACCTACGGTCTAGGCAACATATTTAACTAGCATGTTAATGACATGCAATTTTCTAGGTAAGGCTTCCCTTTGTGTCAAGGTGCATATATGAGAAACGGGTATTGTACCAATAAACAAAGTGCAAGGACATCTTCATGTAGTTGGCAGACTACATCTACAGTATGTGTAGCTATTTCAGGCCAAAAAAGTCAGGTCTGTGATGAGCCTCTTTAGGCTTGGAAACAGTATCTGGACGCCCCTTTAGTTTGAATATGTTGTCCATTGTTCTCTATGGTTAAATGTGGCTTATAAATATGATTTAGGCAAAGTTAGAGTAAAACCAATGCAGTCAGCGGTTTCCCCTTTTACAGTATGTGGCTCGCGGGGCGGCCCTTTGGAGATTTGCAGGGCTGTTATGTCACATTGCATTGTACGTACTGTACTCCTAGCTGTTCGTTGCGGATCATTTGCTTTGTATTTTGGTGAATCTTTGTGGATTCTCGTCAGTCAATTTAGTCATGTCTGTGATGAGCCACTTTAGGCTTGCAAACAGTATCTGTACACCCCTTTAGTTTGAATACACACTGTATGTTGTCTGTTGTTCTCTATGGTTAAAGACTTGCTACCCATACAGGTGCATCTCATAATGTTTAGTTTAATTGTTGTGTTTTAGGTTAGAAGGGCTCAGCTTCGTAAGTTGCTGTATACAGAGCAAGCATTGTATGAGATGGAACTTAATGAGCAAGGAAAATCTTTCTTTATCCAGAGAACATGACATTGAATGCACAAGGGCATAAATTTCAGTTGATAGGAAAGATTAATTTTATGTTACAATGTGACTCAGTTTGCTTGTGTGTGCTGTTATTCAGTTTCAGTCAATTTAACACCTGAAAGAATACTTGACTCTTCTTATTTGATATAAATGTACATTTTTCTAATAATTGTTGTGAAGAACTCTAGGTACCTCTGAATCAACAGTACTTAACAACACTTCTATTTTTAAAATAATTCATGGGTACATATGTAGCTTTGTGTAACAAGCTAGGGAGCACATTTATAATAGGTTAATTCATAAACTTTGGTTTCATTTTTACAAAATACAAATGTAATGCTATTCATTGGCTTAATTTATACACGTCATATGAGACTGTTGAATCCGGGGAGACTCGACCCATTTGAAAGGATCATGGATGCTCGTCTGCAAATTTGAATTAAACCCCTAAAAGTGACCATGCAATCTGGGTGTGGCTCAAGCTCTATTTGACCCTTAAAAGATATCATTTAAAATGGAATAGGCTCAATTACTATCTGCTGTTCAGGAAAGGAGCCCACACTAGTAGATGGACCCAAGATTCATGGAAATCAAGCCTAAAAACGGAAATAAGTGTGCTTTATTATTATATTATTGTTATTATTATCATTTCTTCAATTGCATCCTAAAAGATACTTTTGACTGCTACCAGAAGCATAGGTGATATGCTTCTGCTGCTACACATAGTGGTGTTTTGTCATGAACACCCTAAGGGAGACCAGAATCCTTGATATACACCCTTAAGCGAGGACCATCCAACCTTTTCATTTGGGGGTCCCCCACCCCCCCGGTTGTTGAACCAAGTACTTATCACTTCCACCTGCAAATACACTGTAAAGAAGTCCAGTTAAAAAGGCTGTCTGCAGTTTGAGCATGATGCAGCGGCCTACTCGACCTTCCACTTTTTGTTGAGCTGGTCTTTGTCGAAAAGACAGATACTTACCAAAGAACTGACAAATAAAGCTTCACTTGGTCCAAAGATGCCATATCGAATGCATGGTGCACCGGCCACTGACTGACCTGGTGACGAAAATAGCAAACTTCCTTGCATTGTACCCAGTCCTTGTTGGTTATTCTTTCGGAGGATTTTTAGTAGCGTGTGTCACAGTAACCTGATTCTCAGACGTCCGAGGTCGTTCGCGGCCACCTCGCTTCAAACGAAGTGGCCGCGAACAACGTCGGACGTCTGAGAATCAGGCTAGTGTCACAGCCACCCTGCCTGAAAGAAAAAAAAAAATCAATGTTTCTCATGAGGAGGGCAGCTGTAACACAGGCTAGATTTTTATTTCCAGCCATGACCAATTAGTACATATTAGACAATAAGACCAGTTCGGGCAAAGTGAATGTATAAAACATAAGCATAATGTGTGAGAAAAAGGTGATTTCGACAACACCCAGCATTTGGTTATAACCATGTATGCAAGACGTTAAACCCAGTCCACCAGATAGATATTTTTGCCTCTACACAGTCTCCGTACATGTTCTTCTTAAAGCTTTCCAATATTTCACCTCTCCACCAGTTTAGCAAAGATATGACAGCAGACCCTTGCTGTGTTACTGTTATACATGTATTGACATCACATACCCATTGCTGGTGTGAAAGGTTTTCTTTTTCTTGCGAGCCGCAAACTGCCTGTTATTGCCGTGATGGCTTTTTGACTTCAGTAAGTTAGCATGTCCAGTTTTTCAGTGGTACGATGAAGCTTTTCTACGTCACAGCTGAAATCACTGATGTTTCGTACCCCGGATGTTGCGAATAACGAAAAAAGCTCAGACTCATTCAGAGAGAGCACGTGTATTCTACGGGTTTGTTACATAAAATAACTTCATCGGTAACAAATGTTTGACTTGCGTTTAAACGGAAGCGAGACATAGTTAAACAAGGCAGCAGATGGAGACAGGATTGCTCTCGTGGAATCTGGATTAATATAGTGTATGCTACGAGATTGGAAACTGATTGGGAATTATTTAGCAAAACAAGCCGGGCTCCAGAAACGCTTTGAGGTAAGGAAATATTTGTAGCCATAAACTGAAAGCAGAGCACTTCACTTTTCATCCTGTAAAGTCCAAGTAAGAGCTCATTTGAAAATACTGTGTATAAAACTCTGAGAAAAAACTTTGTCTTGAGTCGTTGAATTGATCAGAGAAGTTGACCCACGTTGAATGCGAAATCATTTCAACGAGTTTTGTCAGTCTTTCAGAATCTTTTCATAGTCGAGGGACGAAGAATTGGAAATATGAATGAGAAACTGTTACTTCTATTCAAAACCAGTTCGCTGTTCAAAGGAAAGAAAAACATGGACCTTCACTTTTATTTCAATATTGCCATGATTGCCATGCATTCGTTACGGTCATAAAATATTTTAAAATACCTTGCAAGCGGCGTTGTTCAGCCGTAAGTTTTGTGCTTCAGAATGAAAGAAATGATTTTGGCTATGTGGTCTAAAGTGGAAGTAAAGCTTTTAGTACTCGCCTTCGTATAGAAAGAGGGTTTTCTTTATAGATAAAGGACTCATTCGTGGCGTTTTGACGCGCGCAGAAAATTTCTCTTTGCGTTTCAGAACAGATATTCGGGTTACAGTGAGTCATTGCTCTTTTTTTCATAAAAGTATTTGTATTTAGGCACTTATACAAAGAATGCGATTCATCTTTGCACTTTGTAGCACTGTTTTTTATATATCAGAGGGACTGTATAAGTTAAAGAAAAGCTTTTTGTTGGGTAGCGCGACAGAAACCCACCATGGCAGGGTTTTCTGGTGGTGACTGATTATCTTTAAGACAGAATTATGCATCCTCTAAAGAACTTTGAGGGGCAAATCAGTATCTGTTTTAACACATACTAGTTTTCAGTACCAACATATTTGCATTTGGTTGTAAAAAACAATGAAGTGAGGTGTACTAGAACACAGTGTCGTTCAACCAGTTCACAATTGACACGCGACACGTGGCTCGACAGTTGACATATTTATGTGTATCTATACAGAGGGCTGTAATATATGTGAGTGTACTACTTTTGGTTCTTTCCCTACCCACCCCTGTCCCACCTTCTTACCTTGATCATTTGTGCGTTTAAAAAAAAAACAATCGGCGCACGAATTGAATTTACATAGGACATTCGAGAAATGGTCGGTTTTAACCCATTGACTCCCGGCGCTCTCTCCCAGAAACGCATTTTTCAGACATTTTGGCGATTTTCAGCCTGGATATGGGCCAAATTAGCTCCAATCTACTCAAAAAGGCATTTACAACTTTCCACTAGCATCGCATTTTACGACATTTTTGCTCGGGTATGCGCAGTCGAGTTTTTGGACGAGAAAGTGACCCACATCTTAAGACTTTTCGGTTTTTTTAATTTTTTTTTTCGCCTTTCCTTTTTCTCCTTTTCGTATCTCTTTGCTGCAGTAATTGGCCTTTTACTGGGCTTACTTCTAGTTCAAAAATGTCTGAGGAAGCATCATCTAGACGGGCAATTATTGCCATGGAGTAGCTAAGTGTAGTCGCAGGAAATTTTGCTGCGAGTTTTTCACTCAAATTTCTGAGCATTTTCGTGCATATTTTAGGCTCCATTGAGCCCATCACTCTGATCTGGGTATCATTGGAAAGAACATTTCCTCCTGCAGGACTTGAATATAGATGATGTCAATTTCGGTCAAAGGTGATGACGTCAGAAGAGGAACAAAGGCTAACGCTCGTCACGGCCGGTTGCGGGCGTCACGGCAGTCAATCGATTAACAAAAATACCTAAAATCCAAATTTTGCGGAATTGCTGGCGTTTTTCAGCTTGCTTTGGATAGATTTCCCAGGGGACGGAGATCATAAGCGCGCGCGCCATTTCTAGTATTGGGGCTGTCCCCAGGATATGGGACAATTTTTCTATTTTTAGAACAAATTTGGGGCACACGCACGTACATGCCGCGAGGATTTTTGCGGATGTTGCGCGGGGAAAAGGCGTCCGCAATTCCCGAAATGTTTGATGCTTTTGGCCCACAACTCAATACGTTCATGTCTGTTGGAATTTTACTTCACTATTTTCGTCGTAAGCTGCTCCAGTTTGAGTGAAGTAAGACAGTGTTGAATTTAGTCATGTGCCGCTTCATATCACTGACCAAGTTGTGTTCCGCTGCTTCTTTTACAAGGGCTCTACATTACTCCACTCTAAGTTTCACAGCTTTTCCAAAACACAGCAAAAAAAGTATTTGGAAATATTTGGATATAGCAGCGTTTCAGGACTTAAAAGTTTCCCTCCTCTTGCCACACGCTTGGATTTCGCCAGAGTCTATCTCGACCGAACAGTAAAAAAAAAAAAATAATAATAATTGCAAGTTTGAGTTTCGCCTGAATTGTAAGCAACGCTTAATGTTTTATCAAGGCCCAATAAGTGACAATTAAGTTTATGTCTGTAGATGCTGCTCAGTTTTGTTTATGTAAAAATCCAATAAATTCAGCTGTAAATTGTCTGTTGTCGATGAATAAGAGCGCCCGCCGATGCGTGTTTTGCACAGTAAAACATGACAAATTGGACTTCCCACTTTCGTGTGAAAACGTAAATCGAACTCTAGTTTTAAAATATGTTTAAGGTTGATAAATGTTTGAGGACATAATAAAAGCTTAGCTGAAAATATGTGAATAGAGCAGAAATAATCGGCAAAATTACGATGACGCTTTCTTTAATGAACTCGCATAACGATTTCGATTTTGTTGGTTGAGTTATCAAAACTCCTTGTCTATCTTATTTTCGCAGTGTAAAATTTCACTATGTTAAAGAAACACACATGATGTTAGTAGCCTTTTGGAGTGGGTGAAAATTGTTGCAGCATCTCGGCACAACTGAATACAACGAAAGAAATCTTTTTCATTGAAGATTTGTTTACAATATTGAAAACACCGACTCGGATTTGAAAGTGCAAGCGCTGTACTATGCAAATGTCTACTTATACGCGCCACACTTTCCTTTCAAAAACTTTTGCAAACTCGCGCCAAACAAACAGAAACAATAAGAAACTATCAAAAACAGGCTTTGGTTATGATTAACCATTGTTTGGGAAACTCACAAATTAACTCGATACCAGAGTAAAGAGTTTTCTTACATAACGTTTCTTTACAGAACAAACACAAAAGATCACGCGTACAACTAGCGCGAGCAGATATTATTCATTCACAGCGCGAAATTGAAGTCATGTTTTCGACCCTGAAAAACTCACCTTTTCCATTAGGTCAGAGCATAAAACTACATATAAGAGCCCTGGTTCTTATTCACTGCCATCGCTGTGAAAAAACTGCAAGAGAATCTCGCAACTCTCACCATTTGATCACGCAACGTGACAACATCCACGCGAGAGCCCCCGATATGTGCGTGGATCCGCGCGGATATATGACGTCAGGATGGCGCAATTTGTTCTAAAATAGAAAAATTGTCCCATGTCATAGGTGCGCTCGGATCCCAAGACTTACGGTCTCCGTCCCCGATTATGGCTCCTGAAAATACTACATAAGTCCTCCTTCTTTCAGACGTTTTGAAATAAAAACGTGCCCCCAGGCTAGGAAGGGCTGGAGGGGCTTAATATTGGATTTGCGGCGCTGAAAATTCTGTGGGAAAATTAGTTGCCTAAAGCGCGCGAGGGTTTCACATTAAATTTCAAGCGACAATTTGACGCGATTTTTTAATTTTGTGCAACTGGTTATGGAACTGAGGCCCGGTTCATACGTCGCATTTCTGCCGTGTCGAATTCAATTCAATTAAGTGCGGCAGAAATGCGACTGACGATTCATACGTCGCACTTGTGTCGAATTTAATTTAATCGGGTATGTCGGTCAGCGGAAAAAGTTTTAAACGCAGAGTGTATGGACCAGGAGGGAGAGGTCAACTTCGCTTGCGTAGCCATGCGATTGCGCGCCCGATGATCTTGGCGATTATGACGTCACTCGTGAGCCGGCCCGTGAAGTTTCAATGGCCGCTAAAAAATGACACCAGACAAGTTTTTCATCCGATGATTGCTCAAAGAATTTGAAAGAAAGCGATCAACAGACCACAGGAATAAGATAACCTATTAATATTGTGTCTAAAAATACTTTGGTGTTCAAAAACTAGATGTCAGAAAGCACAAAAACATGCAAAATTTCGAGATCGCTCAATTAAAAACGCGATTGAAAAGTGAAGCTTTGTGCCCATTTCTTGGGCAATATCTGGAGAACCCAACAATGAACAACACGAACACAAAAACACGATCTTGATATGGTTTAAAACGTTTGAATAGTGATGAAAACGAATCATTTAACATGTGCATAAAAATGATCAGTGGGTTTAAATCCATTATTTTGTAGACGATAGCGGGGAGGACCCGCTGATCAATACTCGAAACCCTCGAAATATGAGAAAGTATTTGATGGAAAATGCTCCCTTGCAAAGGCATTTGAACTATCAAGTCATATGCTGGGTTGGAAAGTAAATAATGTGCCAAGGAATTATTTTTCTGCGCTAAATTATGCGCAAAACCATCAAAGATAACATTTTGTTCTGCGAGGCCAACCAGCTCCGAGCGGACGTGTGGATATTTTAGATGGTAAAATGATATAAAATCACTGTACAGGAGACCTAGATGAAAAGGATGATATTCAGAATAACATGGACGAGGCCTCTTGGTAGAAAGGTGCTTCATTTCATGTCAAAATGTTCGTCAAATATGAGGTCGGAGCTGGATGTGTTTCCTCGGGCGTCCGCATGCAGTCCAAAGCTGCTTCTTCCTGGTCTTCTGACAAGAGAGGTATCCTAACCTGGTGCTTTGGGTTCTATTTTTTTTTTTTTCATTTCTCAGTGAGTTTATTTAAACCTGTATAGACTGTAAAAGAAAACTGTATAGGATCTTACATAGAAAGAACTAAAAAATACAGAATCAGTGGTTCCAAGCAGCAAGTGAATTAAAGAGGAAAGGATATATAAACAGGGATCCTATGCTAAGCCATTAACTTAACCAGGAGAAACTTGTTAAGCCAAAATGACTTATTGCCAAAACAAAGAGTTCAGTAGAAGGTTATGACAAAGCTGGAAAGATCAATATCAGGTGATCTCTTATTGTAACCAAACCTCTTGTTTTCTAATAGTATCTCAGTGTCTTGACAAACTGTAATAGCTTTACTACCTCTAAGTTTGAAATGATGATCAATTCTTTTCTTTATATTTTATGCTCTTAATTTTCGTCATAAATCTTATCTGAATAAAGATAGCTTTAACAATTATTTTACACTAAGCTTAAACTGACCTACAAAGAAATATTCTCGAGAAGAGTGTCACAGAGGCTGTATATATAAACATTAACCCCACGCCTGTTTTCTCCCCAGCTCCTTCCATCCCAGGTTCCCTGCTGCTTTTTGCATTGATGAGTTTATTTTTGGCTTCAAGAGAATGATAAGTGTACATTTTCAGCAAATAACAAATAAAAAACACACCCACACAGGATTGGGCTTTAAATGTTTAATTGACAGTATATTGACAATAAATAGATAGCTTTCCATGGTGGTTGCATGTACTGCCAGAAACGGGGCCTGCTTGAATGGTCTTGCAAAGGTAGTGGAGGATGGTAACCTAAGGTTTAAAAAGATCAAATAACACTCCTCATAATATTCACCAGTTGAAAATTGCAGTAAATGTTTATGTGACCTCCCTTCCCTCTTTGGTTTTTATATCGCTCCTAACTCTTTTCAATAGAAAATGTAAACTAAAAGACAAATTTCCTAATGAGATCTAGCACCAGGAACTCAAATATGTATTTACCATAAAAAATGCAATTCTCACAATTAAACAATCCAACCCCCATCCACCTTTTAAGTCCTGTGCAAGCAGATACAATGCAGTAATGTACATGGAGCTAAGATCATAATTTATAAAACATTAAATAGCTCAATAAAAATTTAAAAACGATCTCTGGTTAAAAATGTTTACAGATATAAGAGCTTTCGACTGTTAGATCTACAGTCTTCGACGGGTAAAGATGAATGATGAAATATGAATATAAATGAGTAAAAAATAAAAAGAATGGACTATGTAAATTAATTATGAATGTGTGTAAAAAGAATGTTGCATTGCCCAGGGCGTGGGCAGGAATTGTTGGCAGCATTTGGAGTCACCATAGTATGCCACGATTCTAATGTTTTCCATCATTCCCAGTATCAATGTATTGAACTGAGGCCTTCAGATTTTCACAAAATAAAATTTCTGAAGCGTGTCAAACAAACTACAACAAACACTCTGCATAAAGCATTTTTGGATCCTTACTTAAAGAAAAGTTACAATGCTATTTAGGAATTAAAATAAATCAGACTTCAAATTCCTAAATTGTTGATCAACTGTGCCAATTTTGTAAACATAATAAGACTGAGCAACAGGAACTCAATGTGACTAAGTTTGGAACTCAAGTTTTGCTATGTAAGCATACATAATTGCAGCCGACAGTGAGGCCCCTTGTTTGGTCTTAGGTAACCAAGAAAGCCCTCGCCCCAGTGACCCTAGATGAGCTAACTTTCACACTTTGTTGAGAAAATGAAACACAAGTCACCCTTAGCAACATAACCAAGGTAATCCTGGTAGGCCTGATAACCTTTTTTCGTGAAAGTACTATGACTGGCCTACCTGGGGCAACTCATGGTAAAATGTAGACTGCAGGCTTTTTAAGGATATCATATTCCCATTTTCATTTATAGAGAGATCGAGCTAATCATACACCGGCTAATCTGTGCCGTATATTTCAGGCTAAACGGAGCACAAGCTCTATATAGAGGAAATGGGAATACCATATTCTTAAAAGGTCTGCAGTCTGCATTTTATCTTCTAGCTGTCTGCATTTTAACCACCTTTGTGCAGTAGGCAGGCTTTGTCTTATTTAAATAATTAAGCTTAAGTTCTTGTTTGTGAAAGTTCTCATTTCCTTCATTGTGGATAATATTTCTGTTTGCTGGGCCCGTTGCAGAATATGTGAAAAGGTTTCAGTTTTGTGAAAGAACACTCCAAGCACGAGATCGCAGATATTTCATACTCAAATGGACTGATCATTTTTACCGCTGATTCTTCAAAATCATCTTCAAATACAATGTTTTCTTATACATATAAGCTATTCTGTGACCAAGTTACACGTTTCTTTAGGTTACCGATCACGTAAAAAAGGCAATTTTAAGGGCGAATAGTTAAAATTTTGCCCCACATATTTCCACCGGAGAGCGATGACTGTAACACTTTAAATACACTTTCTGCAAGATTTTTCGGTTATAATTACAATCTACTTACCTCTCAAGAAATATAAATGATAATTACTCCTTGAGATCCAAACACAATACCATTTAAAGCTGGAATGATTGGAGAAATCTGCCTCAAAAAGTTGTATCAGCGAGAGGCGACGACGCCATTTTCGAAAATGTTGTGCATTTGCGCGCATCTTTCGCCGTGACCTCATAATAGCCATGATCATAGGGTCAGCCAAATCTGACGTGTTCACCTCTCCCTCCTGTCAATAGGGACCTTAAGATACGAGGACGGGAAGGCCAGGACGGCAACGCCAGTGGACGCGGGAAACTTTCGCGGGTCCCGTCGTGTCGCCAAAAACAAAATGCTTAAGATGTGCATTTTCGCAAAGGACGGCGACGTCAACAATTCGAACCTCGTACAAGCTATTCACAGAAGCAATGACATCCATTAGACTATAAAAGAGATGGTAGAAATCTTATCCTATTAGGCTTAAACGATAGTGAACAGCGACGCTG
>Ga0126339_10001114_pt1 | contig 17397 bp, 8 predicted proteins | sample OrbTmetagenome_2_FD_92532 | JGI IMG/M metagenome (GOLD analysis project Ga0126339, IMG submission 92532) | Coral microbial communities from Petempiche,Puerto Morelos, Mexico - Orbicella T R C metagenome | ecosystem: Host-associated > Invertebrates > Cnidaria > Coral | place: Petempiche,Puerto... | reverse complement strand
TATGTATATGTATATGTATATGTATATGTATATGTATATGTATATGTATATGTATATGTATATGTATATGTATATGTATATGTATATGTATATGTATATGTATATGTATATGTATATGTATATATATATATATATATATTTTGGGGGCGTTTTTAATAAAACAATTATTCCACTCGCCCTTGTTTAATATGAGGTGATTATAGCCATCTCGGCGCTGCGCGCCTCGTTGCTTATCTATAACTGATAAATTTCTCGGACTTGAAGAACGTTTTCGATAAGCTCCTAATGGTTCTTTGGTGATTCATAATAGCTGATCGAATCTCACGGCCTTGGGATGGCGATGTTTCATTTTTAGTCTACCGTCCATGAGGACGGTAGGCCAATCCGTAAGTATAAAGCTGTTTTCAAATTTTTCCAGTGTGGTGTGTACGCTGCCGAAATGATTTGAACTCACAAGTCATTGTAAATGTCAGTGTCATTGCAAATTTCACTGAAAACGAATTTTTTTTCTGGCAACAATTGTTTCATGGCTTGATATGACACGTGCATTGACAAACTTTAAAGATAACAACGGATAAACCATATAACCTTGCAAGGCTTACGTTCAAAGAAGCTTACGTATGGATTATCTATAGACATCGATTTAGCGCTTCTCAGGTTAAATAACTAATATGCAACCTAGACAGTCAGGTCACTGCCAGGATTTTGCATCGTAAGTCAGCCTGTAAATTGACTCATTTTCATATCCCAGCACAACAAACGACCAAGTTCAAATCTGCTTCATTTTAGAGAAGAGGGCTAAATCAGCGTGTTTTCAAAAGTAATTCACAAGTAAGATATTTCCTTTTGTCAGTTTGCGGTCAATAAATGACACAACACTGTCTATGATCATGATTTAAGTTAACTTAGTAGTTAAATTACATCGGTTAAGGTTACACCAAACCTTTGTGGGTGTCCTCCAAAAAAAAAAAAAAAAAAAGAATTATACGCGCGCTTTTTTCAAGGAAACCCTCACAAACTATATATATCAACAAAAGGTTATGAAATCGATAAAATTGTATTCTGTTTTACCGATTGCTTTCCTAAGGCGGCAGAAGCCGTTAGCGCCAAAACGACCGACTGAAATTCCGGCGAATTAGTCGGGCATCGACTGCGATCGATGATGCAAAATAACTGTGCAGTGTTACGAAGCATCAATCTGTCAAAGGGTGTCAGCATTTTTCTTTATTTCCATTGGTTATCTTTTTCTAGATCTGTCAAGTTCCACTATCGAAAAATTCGCGTGACGTGTTGCGTTAGAGGCCGCCACGAGAAAAATATTTAAAGTAAAAGAATTATCGTTTCTTATCTGTCAGTGAATGTTCTGACCAAATTTCACGGAAAACGGTCGATTCTACATACCCTTTTAATTCATTTAAAGAGGACGGATTCTCTCTAAAATCAAGTGCAAATTTTCGCGTTCTAAAGATTTATAAACATGTCACGCCTTCTCAGAGGGATATGTCAACTCAAAAAGTCGCCAGCCAATAAAATAACAAAACCCCTAGCATTCACAGTATGCAAACTAGAGATTCGCTGGAAAGCGATAGTTTTACAGTTACGTTTTAGGCGCACATGGTTTAGGCCGGTGGTCAACAATAATGGGCAAAACAGAAAGAAAGCGATGTGCAACAAAACGAAAAGAAACTGAGGAGCAATTGCTGATACGTGACTACAAAGAGGCACTCTTGACGAAGTTGAAATCTAAAATAAAATTATTTGAGATTAAGCCGTTTGCCGAGAAAAGGTCGCTGAGGAGTCCATGCCTTTTTGGGGTTGTGACACCTTAACGGTCTATTAACTTTTACTGAGAAATCTCTTTTTCCCAATAACTCGCGCGCATTTTAATATATTATCTTAATTTTTTTTGGAAAATGATACATTAAATAATGAACTTTAATTTGTTTTAAAAAGGAAAACTTGGTAAAAGGAGCCCCGCGAAGGTTTGGAGTAACCTTAAATTACAGTTTGATTGATCAGTGTGTAGTCGCCACTGAGCCGGTTAAACCTGAGGTTGGCTCACTACAGTTTTAATGGATTATAACAGTCCAGCTTCTAACTCTTTTGAAAAATGTTGCAAGATGTTTTTTCCTTTCGCTATTTACTGTTTGCTTAAGTCTTTTACCATTCTATGCGAAACTTGAACAATTAAACGTGAACAAATGGCCAAAATGAACGACCGAGTGGTCCGAGTACCTAAGGAGAGACTGGGCACTAGTAGGTTAAATCACGTTTTTCTCAAAATCCACCCGTATGACCCCACCTCAAAATTTCAGGAATAAGAAAATGGCTCTGATTTACCATTAATGCAAAGTAAAGTAAAAATCTGCAAGACAGTTTTTTCGCAATCTAAGAAAATGTGAAATCAAAAATAGCTCAAGATTTTTTTAAAATTTTGGCCCTAAACGTGATTCACCCCTACAAATCAACTGTTAAAATTTCATCATGGGTTGTACGGTAGGTTGTCGAGCAATCGTCGACCAAAGACTGGCGTTTACAACTTTGGACGAGAATTGAATTGCGCATGCCCTTTATTTAAGCGCTCGTTCATGTGACGCCATGTATCTCGTGCGAGAAAGAAAGAGAAAACTAGAGCTCTTTTACCGGTTGTTTATCCAGTGTTTTTGTCATATATTTTTGGCCCTGGGCTTGAACACATGTTTGAACTGAGTTTGAAACTATTGCTACGTATACCAAAATGATTTAACGCCTGTAGATGCACGTGTGTCCCTGTTGTCGTGTTGCCAGCGTTACTACCGCCCCTTCCCAGATCTAATTAATTTTGCCAAATAGACGATGCTGTTCCCTTGCTTTCTAAGAAAATAACGCACTTTTGAGGTTTAGAGAAAATTGCTGAACGATCTTGCGTACCGCTCATGCGTTCACTAGCCGTTTTGTTTTAACCTCAAACGGGCTTTATTTTCTTAAAGCGAACATGTGACATCATCATCTTCTTTTTGGTAAACAGAAAACAGAAAACAGAAAACAGAAAAAGAAACAGTGTCAGATACTACCTTAGGTTTTGTTGTACCTCAGCTGATCGTACCACAAATTATTATTTGTTTTATTAGTTTCGATATCATCCCGAAAAACAATGACAAATGCCGGAAATTTTCTCTATCTTTTTTTTTTTTTCCGGTTTTCTTTCTTTAAGCAATTTGATATTTAGCAGATCTTTAGAGGTCGATCATGATTTCTGGTTGTCAGTTTGACTAGTCTTGCATGGTTCTTGTTCATTTAGCTACAGATTACAACTTGAAGGAAAATGACAGTCCAAACTATTTTTATCTCAGTGTTAATTACCTCGAATCAGGTCACATGTCATTAATTACAAAGTGATTTGTCCTGGAATACAACTTTCAACGCAAAATCCAAAACAGACAAATATTCAATCCGGATCCATAAAGTAAATATTTCCTTAAAATTTATCAAATCTTCAGTAAAAACAACAAAGATGACACACGAAAAAAAAAAAAATAGGGGCACTTAAGTGCGGATTCTTTTTTCATAAATAAACTACCATGAATTCTCGTGTAAAAAATCAGGTCACGAATGGCAACAAAAAAATTGGTCCAGTCTGGCCTTTGTGCAGTAAGCTCCAAGATTACTGTCATCACACTATTTCTGTCCGTTAGACGAGTCGAGTTTCAGTGTCTTTAACGTAGCACAAATGCCATTTGAGCCAGACAATAGGGTTATCTTGATGATTCAACTGTGCCAGAACAAGCTTGAGATAAACAAACAGCCTTTTTTTTTCTTTACAATGAAAACAAAAGAATGGTTAATCTGCCAACATACCATATACACAGTTAAAACTTACAAAATGAAGACTGGATGCCCTGAATCATTCTGAGCTGTTTACCTGACGCCAGATTCTAAAGCATTGCATTACATCAAAGAAAGAAAAACAAAATTCAAGGTTAGTAATGTTAAATATATATATTTACATCTGAATTATATTGATTTTTTTTCTGTTAAAGCATTGACTTTTATTTACAAAATTAAGACAATACTTTTAAGGAAACCATAGGAAAATAAAGCCATATGGTGGCTGTAATGCCTCGTTTATGAGGTATAAGGGGTTTGTGAAAAAGGTCTTCATTACAGTAATATATAATACGAGAAAGAACCTAGCTTCCAAATATTTTTTGCGAACCAGTAGCATTAATTGTAAGGTTCGGACAAACAATGACACGATCATTAGACAATTCAGTGTCGCTACATCTGTAAATAATTCGAAAATCGGGACATTAAGAGGCACAGTGCCAATCGGACAAAGCTATACTTGTCCTGAAGTTGAGTCGTTTCATCAGAGTTCTTGCCAAGAGGACTTTGCTTAAATAACTTCTCTAAACTGGCGTTGGGCGACAAAGCAAATCTGTGAGGTTTCTTCGATTAATATTTACAGAAATTTGTATCCTCAGTTAGATAAAATCGCTCTCAGACAAAGCTAAAAATATAGAGCGGCTGAAAAGGCCAGAAGGTGATATTATAAAGCAGACATCATGGCTGTACATGGTGGCTTATTTCTTCTCATTTTCACTCCACAAATTTCTTTAGCTTATTGAAGATACAATTGTGGTAGTGTATGTTGAATCCATCATGATTTCTTCTAAAAGTAACCAAACTGGCTTTACACTTTCTCCATTCAGCGAAAGCTCTATATGTCAAAATATACTTTACCGCCTAGTGTTTTAATCTCCAATGCAAACGCTTGTTAAATTTTAGTAACCCTTCAGCATGTTTTGTCATGTTTTGTTTCATGTAGAACGTGTAATTGCTTACATATATGCGGTGAAAAGGAGCAGACTTACTCACTTATTCATATTCTTTTTTTTTTCTGATATAATACCCAACTTTTCAGGTTATTTTTGGTCAATGTGTTATTGATTTAAACCACATTAGAGTAGTAACCAGTTACACTGCTGTCAAACTAAGTGGGTGATCTTAATCAGCGACCTTCATCATGGTCTCACATGCATAACTTTCTTTGCTTCAAAGATACAAATCATTTCATATGGTAATTACTTTTTGACCGTGGCACGACAACTTAGCATATGTTTTCAACGTACATATTTTAACGATGGCTTGCAAAGCACATACACCAACATTAATTTATTTCTACGAAACGAGTACGAGTTGGAGTAAAAAAAAGTGTGTAAATATAAATAAGAATATTAAATTTAGCTTGATAATGAAGAACTTTCTTAAAGTGCAAGGTGGACGAGATTCCTGAGGCATTTGTCTGAATGAGCCTGATCTGAATTAAATGACGCCGTGAAGCATTGAAAGAGTTTATTTTTTAATCCTCTCTCCAAGACCCGTATAAATGGATGACCTTTTTCACACAAGGTAGTTCGTCTCACTAACACGCATTTTTTAGTGATAAAATTATAAAAGGTTGAGGAAAGGCCAACTTCTGTGTGCAATTTCGTAAGATAAATTAGGATGATAGATAATCTGGTGCAAGTCTCTCCATGTAAAGTTTGGAACATGATAATCAATGGTTTTGGAGAAAAACCTCTAATTCCTTAGGTTGTTACAATTATGTTTGAGAGTAAATATAGTTGTAACAACCTAAGAAATTAGAGTTTTTTCTCCAAAACCCATTGATTATTATGCTCAAAACTTTACAATGAGCTGCCAGATGAATTTGTACTGCTATGAATCGTTCCTGAACATCAGGTAAAGAGTTTAAATACGTTAAGATAAACTGCTTATCCTCTATTTTCCAATTCCCTATAATTCACTCTGTTTGCCCTCCACATTTTCCATAAACTATTTGTGTGAAATGCTTTTGAAAATACGCAGACCTCCCAAGAGCATTTCCCAACGATAGTTTATGCAAAATTTGGGGGACAAACAGAGTAAGTTATTAGGAATGGGAAAATAGAGAATACTCTTTAAAAACGTCTAGCAAAGTTTGTATATTAAAGAATTCCACTCTAAATATAGAAAATATTTTTTTATCAAGTTCAAAGTTAAGAAATACCAGTCTCTATTGCAAGGCCGTAGGCAGACTAAGATTATTAGAGAGACAATATCAGAAATAAAGCTTCTTCAGATTAAGAATAGCCTTTTCCTGGAAATAAATAAATAAATAAATAAATAAAAATAATTACATTTAGACCATTTGCCCTGGCAATAGGCTCTGTTCGTTGTTACTGTAGCTACAGCTCTGTATTGTGTCTGATATTCAACTGCAAATGTGGCAAAGTTGTCTGTCTTGAGGCATTTTTGTGTATCATAACTAAGAACAGTATTATATTCCCTGCTGCTCCAAACATTGTGATAGCTCTTACAGCCAATGGCTTGCAATCACCACATTGCATCAAAAGCTTACCATGTAAACTCCAGCATTTGTGATGTAATCTGAGTCCTTAGTGTTCTAATCGTGCGGTAAAATCAAAGCGAGGAATCTTCATTGATGGTGAGCGTTTCCGTAATTTGGGCATCTGGGGCACAGAGAAACTCCAAACGATATGAAAAATTGTTGGTAAGAATTAATACAGTACGCACACAAATTTTCTCTTGAAAAATAAACTGAATACGGAATATTCAGAGATGAATACTGGCTTTCAGCAGCTTATACAAGTTATGAGGAAGGTTTATGACATTTTGGCGGGATCCTCGTGATTTTAGTTTTCATTGAGAAGTTCTACTACTCTGGAATTAACTGTACGTTACAACTTATTTTGCATAGCAAACATAAATCATCGCTTGGTACGAACTTTCTTCAGATACAGTTAAAACATTATACCGCGATGCAAGTCTTTAGGAAAATTATTAAAAGTGGACTCTATCGAATTCCTCTTTTCCTCATCTTCTTCTTCTTCGACTACTTCTTCTTCTTCTTCTTTTTCTTCTTCTTTTTTGCTACGTTTTTTTGTTTCTTTGTTAGTATTTTTGTTTCTTTACACACCCCATCAAGTTAAGTTCACCTTTTCCATAAAGTTTCATTCCTATGAAATATCTGTTCATGTTAACATACAGCTCTCCCGATCAGCGGTAGGTGCAATTAGCACTGTTCTGTCTTCTTTCCATTTCTGAGGAGAAACTAATCAATGCCACAGGAAGAGGGAATTTAATCCTATCGTTCTTTAATCATGATAACAATACTATGCTGTAAAAAACGCCGGTAGGTCAGAAAAGTTTCCCAGATTCTCGATGCTTCCCTTTTTTTTATGCGCCTTGGACTCTATCCTTTAAGTGGAAACACACTAAAAACGCTTTGGAACGGTGCGATTGATATCGTTATTGATCACGTTCTAACGAAGGCAAATGCATTCTGTCTGATTATGAATGACAAGGTTAATTATCATAAATTCCAAAGCCTTTGTTCCTATAGCCCGTGCCCTGTTACACGCCTAACTGGGTAACATTACTCCCAGAACAAGAAGCATAATGGCGACAACAGGTATCGCATCTTCCACACATTTCATCTCTTCATTTTCAGCCAGTGAAAATTCATTCTCCATCAAAAATATCTTAAATTTATCGGATGAAACAGTGGAGGAGCAAAAATGGATTTCTAAAGATAGCGCGCAAATTAACATGGTCGATGCACCGTGTTCAATGCCACCATTGCTCGCCGCTCCTCGTGCGATGTTCCCTCCAGGGTACCACCATCCACTTTTGTCATCTTGTTTGCCAGTTGGGATTTTTTCACTTCCATCTTCTCGACCAGTTGCTCGGATAACTCCATTTAATTTTCCGGTCCACGTATTTTCCCCTGGTAAGTAGACAAAGGGATCGGTAATGGAGCTAACAGGTTAACAGCAATTGACATATTTTTGGGCTCTTGTTGTAAAAGTGGTTTCGCACTGTATAAACCATTTAGTGAAAACCAGATTAATTAAATCCATTACACTTAAGATTTCATTTAACTAGCCTTGGGACAGTCCTTCATGATCAGGTGATGTTTTTTATCAAAAGATATCGAGGGGTGACGATAATTGGTTTATACCGGCATAAAAACAACCTCGCTGCTCTCGCCGGTTTTCCTTTAACTTTCAAGATGAACATAGATATCGTTTATGAAATATATGAAACTTCTCTCAGAAACCTTTCATTTAAAAATCTGTTGTTGATAAGCCTATGTACGGAATGAAAGCTTTGGTAACTTTTTTGAAATATGTTTATAAATGAATTCGTGGCACTCTTCGGAATAGTGTCTCGTACTTGTAGAAATGGGTAAGATTTTATGTTCACCAAATTATTGAAAGTACAAGACGCTTTTGACTTCATTTCATAGAAACTAATTTCACGCCTGCTTGTTTAAACTGTTGTATAATTAAGTGTTATTTTGACTGAATCTCGGTTCATGGCATTTTCTTTCCATGGCACGCTGCCTTGCAATGCTTGTAGCTTGGATTTTGACCGAAGCAGCTGATTTCTTCTGCTTTTGTGAGGGACTCCAAAGATTTTAAAACTCCAAGTCATTTTTCGTCTAAATTCCTTCTTCGTAAACTAGTCTCCGCAGACATCGTTTTGAAAGAATGTTACGGAACTCGACATAGTAAACATTCTTATAAGATACCTTCAAGGTGTAAAATTGTTTACTTCCAAATCTTGATATATTCAATTTCGTTAACTTGCCCTCGAAATTGACCGTGCGTATTCCTCCTTCTGTAGCCTCGTAAAATGCAATTACTTTTTAGAATGTCTACTTCTCTCTATTTTAAAATACGTAATACCTAGTTTGATCGAACTAACAAATGAGACAGGCTCGAGATATGTTAACACCTAGTTATTTTCACACCTTCGAATCAGACATCAGTTTATACACACTGATCGTGTACAACCATACAGTGGCAACTTCCCCGCTTCAGTTTTACGCATGTGTTTTCACAAAAAATTATGTTTCAGCAAACGCATTTTAATAAAAGAAATCGTTTGAAAGAGAGCATTTTGCCCCGTTAACAATTCCATTGTTAAGCAGTGTTGTGCACTTTGCTTTCTACTTTGCATACTTCGCTGGCTTGCCAGAAGTATCATCCTCTTTACCTAATTTCCTACTGAGCTCGTAAAATGTTAACATTTTATGACTTAAGCTAATAAAGTTTCTTTCTAAGGGTTTTGTTCCAACTTTCAGGTATAATTGTTCAAAAGAAACGAAGACGTCCAATGAAGAAAAGGAAATTACGTCCCTTGTTTTCCGCTCATCAAATCCAAACAATGGAGAAGGAGTTTGCAAAATGTCGATATGTCTCGGAAGATAGACGAGCAGAGCTTTCATCAGACCTTAATCTAACAGAAATGCAAGTGAAAACCTGGTTTCAAAATCGACGAACAAAGTGGAAGAAAAAAACCCAAGAAAAAGTCGAAGTCCAATCATCGGAAATGCCACTCTTTTACGAAGGAAGTCGCGAGCAAGGTTTCCTTGGGACAAACACGATGAGCTTTTACCATGTGAACTGCATCAAAAGTTTTGCTGTATTGTGAACACCAGCCTTTCAGTAAGGTTCGTCAAGAGATATTTTTGCTGCATATGTATATAGATATAATAGATGAAGAGTATCTTATGAAAATCTAAGTTGAAAATAGAACAAATGTGGACTGCAGAAACACACTGGGATTCTTTGTTAGCATTAGTGCTCTTTACGACATAGTCGTTTTAAAACTTAATTTTCCTGAAAATATGAATATATCGCTTCACTCTATTTACGATAATATTTTTATAAACGAAATAATGCGTTTGGTGGAGGTGATTAACAAGAATTCGCATTCAAGCACGTCGTGTAATCATTCAATTCTGTTTGTACTCATTTTTGATCACAAAATCCACATACAATCGCAACAGAATTGCTGATTTTGTTTATTCCCTCTTGTGCTCATCACAGTCCTGTTTATACTACAAGCCTGAATTATGAATTACATGTATGCGTAAGAAATTCAATTTTCTTCGGTTGTCTTTATGTTAGTTATGTGTTTTTGGAGTGATACCCTTCACAGTATATTCCACCAATTTGTTCCAGTATATTGCGACATCATATTCTGTGGGTATTACCTGTTTTTACATACTTTTTTTCCACCTTCATCGATTAGTTCGATGTGCTAATAACGCGTAAAGATAAATTCTATTGCCAATACATGTTGGAGGCCTTCTGTATTTCTTGTGTCTGTGGGTAGCATACACACTTGAAGTAATAAAGGCTGACTGTTGTGTTTCAAGCTTGTCAAGATGATTGTTTATGAAAGTTCAGCAATACATTATAGAAAGTTGTTGTCTAATAATCCCAGAATAGCAACTTTAATCTTTAGCTTTAGAACTAGTGATTGGTAATTTTTCATAGTCTTGGATTCAAAATTAAGAATGAATCCATTCTGACAGTAAAAACGTCTGGGTCACCTCTTCTACTCATTAAAAATTTCCTTTAATTAAAACCATTCAAGAATAGAATCTAGCACAGCATGGAAAAACAAAAGTGATTTTTGATTGCTTCTATTGACTACCTCTGGCGAAAACAGCTCCTATATCATCAGTTTACATTACTACCTTTGGAAATTAAAGGAAAACCAAATTAGCCATATTTTGGTTTATGCAACAACTCTGCCATCCAGATGGAAGTGGAATTTCTGTCAGCTCGACAAAGAAGGAAGTTGTTCCAAGTTTTTATCGATATATTTGTGGCGGCTTCTGGGGACTCAATGAACACATTACTAGTTCACTGAATTAAATAATTACTAAGAATATTTTGAATTGATTCTAAGAGTATCATACATAAAGTAAATAAGTCACCCTGGGAAATGGATCTTCTCAAATACACGTTAAAAATATACCGCGTATTTTAAGTGCAAATAAACAGTAAATCAAAAGAATTCTTGTGAAAACCACAGGTTTTCGATCGTGTTTGCCAGTATTTTATTGTAACCAGAAATTGATTTTATAGTTTGATGATTGCCCTACCGCAATACCCTGATAAACCAAACAGTCGATCCACAAAGAAATTTTTTGCAGTCTTTGCCACCGAGCACTAGAAAATTTATCAGTGTACAGGGAACCAGGAAATTCTGTTGAAAATCGACTTAAACATCACACAGAGAGGCATTTATCGCATTAACACCTTGTTTTCTCTTAGTAAGTCACATTTTCGTACTTTAGTATGCGGTCAGGACAAACACTTGGAAACGTAAATATCTCGGGAAGGTTGCCAGATTGTTTGATGTGTACATTAGTAAGGCGCGGTTGCCCAGTTGTTATAGTTTGCTGGACCCTGGGTCCAACCTGCTCGGTAGTGTCTTTCTTTCTCCATCCAGGAGTGTAAATGAGTCCTGGAAAATTGTTAACTTGGGGGAAATATAACAAAATACCAGAATTAATCAGAACTTAGTTTTTATTCATTATAATGCACGCCCATAGCAATGTTTCTTGTGACGTACGAGTGCATCACGATCATTGCAAACTGTAACGCGGCATCGTGGTTGGCAGATGGCGTGGATGACAAGAGAACTATATGAAATTCGAGGGTTCTTCAATTGATAAAGTGATAGTTTTGCTTAATATGTTTATTGATATAATAAATGAAGAGTATTTTAATCAAATAAAATCAAATAAGAGCAAATATGGACTGCAGAAACAAAGTAGGCTTCTTGGTAAGCATTAGTGGTCTTCGCGCCATAGCCGTTTTAAGTTTAATTTTTCTGAAAATATGATTATTTTGCTTCACCCTATCTACTATATTAATGATATAAACGATGGAACGCTTTTGGTAGTGATGATTAAGAAGTCTTCGTATTCAAGCTTATCGTGTAATCATTCAATTCTGTTTTTACTCATTTTTGATCACAGAATCCACATACAATCGTAGCAGAACTGCTGATTTTGTTTATTCCATCTTGAGCTCATTAAAGCCCTGCTTATACTACAAGCCTGAATTATGAATCACATGTATGCGTAAGAAATTCAATTTTCTTCCGTTATCTTGATGTTAGTTATGTGTTTTTAGAGTGATACTCTTCACAGCATATTTAACCATTTGTTCCAGTATATACCTACATCTCTCTCTGCGGGTAGTTTGGAAGCAAGAAACCCAAGACAAAGCAAGAGTACGGCCAACTGCCCAACGGTAGCTTTTCACAACATGGCCGCGGAGCTGTTCTTGAAAAACACCCTGGGACAGTTTATGCCGCTCGCGAGTTCTCCACGCGAGTCCTCAGGGGGTCCTCACATAGTTCCTTGGAATGAGTTCAAAAGATCGAGCTGTATCGTAATATTCTCAGACCATTCACAGATACTTTTCACAGCATACACATACTATTCACTGCATACCTCCCAACTACTTATCAACCGGAATAGTTTGGAAACCAAAAAATTACATTCTCACCATAACAGCCATCTCCAGTCCCCGAAAATAACCTCACTAAAATATTCTTTTCCATGCCTGTGGATATACCCTCATATTTCTTGAAATGGACTTTTTTAATGTTATTTTCAGCTTGGAATCTGGGTATTGTAAATGAAGCCTCTGGTGTTCCCTTCTCCTACGGATTGGTCACCATGTCAATGACATATTGCCTATTCTTTGCTGTTCGGCTTGTAAACGCCCATTGGTTTTGTCATCTCCTATTCTCCTTTTGTGGAAATTGCAGTTACTAGTTAAAATAATAATATCATCTCGAACATTGCTTGAATTTTGAATTGCTTGAATTATTGTTTTTCAGACTGTATACGTATGACATATTGAATTGACCCCCTTCTTTCACTATCAGAGTGTAGTAGAGTGTAGTAATTTCTTACCATTTTTTCTACTTTTCGGTTATGTAGAAGAATACGCGTAAAGTAGTATTCCTCCCAATTGTGCCATTTTGAAAAGCACGGTAAAAACTAGTTAATTTGCGGTTTTCATAAAGCTTTAGAATGACTGTATTAGGTGAAGGAAAATAAAGAAACATTACCGCGTGAGAAGTTGAGTTGTTTAACTATATTTAGTTCACTATTTGTCCCTTTTTATTCCTTATTTAGTTCCTTATATCCACATGACATTTTTTTTATTTATAGTGTAAACAAATTATATTGAACCCCTTTCCGTTCCTCTTTAGGTCACTGCCGAAACTTAAAGAGGTTTCATGACCTCACATTTTCTCCCATGGAATGAAATATTTGGTTGCGTATCGTTTACATTTTATCGTCAAAACCATCTGTTGGGGAAAGGTTTCAAATGCATTTTCCTCGTAGCGTATTAGAGAATGATAATGCATATCAGGTCGACGAATCATCAATATATACAGGGTTACTGCATCAAAAGTTGTCTTAAGACAGGAATTTGTTAAAACACTTCGATGACTTAAAATAACGTTATTTATCATATTTGTCAGTTACTATACGCGCACTGTGAATGGTAAAATTTAACCTGCTCGTGGAATAGTCGTTAATTATATGGCACTCGAAAACAAAAAAAAACACGGCTTATGACCTCAAGATTACCTTGCCAAATAATAAGTTCAATTATTCTTGGTTATAATTAGATTAATTACAACCAATATTCTTTTGTAGTAGTTGCATAAATAAGAGGTTTCTTGATTAATATTTTAAATCTCTTTAATCTATAGCCAATATATATCGTATTTTCGTAATTCGTTAAACTGAAAAGGGAAAGTCCCATTTAATGTGTCTACCCTGATACCGTAAAATACCGGATATAACATCAAACCTCGCCAGGCTTGCGTCGAAAGCAGCTTATGTGTAAACATATAGTTTAGAGGTTCTGGGGTTAAATAGCTGATATTCAAACTAGACATAAAGGTCACGCCAGAATTTGATTACGTAAATCAACCTATAAAAATTATTCATTTTCATATCCCAGCATAACAAACGTACGACCAATTCCAAATTTGTTTAATATTACAGAGGGCTAATCGAGCTTGTTGTCAAATGTAGTATTTTCCTTTGGTTTTGCAGACAATAAAATATATATACTACCCTAGCTGTCTCTGATCATGTTAAGAGTTAACTTAGCAGTTAAATTACAGCTTGATTGATCTGCAGTAAAGCTGTGAGTGAAGCGTTAAACTTTAATTTCAGGCTATTTTCCGGATGTTGTGTTGCCAGCCCAATCACCGCCGCTTCTCAGATGTAAATCTTTTTACTTTTTCATGCAAGATTTTACACTAAAAAGAAGATGGTGTTTCTATGGTTTTTTAGAAGATAATGCTCTTTTGAGGTCTAGAAAACTGCTGAACGGTCTTTCGTTCCGCTCGGGCGTCTACTGATTAATAACAGTTTGATATTTAGCAGACCTTTCCAGGTCGATCGTGATTTCTAGCTGTCAATCTAACTAACCTTGTATGGTTCTTGTCCATTTCGGTTACAACATGCCCCGTGTTGGTATTTTTTTTTTTAGATCAGTGTTATATAATTAACTCGAAACATGTCACATGTCATTAATCACAAAGTGATTTGTCCTGGAATACAACTTTCAACGTAAAATCCAAAATAAACAAATATTCAATCCGAATCGAAAAGTAAATATTTCCTTAAAATTTATCAGATCCTCAGTAAAAACTAAGAAGATGACACACAAAAACGAACAATAGGGAAAGTTAGCTGCAAAATTACATTCCGTTTTTTGATGAATAGTCTCGCGTGAAAAATCGCGGGTCACGAATGGCAACAGATCACATGAAGTCCAATCTGGCCTTAATACACTAAGCTCCAAGATTACTGTCAACACACCACTTTTATCCGTTAGATGAGTCAAATTTCAGGGTCTCAAGGTGGCTCAAAGGCCATTCGAGCCAGACAATTGAACTATGTTGATAATTCTACTACGCCAGAAAAAGGTTTTAGATAAACAAAGACTTTCTTTCTTAAATTGAAAACAAAAGTAAGGATAATCTCCCGACATACTAGTAAACACAGGTGAAATTTACAAAATGAAGAGTGGATTCATTGAATTATTCTCAGTGAGCCCTTACCTTGACGCCAGATCCTAAAGCTCGGCATTAGATCAAAGAAAAAAAAAAAAAAACATCAAGGTTAGTTGTGTCAACTATATATATTTACATCTGAATTATTGTTAAGTTTTTCTGCATTAGCTTTTAGTAGCTTGAAGCTTTTATTTACAAAATGAAGACAATACTACTAAGTAAACCTTAACAAAAGATGCCTACGGCAGCAGAAATTCCTTATTTATGAGGTGCGAGGGGTTTGTATAATCGAAAAGTTTGATAACTGTAATAAATAATACGAGGACGAACCTTCCAAATATTTTACGAAGCAGTTACATTACAGGGTACGGACAAGCAATTAGACAATTCAGTGTCGCTACATGCATCTATTAGAAAAGTAATTCGAAAACGGCGGCAATAAGCTAAGTAAGGTACCAATGGACAACGCTATACTCACACTGACGTTCAGTCGTTTCATCAAAGTTCTTACCAAGAGGACTTTGCTTAACTGCAGTGGAACCTCTGTTTAACAAAGTTACTAAGTTTCATGGGACTGACAAAATATGTTCACTTTAACGAGGTTTCGTTGTATCGAGGTTCTTTTCCATATATTTCCCTATTACTGGAGCGAAGAATATCGTTGGTTATACCCATCGCACTTCGTTATATAGAGGTTCGTTAAATCGAGGTTGCAATGTACTCTAAATCGTCCTTACAGTACAAAGCAAATCTGCTGGGGCTATTCAATTCTTATTTGTATCCCCGTTTAGATAAACTGTAATCGCTCCCAGACAAAGCTACTGAAAAATATAGAGGAGCTGAAAAGACCAGGAGGTGAAATTATAAAACAGACATCATGGTTGTGTATGGTGGCTTATTTCTACAAGTTTAACTCTCCTCTCTGACCCATATCAATGGATGGATGACCTTGTTAATGCAGGGTAATTCCTATCAGTAACATGCATTTTCTTTAGTAAGACAATTATAATAGCAATTAATAAACATATATAGGGCTAATCTGAACTAACTACATATTCAAATAGAAATAGAAAAAGACAAACAAAAAGCTCTAATTTGCAGGGATGCCGTGTGTTTCACTCAAGTCCGAAAGAACGTATTCTGGTTTGAAATTCGCCTAACGTATTAAATAATCTTGTATTAAGAGAAAGGCTTTTCTACAACGCAGCACCGATATAGGAGAGACGTTTTGAACATAATTGGTGTAAGGCTGAGGAAGGGCCAACTTTATTTCACAACTTGGTCATATATATAATTAGCTGTATCATTAAGAAATATGAATTTAAGATGATAGATATATAGTCTGGTTTATTTCCATGAAAGCGGCTTTAATTGAACAGGATAGTGGCTTTGGTAGAAAGCCTCTGATCCCTTAGCTTGGTCCAATTACGTTTACCTTCTAGTTGCCAAATCAATTTGTAGCGCTCTAAATCTTTCCTCAACATCAGGTAAAATGATAAGATAACTTTGGATATGCTGTAAATAAAAAGATTTTGCAACATGTCAAAACTTCCTTCAATCTTAAAAGCTTCTAGGAAATTTTGAATAATACAGACTACCATCCTGAAGATAGAACAATGATTTTTTTTTCCCATCAAACTCAAAGTTAAGAAATACTAGAGATTCTATTATATTGCCGTAGGCGGACTAAAAATGTTACAGAGACAATATCAGAAATTATGCTTCACTAATATATATATTGTAATTGTTTAATAAATAGCCTGTTGCGAGAACTTTAAATTAATTAATTAATTTCTTAATTAATATATAAATAAATAGATAAATAAAGAAATACATTAATACATTAGAATATTTACCCTGGTAACAGCCGCGGTTCGTCTGTTACTTGGTAAGGCTCTGTATTGTGTCTAATGTTTAACTGGAAATGTAGAAAAGCTGTCTCCTGAAGCCCTTTTCTTTACCGTAACCGATAACAGGATTATATTTCAATAGCTAGTAATCACGTGACCATATTGCGTCAAAAGATCATTATGTACACTCTACCATTTATGATACAATCTAAGCTCTTAGTTTACTAATCCTGCGGCGAGGAATGTTCAGTGATGGTGAGTGTTTCCGTAATTTGAGTATCCAGGGCAAAGGCACTCTAAACAATATTAAAAACCGCTGTTAAGAGTGTTTTAAGTAATCACAAATATTCTCTTAAAAAATAAAGATACGACACACACAGGAAAGGCGGATTTTAGCAATTACCACACGTTATGAGAAAGGTGGACGACATTACGTTGACCGAGACCTTCATGATTTTAGTTCAGTCAGAAGCTCTCATTTGGGCATAGCAAACTATAATCATCGCTTAGCACCAACTAATTAAGAGTCCCTGTCCATAAAAATGGAAAATAACTCGGCAAGGGTCGAAAATTCGATTTCGCTCATATTTTCATGGTAGATAGGCTAGGGCATGACAAAAACTACTGGATAGTTTTTTTT
>Ga0126339_10001113_pt1 | contig 17405 bp, 7 predicted proteins | sample OrbTmetagenome_2_FD_92532 | JGI IMG/M metagenome (GOLD analysis project Ga0126339, IMG submission 92532) | Coral microbial communities from Petempiche,Puerto Morelos, Mexico - Orbicella T R C metagenome | ecosystem: Host-associated > Invertebrates > Cnidaria > Coral | place: Petempiche,Puerto... | reverse complement strand
TGCCTCGTATTTCAAAGGGCATTGCTGATAGGCTAATTCACGATCCGATAGAACGAACCAACGAACCAACGAAACTTCTCAAATGCCTTCAAGAATATGAACGCTGCCTATCGGCAGCAAAAAGTAGTCTGTGCAGGAGTAAAAATGCTGTTTACTGTTTCCAAATATCTCTTTTCGTGCCAAAGATATTCAAGTTTTTAAAATATCCAAATTAACTAAGTGATGACGTCATACACTCAGCCGAATTTTGATAAAATATGATAAACAAGGATATCTCAGTCAATTGTTTGATTTTTTAAAGTAAGGTTCTACTAGAGGTGCTCCGCAATATGAACGTAACAATTTTTGTTACCATGGCAACATTCTAGGTTCCAGACCTCCACGATGTTAAAGGCTTTACTGAGCACTTTAAGCATTCCATGTTGATATTTGCCGATGGTGCCTCATCTGCACCATCCATTAGGTTTAGTTCATGGCCTTGTTTAATGTTTTCCAAGCTTAAAATCACTAAAATATGGAGATCAGGCTAGAGGGGAATGGAAAAGAGTGGGTTGCCATAGGAATAGAAATTGTTATAGTTGTAGGTGTGCTACATTTAGAACTTTTAGCCTACCAAGTTTCAAAGGTTTCTGCTGCAAATTGACCAAGATAGCGCTATTTATATACTTGATGTAATATTTGGCTGAGTGTATGACGTCATCAGTCTTCTTATGTGCATATTTTACTTATTTTTCAAATATAGATATCTCCGGAACTAATGCAGATGTTTGTAAACGGTAAACGGTGCCTTTAATCTTTTGTAGAATTCCATGTGATTAACCTAAAAAATCAAGGGGTAAAAATTTGATCATAGTCGCACTTTAAGAGGGATTACCTTAGGAATATGTCCTACTGTGTTTATGGGGGATTCTTTAGGAATATGTCCTCCTGGGTGTATGGGAGATTAACTGATTACCTTAGGAATAAGTCCTATAGAGGTTTTGCACGGCAGCTATGTTGTTCTGCGGCATTTTGTAATAACGACGCATTTTGTAATAAGTTACGCATTTTGTAATAACAATTGCGGCATTTTGTAATAATGTGCGCATTGTGTAATAAAGTGTGCAGCATTTTGAAATAAATTCAACCTACGCACTTTGTAATAAGGGCTGCAGCATTTTGTAATATTTGTAAGTGTACGCAAATTGTAATAATGTCCGACGCAAATTTTAATGAGGTATTATAGGGCACAGAGGGGTCTTGATTAATATGCGCTGATCAACTTTGCCTGTATACTGTAGAATACTGTGTTAACTTCCGTTTAGACTCTCCAGATACAGTAAAACCTCTATTAAGCGGACCACCAATTAAGTGGACACCCGCTATTAAGCGGACACTTAGCCTGGTTCCAAAATTAACGTTCTATGTTTCCCTTTATAACGAACCCCTAGTCAGCGGACAGCTCTCTTAAGCGTGTGGGGAATTAGAAAGGATAGCCCACACTGTCTCGTCTTCACAAGATTTTATTCTTCTCCTCTTCGATTCTCGCTAGATTTCACAACCCTTTGACTCGACTGACTGAAAGATTACTTCGACTCAAAAGCTAATTAAATCACAAACAATTGTTTCTTATCTTCGAGGCACACCTTAGTTAAAGTACGCTGATTGGTTTAGATACGAATCTTCTAGACATAAGAACAACAAAGATTTCCAGACAAACATTTCACGATCACTAATTGATATCTATGGTATTATCCTGTTTCCGACAAGCGGACGAGGACACTAAAATATTGTGTTTGGTTAATTTCTATTTTAAAAACCTCTATTAAGCGGACACCGAACTGAATTAACAATATGGCATTGGATTACGTCTTTGAAATAGTCGATTAAATGTACCGATTAGGACATATTCCTAAGGTAATCAGTTTCTTTCAATAAAGCAAGGAAAGGGCATTATTACAAACAAATTAAAGTTGGTAATAAAACCTGATTAACTTGAACTCTGGACAGCTTCTGGACAGCTTACTGTATTTAGACCGGAAATCCGTCATAATTCAGTATCAATTGTCGTGGGCGGCAGAGCACTCACTCATCCCATCACTACCCCTCCCTACCAAAAAGCTAGGGAGGGGTAGTTATTACCTACGCGCGTTTCTATTCAACAGTCGTGGTATGAGTTCGCAGTGGTCACGGCTCTGATAGTTTTAGTAGAATTCTAACTAAATCTCTTCCAAGTATCGATTCTTATTATTTCTTTATTTAGTATATAAAGCGTTACGCTTTGATTTACCTCCTCACGTGATATTGGTTCTCTGTCTGCTGGACATGTCGGTGAGGGGTTCCTGAACAAACAAAAGTATGTCAGGAAATGTTGTTGCGTCATTAATATTGTCCCCTAATGTACTGGACGTAAGTGCAATTGATAAATATAACAAGAAGCCTAAAGGCTTTCACACAGGATGCTTTGGCCGATGTTCTAATGCCATTAACTTTGAATGGCTATCCGCGTAGAGGTAAATCCAAACAGAAATGCTAACATTCAGTTAAGCAAGGAAAGGGCATTATTACAAACAAATTAAAGTTGGTAATAAAACCTGATTAACTTGAACTCTGGGCAGCTTCTTTAACAACCTGGAACTTTATAACAATACAGCGGCACCGTTGGATGTTAATTGTTAACAAACATTGCGTAATTGTTATAAACCTTTATTAAGCGGATACCCTCTATTGAGCAGACACTTGGGAAGGTCCCGAGGGTGTCCGCTTAATAGACGTTTTTCTGTATTCCTATGCATTCTTTTTTGTTAAAAGATCCCCATGCAACATGGCTGCCTTGCAAAACCTCTGTTGTGTATATGGAGGATTAACTGATTACCTTAGGAATATGTCCTACAGTGTATATGGGAGTGATTAACTGATTACCTTAGGAACATGGCCTATTGTGTATATGGGGGATTAACTGTTTACCTTAGGAACATGTCTTAGTGTGTATATGGGGGATTAACTCTCTCACCCTTCATCGTCTCTCCGGCTAATGCAAATGTTGCAATCTGAGTGGCCGAGCTTTCATTCACCTCACTGTATGGCACGAGGTCGGCTACACTTGATCGGCGTCGACGTTTTCTCGTTTCTCTGCCGAAGTTTCAGGGTAAATTTAGAAATACTACTGCTTACTTAAATCAAATAAAAATTCCCAGAGAACAAAAATAGGAGCGACTTTAACATCTCAAAGTTGTTGAGAAAACTGATGAGCACGCGTACACTGCTGCAAATTTCAAATTACAACTCAGTCCGGGCAAATGATTTTGCTACGGCTTTATGTACCACTTAGCTTGTAATGCAAAGAAATAACTGAAAGCCATTACCTGATGAATGAAATTAAAACAGAATTCTACTAAAACAATTTGCGTGTTTGGTCTGGATTTCTATGAGGTGACAGTTGATTCCATTCTCAAACTCATTAACTATTCGCCTCATAGAAATTCATAACCTTAAAAAATAAACTACGAATTGAATTTTGGGAGAGAAAGAAATGTTGTGGGATTACGAGCTGCAAACGAGCAAACGAGTGTTTTACAATTTTTTTGAGTGTTCCACCCCTTCACGAAGAACAGCTTAAGTGTGAGAATAAAACTCTGATCTGAAACAAATGAAGTGAAAACTGAAAACTGCTTTATCATTAGATGCCATCAGAGTCATTCTCATCCCCGGAGCCGCATGTCCCTGTTAGCCGGTACGCGGTGGGACCTTGGAACGAGGAATATACGTGTCTCTGAAAACACGTCATTTGATTGGCTAGATTCTTTGATTCAGATTATTCTACCGCCTTCACATACCTATGTAAGACACACTGCATCCCTTGTTTCGGCTCTTTGGAATGAGTTGGTCCTTAAAATCTTAGGTAAATATCCTGTCAGGACATTTTGAGTGTCTTAAAAGTGGCAGTTCTAAGTGGTAGTTTTCCCTCATATATCAGTTATTGTTATCCCTGCCGTTTCAATATTTATCCAGCCTAAAAATGCAGCCCCTTTGGGCAGAGCCTCCCCGTGTAGTCATTATAGGGACTACCCCTAACCCTTTAGTCATAAATGCGTCTTTGACAACGCGCCTTCTGGCTTTTAAGCATAGAACACACCGACTCTGCCGTTTATACACAGCTGTATCGATAACCACTTTCTTTATACCTTAAACTTCCGAAAGCATCGACCCTCTTTATGTCTAGATCGTGTTGTCAGCGATACTTCCCAAGTTGTAGATTGCCTTAAATCAAGTCACCGTACCTAACTTTCACCCGACTGTTGACTGGAAAAATATATATACAACTGAACTTTGGTTTCACTATTTTCGGGGAGGAGGGGCGTTGGGGGATCGTTACTTTCGGAAGTTTACGGTATTTGATTAGTAAAATAGTGTCCTTCCATATATACTTCAACCTACAAGAGTCAAACTAGGTGGTTGGAAGTTTAATTCGTGATTTTTATTAGTTTAACCGATAAACAAGTCTACATGCAACTAATCTTTTTCAGGTACTAATGTTATGTGCACAGTTGAAGTTTTTCAAAATGCTTTTTCTCGGTTGATTGGGTTACAGACGATTACAATTGATCAAAAACAATACAGCAATCAATGTGCAATATGGGGAACAATAGTATTTCTTGAGGGGCTGTGAATGTTGCCTTAATGATCATTAATGTTATAATTTATAACCTAAATTACAAACTAACGAGCAGACGCATGCGCGCATGCATAACTGGGCCGCTAAAAATATTTGGATACTATGGGATCTGAGAAATACTGCAGCACTTGTAATTTTGTATCGCTCGGGAATCGTGTTTTATTTATGCCATCCTCTTCGGTATACTTCGCATACTGAGTTTGTTTGGGAGGCCTGATAACGGTTCCTTTAGTATTTGTCACTAGATGAAGTATTAAAATATATATATACACTATGTAGGTTGAACGGCAAACGGTAACCGTCAGAGCAAACAAAGTTTCTCTTGATATGTTCCTAATCGTTCCTGATCGTCTTTCAGTATTTTAAGAAATTAAGCACCAAGATGTAAGTTCAATCTTCAGCTTTGTTTCTGCTTCCGTAAAGTATTAAAATAAATCCTCAGCAACTGAAAAAATAAAAAAATTCGACGCCAAAATATTCATTTTCAAGTACAAATTTGAAATAAAAAAAAACTGAAACGGTAAATGTGGGAGTTTTGCCGCTCAGTTTCTGAGATCCTTCTTTTCTCTGTTGATCCTTATCAAAATGGTGTCGTTCTTGATGTATGAACGTAACTCATGTTTGCTCAATCCAAGACTAGGGCGATATTTATGGTCATCATCACAATGTGGCCGAGAACAGGGTTCCTTGCCCATTTCAAAGTCAATGACATGTGATATGTTTTTCCTATTATCCGGTGGCAGGTCCTGATTAACCAATGTAACACGCACCCTTTCCTTGCACGGCCATGGGAACAACTCATCAAATTCTCCAGGAACAACTTTGATAAACACGCGTAGGAAATTTTGCGATAGCGGTCTCGCTATTACGATTTCCAACAAAAATTTATAACCGCACTCAAACAAATAAAATGGTTTACAAGCTAAGATTTGTGGTTCCGAGCCTGATGTTAAAAAAAGAGCTTCAAAGTCGGGTATTGTCCATTCGAACGGGGTCGACAAAGTCTGGTTAATCTTCAATACGGTTATCTGTTGTGATTGCTCCTTATCGTTAGATAACAATCTGTCTGTCTGTTGTGATTGTCGCTCTATCTGCATTGACTGCTCCTTATCCTTGGATATCAATCGTTCTATCTGTTGTGACTGATCTCCAACCACAGCGACAAGCTCATGGAATTGATGCTGAGTAGCCTCAAGACCGCGGACGGCTAAGTTCAAATGGCTTTCGATTTGAGTTTGTGAGTGAGATTTGGCGTCTGATCTTGGAAACTGTAAACAGAGAAATAAGTCCATTCAAAATCGCAACGACGGCTGACTAAAGTCCAAACATTTATTTCAAGCTTAAGTGCTGTGGAATTCCCTAGAAAACAGTATCAATTAGTTTATTGCCATACAATCAGCCAATTCCTAATCCGTTCGGCTACAAAAATGTCTAAAGTACGCTTTGTGTGGGGAGCCGAGAAAACGCATTGACGGGAACCCGAGGGGAACGGTGGGTGTTGGGGGACTCTCATGTGAAAAGGTCGGAGAATCTCGTCGTCTCGCGTGGGGGTGCAAATAACGAGGTGTGTTCTCACTTTAGCCCTCAAGGTATCTTTTAGGTTTCCACTCATTTCCATTCTAAGTGGTATCCTTTAGGGGTCAAAAAAAGCTCGAGCCACGCCGAGATTGGTTTCCTCTAGGGGTTCTATTAAAATGTTTCGTTTAACATCCTCGATTTTTCAAATGGTAGTACTCCCTTCCCCTCCCCCAAGGTTCCTCCCACCAATGTGGTTCGGGCTCGATTCTTGGCCTGTGCCATGTGCGGTTTGAGTCTCGTTATGATACGACTTCTTTCTGGGTGCTAAGGTTTTTCTTCCGCCTAAAAATCAACGTTAAAACTTAGTGGGTGTTCTCCCTTACGCCAAACTTTTACTGAGAATACCCAAACATCCATCCTATGTTAAACTAAACATAGAGCGTAAAAGAAGACGTGCTTGATACTTTTCGCCCTATCCACCTGTCTATACAACTCCATATTTGCAATATATTAACTAGTTTAGAATGACCAGTAAATGACCACTGGGTGACATCCTAATTCCCTGTATTCACTGAAGTTAATGATAAGAGTATTTTGAATTTATAAACAGATTCATACCATTGCCTCACATCCTATGTTCTTGTAAATACATTGAACTCCCGTTGCAGGACATTCATCGCGAACATGAACCTCAAGCTGGGAACAAAAACAGCAATACGACAACAACAAAACAATGAGACATTAACCTTGAAATCATATCGCGTCACAAGTAACATTCTGACCTTTGTCTCTCGTCCATACGGCCGATGATATGTATTGCACCCTATGGACACTACCCTCACTACTGTGCAGACGGCATCATTTGCCGGAGCAAAAGCCCACTGGTGATGGGCTTTATACATCTTTCCCTGACCCTCCTCCCCCCCCCCCCCCCCCTCAAAAAAATAGACTGTTCACAATTATTAAGCACCAGAGGCTTTACAGCTGCTTTACTCCAGATACCGCTGTTGTTAACTTTGCTCTAACTGAAGGTTATGAAACAAACCTTTTCTCGCGGAATATCTTTCCGACCACACTTGTTGGTGCACAGAACAGGAAACTTTCGGCAAATGTCAAGATGTCCCTGATGTAAATAAATCAAGCAAAAGTTTGATTAGAGCAAGTTTGATACTCTAGACCTCACCTCGAATAACGCAATGTTTCAACTGTCAGATGGTTAGTTCAGAAACACAAAGACACAATTTGATTTTTGTCAAACTGTTTTCAATCAAGGACATCCCACTCAAGTTGTTTTAAGCTGTGCGTCACGTGGATGTTTTCGTGCAGGATGAAAATGCGCGTAAAGCCACTTGCGATGGTCACGTGCGTAAAATTCCCGTCACAGGATTGGCTATTTCCAGACCATCCGGGAACTTCAGAAACCAGGTAGCATGTCGTTTGTATTTTTGACTTTTCTGTTTACTGTTTTAAGAATGTTAGTTGGTTCACGAAGTTCGCGAAGGAAGTTCGTAAGTTCAGAGAATTTTGAAGCGAAACGTAGAGACGTAATGCGTAGAAACACATATTTAACAGTTGGATTATGAGTTCGAGATTTCTATGAGGTGATAGTTGATAGTAGAATTCTTACTGAAATTTACTTCAAATAGCGGTTTCCAATTAATTCTCGAAGTATTATTAAACTTTGCACCTTAGACAGATCGCTCGGATTGAACTGTCATTTAAAATTGAAGTTGTGTGCGCAGGCCACCATTTTTTCCAATAATTTCAAGATTTTTAAAGTCAAGAAACCATTAATGTTTTTCTCTTAGTCTTCTCAGGAATTTATTTATCCATTTGCATCAAAATGTTCCTTCAAAGCTTTGTCTAAACGAAAAAAACGTCGTAGACGTCGTATTTCGTAGGCGACTTCCGGCCACTGCACTCTTATGGCTGATAGTATACGACTAGCTCAGCCAATCACATTGCAGCATTTACATTAGTATACTATAGTAGAATTCTACTAATGAGGCTTAGAATAGACCCTTTGCATAAATAGCGCCTAAATTACTTATACATCCTTAACGTCACGTTCATGTGAAAAATCCTTGTTTGGAAACATAAGTACGTGGCTCAGGATGTATTAAGTATTGTTATTCAAATTTAGCCGCCATTTATGCATCGTCTATATGTCGCTGTGAAACTCTGAAGCGAAAGCTCAGGAAATAAAGCGTGGAGTTTTGCACCAGGAGTGATCCAAAAAGAATAACGTAAGAGGTATTACTTTGGCAATAAGTCCTTTATGGAGTGTTAAGTCTATTATCCTTCATCCTTTAGTATCCTTCAGCGTGCAGACGTCTAATATTACCTTTTTGTTTCACGCGGCAAAGCGTTTGCCGCCTGAAACAAAAACAATGGCGGACGTCTTGGTGCCGGCTACTTCATTCCTGTCTTGCCGATGGTAAGTCACTGACAGTGCATATCCAAGGAAAAACATGTCGAGATAGAAGAAGAAAGAGGGCTAAAACGTTCTCAAACCTGTTTCTGATTCACGATGACTGATTCTTGATAATATTCACAGTTCACTTTCATCCAAGAACATTCTAATGTCTTGTGAGTTTTCATGTCTCGCTTGGTGAGCATCTGTGTACAACCTTGGTTTGGACACTTGACCACTTTGAAGAGGCATTCTGATTGGTGTTTCTTAAAATATAAATTAATAAACGTAAAAAATAAGACAGACAGTTAGCAATGTCCACCTTTGGCACTCTCACGGCCTCATGCCACAATACGTTTTCCGTAGTTGTTATTGGGGCTAAACAAATGAACACGAAGTTATAAAAAGTTACCAGTACTTTCTCAGAAAACAAAAGGTGCAGATCGATGTAGAAAAAAAGATTTAAATTGAACGTATCGAGACGGAACAAGAAAACTGCGGTGAAAAGCTAAGGTCAGAATCGGCCAAAATAAACCAACACAATAAATGTTTTGAGATTCGTTTCTCTGCAAAAGTTAAGACAAAGTCAGAAGAACATACCTCCACAGCACGCAGCTCTCCAGTCCATGAACATCCAGAATGAGAACATTTCACGTGAAGATCCAGAATTTGGCGATGACACCCGGCATCTGGAAATATCTTCCATCATTAAAATATGAAGCGGAAAATATAAGGACATTAGAAGGTATATAAGATTAGATTTTTGACTAACCTCGAAAAATTTTTGCCACCAAACCGCGGCAAGTATTACCACCTCTCTAGTCAACCTATATGGTGTTACTAAGCAGAGTAACGAAGTAACGAGAAACCGAGTAACGGGAAAAAAAATTCAAAGGGTTAAAAATTGCAATTTTTTTTGGAAAAAAAAAGCGTAAAATCGATTAGAATCATTTAACTACAACAAAACCAATTCACAAAGCAAGCTTGACGAGTCATAAACCCATAGGCTCAGAAATGAATGGTAAATAAGTCGCTGTGGCTAAACGACCGGCAGGCGGTCAAGTTCGTCAGCTGTCCGAATTTTTTTGATTACACTCTTTTTTATAAGATATTAACAATAAACCCAAGGTTAAGATTTTGAAAAGAATATAATCTTGTCCGTTGAAAATATGCAAATACAATATAATTGTATCTGACCGTATTCGCAAAAACATGCCTGCAGACAGCTAAAAGGCAGTCCCCGCGGCCACAAGAGTCTTAACACTCTCCTCCCCCGTCCCTGGCTAGGGGATTGGCCCATCACGCATGCACGGGGCATGTGCCTCTACAGCAGGGTCCCATGTCAACACAGAATCCTAAAATAATGTACAACAACTGAGCAAAGTGCCCAGCAACACGGACTGGGCCATGTCCCCAGCCCGACCTGGACGGTAGCCCCCCCCCCCTACCCCCCACCTCTTATACCTGATGAGGATAAAAAATTTGGTAGCTCTTTAGTTTTGGATTTTAGAAAGTGATGACGTCACGTGAAAACGATCTATTATTAAATGCTTCCTCGGATTTAGGCCTCTGGGCCAAACTCCTGCGGGGGCAATGACAGATTTGTTGCAAACGTCGCAGAAAAGTATTGCGTGACCTCTCCGTCCTGAAAGGTGAAATGACAGTTCCAGAAATCAGAATCCTGAAAACAGACGAAAAGACTTCTTTCTCCACTTTTCTTGTAATCATCATAATTTGATGTTTGCTCTGAAGACGAAATTAAGTTATCGGCTCATTGCGACCGTCAGGTGATATATTTCCTTTCCACAAACACAGATTTCAGATTTCGTAGACTTTCCACGTGCACGCACCCTGCAAGCAGAGCCTTTTCGTACGGTAAAAAAGAGATAAAGCAAAAAGAGATAAGAGAGGCTTTGCTACCACGGTGTTTTCCACGGTACTCCACCACAACAGCGGACAGGGTCCTCTTCAAAATTTTAGATTCTTCGACCTAACCGCTTTGGGTAAAGTTTTGAAAACCTTGGTGTAAGCAAGAAAAACAATATTCATGGAGTGACGAAGGCGACCCTAAATGAATCAACAACAAAGCGAAATGCCTTTCCACGTCTTGACAAACATGCTTCCTTTTTTAAATCGATTTTACGCATTTTTAAAACATTTAGTGAATTTTTACTATTTGAAATTTTTCCCGTTGTTCGGTTTCTTGTTACCTCGTTACTCGAGTCGTTACCTCGTGACTTTGTTTAGTAACATCCTCAACCTATATATTATTAATTCATCACATATCGTAAGCAAAACGCTCAAAAACAAATCACATACACTCTGTCGTAACGTTTAAAAGGCTCGCGGGGTATCATGGGAAGCTTATGAACTACTTCTTAAAGCATTTGAAGGGAGATTAAGCTCATTCTTTATGTTCTCCTGATTGCAAAATATTGTAGCTTATTTATTCTGATCCCCTTCTCGCGGTTTCGTACTGTTACATTAAATGGTCCAAATGAGTAATACGTTTCCACATAGTTTTGGCCTCAGTTTTTAACGGTTTTTTTTTTTTTTTAATTGGCTTTTCGTATCTGGTGTAGAACGGATTGTAATTCTTAGAACCAATAGTTGTAAGTTATTGAGATACAGATGTTGTCATGGGGATACTTTTACATCTGATGACTGACTTTAAACTTTAAACGTTTTACTGTGAATGTCTCTTGTAAGTGTAATCAGAATAAAAACTTCTCCACCCCCAGCCCCTGCCCTGCATGCACTGGGTATGATCACGAATTGGCGTGACCGCGTGACATACAAGCATGGTGGAATACCTTCTGACGTGAAAGAGGCTGTCTGTCGACTGGACATCTCGGCGAAGGGCAACTAAACGAAGAAAATATACATCATTAAAACCAGTTATTCCGGGTATGTGAGGAAATTTATTGGATCATTGTTCTCTGAACAGAATAGAATCCAGCTGAATTATGAACTGAAAGACAACTTTTCAAACGGGTTTGTACTAAACCCTGGGTGCTATTAAAACAGCTGACTTAAACACGAAACAACGAAACGAAACCCCTCAAACGACCGAAATGAAACCGCCGAAGCACTTCCTGCGTAGGCTAACCGCAATGAAGTTCCGCATTCTTCTTGTACTCGGGTCAGTCTGGTTAGCTGTTCAGGTTATTATTTAGTCTGTTTATATTATATTGTTTACTGTTAACTCTTTTTAATAATAACTGGCTCCGCTTAGTTTGGTGATCTCGTTTTGTTCGTTTCTTTTATTGCCGCGGTTTCGTTTCAGCCCTTCGGTGGTTTCATTCATTTCGATGTATCGCTTCATTTCGTTTCGCCGAGGCCGTGGTACACGCATTTCAAACAAGAATGGGAGGTCAAATATTCAAAGGGGAAAACTGCCCTTGAACAACACTGTGTTTTAGTGCTCATGGGAGCCACACTGAATGTAAATTAAACAAATCTGTCGCCTCTACCGATCTGTTTGTCAAACAGGTACATTAAGAGTAAGTCGTAATTGAAATGTTTGGATTACACAACACTGATCGTTTACCTCATCAGGGATTCCATACAGATCTTACAAAGTCTGTGTCCACATCCCACAATCTGCACAGGATCTTCTAGTATTAAACGGCAAACAGGGCATTCCCAATCCTCGGGAACTTTACTTTTAAACTCGAAATCGTACCCTCCTAGCTTGAGTACATCTCTACCCGTCGCCATTTTAATTTATACTTTCGCTTTCGGAGAAAAACGGGAAGTAATGTCTATTCTTGCATGAACCTACATTCCTGATCTTCACGTAAATCACTACTCGTCTGACTTTTCGTTACCATGGTTGCCAGGGTTCTTGGACCACTGACATTCCTTGTAGCCTCCTCCTCTAGATCTAGTAAATTTTAGTGAAGAATGAACCAATCACCCTTACTTCTTTCGTGGTGCGATGAAATAATAATAATAATAATAATAATAATAATAATAATAATAATAATCATGATGATAATCATGATGATGATGATGATGATGATGATGATGATGATGATGATGATGATAAGAAAGGTAAAATAGTTCATCCCCCTGATAGGCCTTATTCCCAAGACTCCCAAAATAACCCCTCTCAGCTGGTTTTTTAGATTACCTCTTTTGGAAATCCTAATAGGTACTAGTAACTTCGTCCCCAGAGTCTTCTCCTGGAGAAGGCCCCAGGGACAAGGTTGTCCTAGGAGGATCTAGCAACAGCCGATTCTAGCTGTGACGCGGGTTTTGCTCACATTCGGACAGTCTCATTATACGCATTTTAATTCAGTCCTAGAAAATATTCACGCAACGAGTGAGGTAACATTGTCGGCGGAAGAACTTAGCACCATGTCTAAAAGTAACTTAAGATGTGATGGATGCGAGTAGAGCTCGACAGTAACCTTTTATAGTGATGAACAAAGGTTCCTGCCTCGATGTCCGAGTCCTTGCTCTTATCATTGATGACAAAGGTAATCCCTTTATACACTTGTCATAGGAAATGGCAGCTCATTCAGATACATAAACTAGACACACTGCATCCCTTTCCTATACCTCTGGATTAAATAACTCCATAAAATATTGGATAAATAAGCTGCTAAGTCCGTCCATTCAAGACATTTTATTTTTAATTTAGCTTTTTTAACATTAGACATGTACCTAAATGGAAGTGAAATGGCGATATGTTTTCCCGATTATCCTGGCATGGATCCTGATATCAGCCAAGGTTACACGCAGGAGTATACTTTAATCAACTATCGAACTTATTATTATGCATTGCAAAAGAGTGTCTGACGATTGACGGTCATCTAGGTTGTTGGCAGCGTTGTGAGTTTTCCCTTAAGCTAAACGTTTACTGACATACAAAACATTTCCACTCATTGAGAACTTTACTTGCCATGCATTGACAAATGCCACGCCTGCAGCCTCCCTCTATGACTAGACTGGAGGGAATAGATGGGGGAACTGGTAGCAAGTTTTTCACACAGAAAAGATGACATACAGTGGAACCTCGATTTAACGAAGTCGCTGGGGACCGGCCAAATTTGTTCGTTAAATCGAGGGTTCGTTATATCGAAAACCTCGATATAACGAATTTGAGGGCAAACGACCAAAATGTTCGTTATATCGAGGTCATAGTCAATGATTGATTTGTAACACAGATGACTTCTGTAACGCAATTCAATGCAATTTTCGTCACCTAGAAGTGCCGCGTTTTGAGATGCAATTCATTAAGCATTTTGGCTTTCAGTATCAATTATTTTCACTTTTGAGCAGACGCGCAGCTTTTGTTTACAAAAGAACAACACTTTCAGAGTAGCGATTTGAAAATGTTGCAACATAGAGGTTATACAGAAGATTGTCTATGTAAACAACGAAACGGGCTTTAGGCCCCAACATTTTCGTATTTGAAAGAAGATAGAGCAGAAGTTAATTGAAGTCGAAATACTATAGTGCCAATATCTATGACATATAATAAGCCGTTGACTGAAAGGTTGCTGTCTCTTTACCATAAGGATTACAAGCATTTGTTGACTGTTGATCTGTTCAGCGTTTATCTTCTGTCGCGTGTTGACATTGTAATTCGTTACATCAAGGTAGATTTTACGTCTGGGCTTCCTGATCATATTCGTTATATTGAAGAATTCGTTATATTGAGGTTCGTTATATCAAGGTTCTATTCTGTACATTTTACTGTAACTTTGGTCCGGACAGAATATCGTTCGTTATATCGAGGACTTTGTTAAATAGAGGTTCGTTAATTGATTTTGTAATCATGGTAACTTGATAAGATAAGATAGATCCGGCTGGGCTTTCAATCGTTTCTACAAAATTCTTTGAACTAATCTCCAAAATCCGTCGTGGTCATCTTCAGCGGTGTCACTGCATATATTTTTTGAGTCGTGCTGTACTTTAGTGAACTTGTAGCCTGGCAATACAAAATACAATTTAAAACTAAAAAATAATATACAGATGCTACAAAGTAGAATGACAAAAATAAAACATTACTTTTCTATCGTTCTTCTTTCTAGAATTACTGACCTTTTATTGTGTTATACGCTCTTGCGTGGTTAGAAGAAAATTTCCTTTCTCCGCTTTGTTCTACTCTAGGGGTAAGTAGAATGGGAAAGGGACAGTGCAGGAACTGGACTACAGAAATCGAAGAATGTTTGTCCGTGCACGATTCCATGCGTTCCTCAGGCAAAGAAAGTTGAAAAGACAGGGGTTTCTCACGCGAGTGCACATTTTCGTGTAGGCCGCCATCCGGTTTAGATTCGGTGACTGTGGAGGACTGGGGCGAGAGAACATTTGCCGACGGAGTAAGCCTGAAGTGGAAAAAATGACGGTCAAGCATCCAATTAATTAAAATCCAAGATAGCAGCGTCGAAAACCTGGTTTATCGATCGTTCTGTTCCAAAATAACAACGCACTGCAGGCTAGCGGTAGCGATTTATATGGTTTATTATTAATTTTTTATTATTTGTAAAACGCTTTAATAAAATCTGGGAAAAAAGAAGTTATGGGAAATTATCAAACGTTTTCCACTGGCCTTCTTGGAATAGAAAAAAAGTCTCTTTAAACTCCTTTAATTCATTGTTACCATTTCTCTATTAAAAAGAAAAAAAAAAGTAATGATAATGGATTTTCTTTCAAAAATAACATCGAATTTTTAATCACCAGCTTAATGCGAGATTGCCATTTCAGTTAAATCGAGAACAAAAATTTCATACACACAATACCCAACCCGGGTTCGAACTCATTAATTAACTGATATTTACTGATCTCTTAATTGGTGAGGAGAAATTACGTACATTCATTGAATGTTAGAGTTTAATCACATTCCTTCTATGAAATTCCATCGATTCCTTATAAAATCTCTCTCAGTTGAGTTGATTTACATTTTTTATGTGCGGTATTCTCTACTGGCCATGATAAAGTTTGTATTAGTTTTAACACATGATCGTGATCGCAAAATATCTTGGCTGACGAAATCTGGAAATACGCGTGATCGCTAAAGTCAATAAATATATGTTATTTGCCGGCTTAGGGTCGGTCCGTATAGTGAAAAACTGCGGTAAATTGGCCTACAAGTGGGTTTGTTTACGCAGCTTTGGCATTGAATTGGCTCACGCGCGTCTAAAAGCCATCGTAAAAAATCTAACGAGCGAACGAGCAAGCAACTCAGATACTAGACAAAGAAATATGTATTAAAAAACAGATTTATTTCGAACTACTTTATGTTAGTTGCATTTAGTTCACCATTTAAATTCTCCAAACCTGTTTTACCGGAGTGAAATTTCGTGCAAAGTTTGAAGTTGTACAACAAAAACAATTTCTATCAGTCGTTGCGAATCACTCGAAATCAGACTTTCCTACCTTAAATTGAGTAGTAGAAAGCAAGGAAACCCGTTAAGTGTATTTCACAGAAATTCTCTTAGGCCATCCCCTTTTTTTTCTCTGTTTAGCATCGTCCGACCGACCCAGATTTTCGCTTTTTCAAGAAAAAATATAAAAGTTACACAGAAGGAAATGAAGGCAATTACACATTATTTCAAAAACATAAAAAAAACATAAGCATAAGCATGAAACATAAGCAATTTTTTGCCTGACAGATTTTTGGTTTTTCCCTTTTCTCGTTTGATTTTAACAACGACGACGACTTTTTCCTTCCTCCATTGCCGCGATGTTGACTTCGTAACCACACCTTGTTCTTTCCAGGCTCCACGGATATTATGCTAAGGTACCGGGCCTCCAAGCTCCAGACTCCTTTTCCAATTTTATTTTTGCTGTTTTTTTCCTTTTCCGACCTACCGACCCAAAATCAGAAAACGCATTTGATAGTAAACGAAAAAAAAAGGGGGATGGCCTTAAATAGAGAAACGATCAGAGAGGTAAACTCGACTGCAACTGACCTTTTTTGCGTAGATTGTGCGGCGAGAGAAACACAGGATTACGCGCCATTACAGCGCCGAGCTACAAGTAACCAAAAAAACTCTCACAACTTCAAAATACTCAATTAAATTTACTTACAGTGACTTTCCTTGCCATTTAAAAGTGAATAGAGATAAACTTGTGTTGATTAATAGTCGATGGAAGTGTAAAAAGCGCAAAGGTTGACCATTACCGCTAGTTCACTCAAGAAAATTGACCAACACGACAATTTCACCCGCGCTGTTTCCCGCCGTTACCGTGACCGTGGTCAGGGATCCGGACCGCGCTAAGATCCAATCAGATTGCAGGATTGGTTACCGTGACCTCTTGGGAAAAAATAACAAGCGATATGTTTTCTCTCATGTCTTTGCGCACATATTGATCAATCGATGTAACTCGAACCTTTTCCGTGAAAGGCAACGGTAATATCGAATTAATTAATGATGATATTTTAACGGGAAGCTTTCTCACCCGTAGGTGATCTACAGAAAGATCCCGATCCAAAATAACATTAAATTATTAAAAAATAAATACACAAATTAAAAAAAAATTATTAAAAATACAAAAGTAAATTATAGACTAATAGATTTAAAAAAATTACTTTTAAACTGACATATGGTGTCAGAGTTTTTCAAGTCACTGTCCAAGGCATTCCAGTCTTTAAAGGCATGATAACAAGTTCTCTATTTACCCCAGTTCCGTTTTACTGTTGGAAGTCTAAGATGATCTTTGGAGCGAGTGTTATATCTATCGGGACATCGCTATTTCTAGATAATTCCAATTTGTGAGATGTAATTCCATTCACACATTTATAAACATACAAGCAGCGATGGAAGTGCCTGCGTTGATTTAAATTTAACCAGCCAAGCTGACTGA
>Ga0126339_10001112_pt1 | contig 17406 bp, 6 predicted proteins | sample OrbTmetagenome_2_FD_92532 | JGI IMG/M metagenome (GOLD analysis project Ga0126339, IMG submission 92532) | Coral microbial communities from Petempiche,Puerto Morelos, Mexico - Orbicella T R C metagenome | ecosystem: Host-associated > Invertebrates > Cnidaria > Coral | place: Petempiche,Puerto... | reverse complement strand
GGAAAGGTGAGTTGTATACTAGCTACCATATCCGATTGATTTCCTAATATAAAGATTTAAAAATAAAGTTGTGTCGTGGTTTTCTTTAGTTATTGGACAAAACGCGAGTCGCCAGCTGGCGACCAGTGAGTTGCAATTTCGAGCCCTGATGCAGACTATACCTTTACCTTTACGAAGCTACTTATATTATTATAATTATTAATTTTGAACACTGAATATAAGTTTAAGTTTAATAAATCAAAATTCATGCTGGTTATTTCTTAATTTTTAACATGTTGTTTTACCCTGGTCACCTAAGAACTATAAATCTCCCATTTCACCTTAAGTACAGTGTATGGTATTGCTGTTGCCAGACATTATTAAAATTTAATCTTTCAAGTGTAAATTCATAAAATATGTGTATCTTGTCAAAGTGAGGGATTATTTTTGATTATTATCATGCTATTATTAATAAATTATTATAATCAATTATTAAAGATGTTTTTTGCCAAAAATTTAAGGGATTTAGTGTACTGTTAAATTTATCTTGTCTTGCTTACATGTAAGTCAGCACAAATTGCTTTCTTGTCAGCTGAAATTCCTTAAATTGTTGTTGTGTACAGAGCTACAGTATGTGTACTACAGTTATTTAAGTATGAAAATTATATAATTTTTTTATATACGTCTTCAGTGCTGCTCTGTGTATATAATATTATTTATTGTATAGACACGATTGTTTAACTGGAAAATACACCATTTGTAACATTTGTATGAATTTACATCTTGGACCATAGTGGAATATTTTCCATATCCTTACTAGCGAGGATTTTGATGGTGTGATTTCTCGCCATTGCATTGCATGGCTGCCAAACTTTGTCAAACGTTGGTTGAAAGATGGCGAGCAATAGGGAAGTAAAATTCACTGAAGGCAACATAAAATTGCCCACTAATAAGCATGAAAATGCCAAAAATGAATGAAAGAATGAAAATAAGAATGAAAATGCCAAAATAAAGAAAGATACTTTGTGTGGCTTAAAACTATTCCGCGAGTTTCTTCAAAGTAAACCAAAGCAGAGATGTTCAAGATATTTTATCCGTCGAGCTGCAGTTTACATAATTTGTACATACAGTTTGTGCTTTTGATTCGTCTGTGAAGTTTTTGTTGAAGTATATGTTGATAAGAAGATCATTACACATTGTCTCAAAGATATGAATTTTATGCTCTCATGGCAAAAACAATGTTTCACTCATTCGCTGTGCTCACTCATGAAATATTACTTATGCCACTTGAACGTACAGTAAAATTCATATCTTCTTGCTACCGAATAATATCCTCTATGTCTATAGATTGAAATCAGGCATGTCATTTGATTTGATGTGTAAGCCATTTTGTTGATGATCATTTTTCACTAATATTAAATTCAAGTGAGATACATGTATGTCTGAGTTAACACATGAATCTACCAGAATTTTCAAGTCTAATTTAGCCTACATTGTAAATGTACACTATATTTAACATGTTCTATTTTGAAGTGTTTGGAATCACTCAAGATTTAGATTTTAGGATGTCACTGAGTGTTGATCAATGTATACTTATCATTATGCAAATGGAAAACTTATTTACTGGCAAGCATGTTCTTTCCTGTGTCAATAATTGATCATATTTCTGCTGCCACCTGCTAATAGGGCTGCTATAAATGGATTGAAGTTCACAACAAGGGTGTTGAGGTCTTATAAAAGGATTTCAGTGCATTCAGAAGGATAAATCTCAGTAGGAGCTCAAGTGTTATTTTGAGATGAGCTTAAAATAGTGAGCAAAGATTTTTACGGAATCTATTGTCTGTTATGAGTGCCACTGATAATTTTATGAGTTATGGTAGTAAATGTACATGGCCAGCCATTTGAGGAGAAAGAAAAGTGAGTCTTCACTTGTAGATATCAGATTTTATTTCACCCCAATTCCAAAGGTTAAATAATTTACAGTATATTGACCCAAGTTACATGTGGCTGTTGTAGGTAACTGCAGTACTGCAGTACATAGAATAAATATTGATTTTCTTTATTTAAATTAAGGTATATTTTCCTCTTCAATTTTCTTACTACATGTACATGTAAATGAAATGTAGGGTTCTGAACTATCGCCACATGACTGAAAGTGACAAAGTTTCCATTTCTGTTATCAATTTATCACTTGTAGTATCTCTCTTTTGGTGACCCATTTTCATTTTGTTTAAATAATATTGTTCTCAGCCATGAAGTATGAATTTAAAAGCAGTTGTAAGTTGTTGATTTGCATTTTAAATCTATGACCCTATAGCTATATAGAATTCTTGTAAAAGTCAAATGATGCACATAAAATAATCTCTCTATATATAGTATTACAAAGAATATTATATTTTCTTATTGACAAGTGCTCCACTTGAAGTCAGTTTTTACAACACTAAAGGGAATGTAGTTATTCACAATACTTAGTTTTACGCTCTGAAAAAGTGAAAATTTACTTGTCTGATACAAGGGCAGCTGGCTCTTATAGTCTGTCTGCTTAAACTGCATATTAATAGTGATAAATTATAATACTACACATGCCCTTGTAAACATGTAATCTTAAAGTGTTATGTTTTTGTTGTCAAATTAAATAGTTTTTAAATAGTAGCTTGTTTACTATACATATGCAAACACATGCATGTACATTAACATGTGAACAAATACACTTGTAAATAAAACTTCGACTTAGTTAAGACGTACCTGTAACAGTGACAAACTTTTTAGACAAGGGTCTGAAATGTGGGTGGCCCTGATGGTAGGAGACCTATAAATGGTATTTTTTGTTTTGTGTAAATGGTTACCAAAATTGTCATCATTGACACTTTGATCTCCTGTATAAGTGTGCCCTTTGATGGTTGAAAGTTCGAAATGCCCTCATTGTGTTATTTTGATTGTAAGAAAGTCTGTTTCTGAATCTGTTGGTTACTTGATACATTATCGCCCCAAAGTGTACCAAGTCATATGTAGTAGACTTTAAGTCCTGCTTTTCATGAAATTGAGTACTGTTCTCTCATTAACATGTCTTGTTTTTTGTGAGATATATACATGTACACCTGTATCATCAAAATACATTGATGGTGGTTAACAGTACACATTGTTGTAGTGTAGGATGTCTTTTCTTACAAATGAGTTGATGGTTATCTTGTATTAAGTCTACATGTATGATTTTCTGGAGCTGCAATGATCATATTAGACCTATGACATTTAAGCCTTGGGCATTATGATTTTCAGCCAAACTACTGTTAGTAACTAATTAAAAGAATATGCTTTGTTGGTAGTGGGATAAATTACATGTACACTGTATCTCTAATAATTTGTTTTTACTGAATGTTTTTTTTAAATTCATTTTATTCTCAGATGACTTTTTAATGGGAGGGATTTCAGCACATGTAAGTTTGTTGATAATTTTATTGCATTATATGTTAATTATAATACTGTTAAAAACCACAATGTATCTTTTTATAAGTTTCAAGGACATGTTAACGTAGAGTGCTATTGTATTACTTCATTTGCACTGATGTGAAAGAATGTATGCTAAGTGTAGTAATGTTAGAACTTCTAACATTTAATTTGGTACATGATTGTATAGACTGAGGTGAGTTTGGTTACTTTTGATTCATGAATTGTACAATCATGTATTTGAAATAAATTTATTTGCTGTTGTTAGCTGGAGCCATTAGAAAAAGAGTGGCTGGTCTCGGCAGCTAAGGGAAACAGAGCACAGATCATGTGTCTTTTGGAGCAGGACCCTAACTTAGCAACAAAAAAGGTAGTCATCTTGAGAACTGCATAAGAGTCATGCTCTTTGACCTTTTAGTTAATACCAACTCACTATTTTGTCCTAGTTTTCTTGAAAACAATGTACACACCAGTAAAAAAAAAAGAACTACAGGGCAGTGTTTTTTTATTGAACTGAAAACCACATAAAAAAATTCAGGCACTTTTGAAGGGAAAATCGTTCACTCGAATTTGGCATGGTTTTATGTCCAGCCCCTTGAATTATAATTAAGGGTGTAAATCTGTTTTTGTTGCTGAACATGTAGGTGACATTAGAGCAGTTTTCACATGAGTGCAGAGCATAACTTGCAATTTATTGCTGTGGCTTTGCATTGCAAAGTTACTGGCTTGAAAAAAACTCGCACCGTTTTGTCATCCAATTGGAGTTACGTGTAAAACCAAAACCTATGGCGACTTTACAGTACACATTTTTGATTTACCTCCTCTGTTGCTACTGTAAAGTTTATTGCACTCAGTTATCCTCTGATACTTCAGATGGCTTGGGGTTTTGAGTACTGCTTAATAATAAGTTGTTTGTAGCATTTGCATGGAAACAAGCGAAAGTACTGAATGTCTGCTTTTTGTGCACTTTTGAAAATTACCTTTGATTTTGTGAAAATCTACTAATTGAACATTTTACACGTATTTCAGAATTTCTTACTGAAATTGGATATTTTGAGATGGTAAATTTGTGACTCAGTAAGCTCCGAAGCTATTAACTAATTTCCTTATTTTTTCATTTTTTTCATTCAAAACCAGGATTTTATGTTGGTAAGTACATTTCAAACTGAACATTTTTAAGTGAATGTTCACCTTTGTTAAATACTGTAAAGTTGATAGATCTTGTTAATGAATCTTGAGTAATAATCATAGTAAAAAAATGTACCAATGGGTAATAAGAGGTTTCTATCTTTGACAAATTGAATATCAATGCTAAAAAACAACATTTTGATGTCATCCTTGCATCGTTATCAAGTTAGAAATAATGATGGTGATGCCAAGATGACATTGAATTGTATATTTAGCATTGATATTATGTTGTCAAATTGATTACTAAGTTATCGCTTATTCGAGTTTCTCTAATGTTCACTCATTCTCAGAAATGTGACAATAAATTGTGCATTGCACATGTTAATGTAACCGTGCCAGTGAACTGTGCAAAATAATATGTACTAACCATAGTGTTTTTCCTTTCTTTTCACTGCTCATCTGATTACATTCTCCTCATACAGGGTGTAAGTATTGCTCAGTTTACATGTAACTGTCAATATTAAACTTAGTACATACCGTTGGATCCCTACATGTATTAAGTGGCTGCCTATTAAATGACCACCCTTATTAGGCAGCCAGTAATCAAAGTCTCAATGATGACTTTTCTATTGTTTTTACCTCTGTTAAGCAACCACTACCATATCCCAGAGGGTGGCCATTTAATAGGGGTTGAACTGTAATAGGATTTTAAACAATGCTTTGTTACTTAACCCTAATTCTAACCGCATTTTTGTCATTATTTACATGAAATTTTTTAAGGAAAAAAATCATTGTTAAGAGACATGGGTAGCAACTGAGAAGTGTGTAACTACTGTATTATTGATGTAAAGTATTCCCCTATAAAGTATCTCTCTTGAAACATTTCTCTCTGAATATTATGATCTTGATAGTAGTCTTACGGACATTCCCCCAATGAAGATTTTAAGTGCAACCATCCAGCTTATACATGTAACTATTATTCATTATTTTATGGTATTACATAACTTAGATTTGATTTTGACTAGTGTCATACGAGTTTTGTTTCTTGAAATTTGTAGTTGAGCTGTTGTGAATTAATTTTACTCTTTCTTTTTAACCCCTCATGGCTTAAATATGTGCTTCTTCAACCTGACTGTACATCAAACTTGCAGTATGTAAGTATAATTTCACATACATTGTACAGGTACATTAATACGTACATGCATATTATTGTACATACAAGGTTGTCAAGAGTACAATGTAGCTGGTTGCCGGCAAACTTTGCCATAGTGATATACTTGGTGATCTTGGCTGGGTTTCTCCACTGGGCTAATTTCCACTGATTGTAAAGAAATAGATGTTAAAATCAGCCACCTCCTCCAACAATCAAGCCTCTTACACTTTTTGCATTTGCATTGCACCATCCTAAAGGAAATGAGAGGATGTGAGAGATTCAACCTTCCTGGGTAGACATCGCAACAGGACCTATTCTTCTCAAACTTGGCCATAAAAAAAAAATATATGGCAGTGATTTTGGTGCCATTTCAACATTTGGTTGGGGAAATTGAGGGTTTAACAGAATAAAAAAATCATATGTCAAATAACAAGTAGATTTGTGTTAGCAGAAAAAAAAAGTGGGCTCTAAGTGGTTATTAATTTAAGTGATTGTTCTTGACCCATAATCTTGATATTGTTAAGGGCTGTTTATTTTTCATTTTGGGGGTGGGGGCACTTGACTAGTAGGAGTGGGGTTATTTGGGATAGTAAATTGGGGATCTAATGGTTTTTAGTCTCACTGGCTCAGCTTAAGTAGAATTTTCCTCTGGGTTTGACACTTACTTTGTGAACATTTATAGAGTGCACTTCACTGGGCAGCTAAACATGGAAGAGCAGATATCGTTAAACTGCTGGCCAGCACTGGCATTGATGTTAATGTAAGAACGGTAAGGACACAAGGTTTGCTATTGGTATTTAATTTTCGACTACATGTATGCTGGTAGTGTATGACAACCAAGAGAAAAAGGCATTTCTAGACATCTGGTACTCCAAGGACCTTGGCTGTTACATTAAACTGATTGACAAAGTTTTAAATAAACGTTATTGTGCATGTAGCTCCCTTGGCTGTGTGAAACACTGGATAGAATGTTCATTTTATGAAAGAGACATGTTTCGTGTTTGTAGCATCATAATTATAGTAAAACATCGAGAATTGACATATACATGTACAGTGTGATTGTGTGATGGTATAATTATGTTAAATACTGCACTAACTCAAATCAATAATTTATCTCACATATTGTTTATTTTTTTTCTTCATGGTCATCACCATCATCAATAGAATGTAAGTACATGAGATGATAAAATTTTTACCACTCACATGTCGAGAAGTTGTTATTTTAAACCTTTTTTGATTTCTGTTGTTGATCTTATTTTCACAAGTGTGGTCGCATGTTAAGAATACTGATACATGTAAATGTTTTTTTTTTCTCTTGCTACATTTTCTAAATTGCTTCAACTGGACATCATTCAGGGGGTAAGTTACTCTTTGTACAGCTTGGTTGTGATATTTACTGTATCTTAAATGCAAAGTGCTCAACTATATCGGTTATTGACAGAGCATGAGGTCAAGATGGCTGGGTATTGACCGAGATCTTTTTTTTGCCTGCTCATGGACTGGGGGAAGGCGAGGTTCATTAATATGCAACAAAAGGTCTTTGCCAATATCCAGCCATCTCGACTGAGCAAGTCTGGGAAGAAAAGGATTTATTATAATTATGGCATACGGGACACCAGTTCCTTGCAGGACACAGCGGGCAATCAAAAAAGGGCAATATAGCCCCATCTTGCCACTCTGGTAGCCAAGTACAGTGCAAGATGTGGTTCATCTTGCCCACTTGTACAACAACAAGCCATGTAATAAAATTAAATATTCCTTTTCGTTACTTGTAGGGTTACACGCCTCTTCATCTGGCTGCTATACACGGGCATGATGACGTCATAAAAATGCTAGTGTCTGAATATGGTGAGTCTTGTCTCTTATTTTCTTTTGTTGGATATTGAAATATACAGTACAGCCCAAAAATAACGCACGCCTAAGAAGTGGTGAGAGAAGTTCTTGCACAGCAAGAACACGCAAGTCGGCGCAAGAAGTGGAAATTCGACGTTTTTGAGTTTGGCCGCTATAACTTTCAGAAACGCAAGAAGTTGAACATCTAACCGTAAGAAACGCAAGAAGTTGTCGAGTCCAGCCGCATGTATAGTTTCCTTTATCTGGTCCCTGTTGTTCGAAGGTTGGATGACGCTATCCACCGGATAAATCGCCATCCAGTGGATGGCGTGGTTTGTTTTGTTAACAGTTATTCACTGGATAGCGAGTTATCCGGTGGATAGCTAATAGCGTTATCCACCTTTTGAACAACCCGGGCCTGATCTGTACACTGACATGTGCTGGAGACATTTTATTGAGGTTGAATTGTTGTCTCTGTAGAAGCTGATATAAACAGTCGTGATCACAGTGGTAAGAAACCAAAACAAGTGGCCAGGGATTCCTTAACGATTGAAGCACAAGGTACTTGATTGGACAGGATACCGATGGAGTTTTCTTCACACGCCGTTATTTATAGTTCATGTTATTAATCACTTATGCCACTTAATCACTTAAGTGTTTGCTCCCGAATCTGATTGGTTCTTTGCTTTAATTATAATTTGTAGTCAGTTAGGACATAGTTAATCGAGGAGACTGGTTATGAAGCCTGGCAAACATCAAAGGAGCAAACAAAAATGCCAAGAGTTATGTTGGAAGGTCCACGACCGAGCACAATCTTTTGTTTTGCGCTCATACACTATGCATGAATTACGTAACCAACACGTTTCTTTTGGTTAGTTCCCCAGTACGGAGTAAACAACTATTGTGCTTTGTGCACCGTCAAGGCCAAAAAAGAGAATAAAAACATACAACAAATAGACTGCAAAACAGTCGTTTTCGGACATATTCGGAAGGCGCGAAGCGCCGTAAGCGCGATCCTCGCGTGTGAAGCGTGCGAGCCTCACACGCCCATTCTCCCTCGCCGTTTTTACACTCGCTCCAGACCTTTCGTTGGAATATTGATCGTCGCTCGCGTTCGCAAAAAATACGACTGTTTTGCAGTCTATACAACAAAGAATTTTACGAGTTTCATAACCATTCCACTCTATAAACTATGGTTAGGACTGAGCGGAATAAAATTCAGTTTTTAGGGCGTCTAATTTCAAGCTAATTTAGCAGCGGGCATAACGCAAGGCCGATTTAAAACTATGGCCACAGTGACACAATTTAGTTATCTAAAGTAGCGATTCTTTGAACCTCTTTTGCGACAAGTAGTCTTTGTCGTAGCATTCCATTTATTCCTTGGATATGCGTTAATTCCATTGTGGGGTTTTACAGATGGTTTGAACATTTTCCCTAAGGTGGTTAATTTTACTCATGGTGGCCTGTTTGGTTTCTCTTTAGGGCTTTTGGAGTATCATTTCCGAAATTACTCAGGTAACTATCGGTAGTAGAGCTATCGTGTTTTTACTTTTGGATTAGTGTTCACTTTGATAGTTTATGTAAAACATTTGCCAACACTGCATGCTTGCGAATGAATTGTCTTGATATGGTGTTGGGTAAGTACGGAATAATTACTGCCTCTCGCTTGGACATTGTCCTTTCGGGAAGGGGTGAAGGACAAATAGTGCTCCTTTTAGAAATTCATCTTCGAGAATCTATTGAGCCCGCAATCGACATTTGGTGGTCAGTACTTACGATTGCCAAGTAACACCTGTCCATCTTACACTGAGGTTGGGGATAGGGCCTGATGTTACATGTATGTAGTATAAGTGGCTTTTCACGGGTTAGCACCTACTTAAACTTGTCGTGGAAAGACGCATTTGGCTATGAGCCACCCAACAGCAGCGAAGGGAGTTGAGCGACAAAATTTAATGGACTTCAAGTGTTTGCAGAAATGGAAGTTCATAACTTTGCTGATTTCAGTTGGTTTGTCTCATTGTGGCATCAGGGGAACAAATAGGTTGTTGGACATAGCATTTCTAACGTCGGTGGCGGGAGAGATGGGTTGGGGGGGACTTAAACCCCTGGGGGACTTTTCCTACACATTGATTGGTTTGTCATTTTATGTTGGAGACGGTAGCTACAATGTAGCCATACATCGCGGGCACTTTTGTAACCCCAGAATAACATAATCTGGTGAGACGTTTGTTGAGATCCTTTTTTATCCGCGCAATTTTGGAACGTACTAGATGAGCTTACAAGTCCAAAGGGCAGCAGACGTTGTAGTGGGATCATCAGGGCTGGAATGCTTCGACTGAGTCTGCGCGGCAAGAAGGACAAAAATAACAATAAGGAGAGAACGTCGAAATGAGACAGTTTACACCAGCCGATGGCTTTATATGTGAAAATGTGTAGGATGTAAATGAATGATTGTCGCAATGCCTACATTTGTGAGTAAACTGTTTTCTAAGAAAACATTTTCATTAGACAGAAACTCTGTCTTAGCTTTAAAACGCGTTTTGCTGGGTTTTGTGTAAACTATAAAAAAGTAATTATAGTAAGATTGCATGGTATCAGCTGTACATTACAAACATTTAGAATCGAAAGTCTTAAGATAAAATCCGGTTTTTTAGTGGAACGTGCTGTCGTTGAGTACTTTTGCCATAATCAATGTTGTTAATCAACTATACAACCTTTGGAACAAGACTTGTGCAGAATTTGGATTTTGTCGTTCTTATTTTAACTTGTATTAAATGGGATCAGTCTTAATCTGTTTGAATTATAACTGTCTGAGATGGTATCCATAATACTGTTAGCATACATTGTTCTGTCCAAGATTATCATTCCATTTCGCTAGTCTGGTTTTGGTAAGACAATGTATTTGTTCTTCTCTAGTTTCTTTCATATACCTAAGGTCTTGACAGCATTTGGTGAGGGCTAATGAGGGGAAATGTAACTATACGCTGGCAAAATGAGTTCTAAATACTTGGAAATCGTTCGTGGAACCATTTCAATTGCAACGATTGCCTTCCCTGCAGCTCATTTCAAAAACAAATAGAAAAGTAGTGAATCAGAGAGGATGAGATGCATCAGTTAAAAGACATACAGTGCAAACCTTTTAACCTTTTATTTTCCATTAGTTATCAACTTCTAAATTCTTGTTGCAATATCAATACATTGCCAAACAAACAGGCAATGAGAACGAGTATCGTTCACTAGAGGATATTGTCACGACTTACCATCAGTTCATAACATCGAAAAGAAATTCATCTCTGAAAACTATCGAACTTGCTAACTGACCAACGATTGGGAGCCGTTTCATACAGCTTTACAACATGTCGGCCTGTAACTTTCTTCTCGAATGTTTACTTCTTTGTTATTGAGAGTCGATACTGACAAAAATGACTCGGTGAAGTTAAACCGTTTTCCTGATCTCGTCATTGTTAATCCCCACTTCCTGATGTTCTATGAACTGAGTAAATTATTGGTTGTCTTCCGTTGATTCTGGTTTGTTTAGGAGCTGCACATAATCTTGCTTAAAATATGTGACAGTGCCCCCTTAATTTCGGAATAGTCTCTGCGGTCACGTCAGCAATTCTAGAAAACAGATTTCAGTTCCAATAAAACTCGTGTATGTTTTCTTGCGATCTCCTTCCGTTTCATTTGTACACATCAATACGTTTGTGAAGACATTGTTTGCTACAAATTAAAGTGTAGACTTCCCGCAGTGTAGAATAAATTCAGAGGCAAATAATCAAGTGTTCCAGTGCCAATTGTTTGGTTTGTTTGGACTTGTCAAAAATGAACCATTCAACGAAAAAAAAAAGATATTTCTTCCATCCAGTTCATTTTCTTCTTGGTTATTTTCTCAGGACTGCTGATCTACTGTCTCTTGTCGGTATACGGTCAATTTTATCTTTGCTTACTTCTGAGAATCACCTGTGATATACAAACGATTTTGCGTTGGGCGAGGAAACAACTCAAGTGGTGTTGTCTTTTTTACTTTGGTCTTTTAGCCTCTCGGAACTAACCAACCTTGCAGTTTTCTTTAGAGTTGTTGCTTAGTAACACGTTGCTACATCATGACGGCCGCATGACGTCACACCGTCGATGCTTTCATACTATTTTCTGATTGGACAACTAAATTTGGAAAGTTTTCGGTCGCTTCATCGAGTATTTAATAATAGAAAATAACGGTTTTAGTAGCAAATCCCATGAAAAATTGGCTCTTCCATGCTAATATAAAAGGCTAACAGCTGAAAATACAACTCGCTTACTATAAAGACACTAGAAATAAAATTTTAAATTACACGGGCCACAATATTTAAAAAGAATGAGAAACCGAAAATTAGTTAAAAAGCCTTTCTTGAGCTTTCCCAAAAACGACACTTTAAATTGTTTTCCCGTCCAAATTGTCTCTTACGTGAATACAGAGAAACTCACTCTTTAAAGATAGTGTTCAAGCGATTTTTCTCTATGACTGTTTTGCCTAGTAGCTCTAGATGTAAAATGATAAATAATGAACTTACCTCTAAACAGGGCGTGTAGTGGAGAATTCACCGTTAATCACCGTCGTAAAGCTTTGCATTGCACAGGAGGTTGAAACTGTTATTTCATCGTGAAGTGTGCTTTATCGTTACCATTTAAGATCATTTTTTTGATATTTTCTTGTTGTACCATTTTCGTGGCCAATCAAAACGTAAGTTTTCTCAGTGATGGCCTACTCAAGAAAGGTCATGAATCTTTAAATTGCACGTGAGATAGCTGGCTGCGATTGGCTAAGATGTTTGAAAAGGCAAAGCAGTAGAAATGTTCTTCCTTCGGAATTAATTACAAGCAGTGAGCTGTGTAGTTTAACGGACGAGGCATCCTCTCATGGTTTGGGAAAGGACGTTTTGTGTAGGACTTAGAAGGTGCATTTGGATAGCATGATGTACTTTTTATGTCTTGTTTGCAGCTAAGGATTAATTACCTTTTATTGTTCTTTCTTACATTTAACAATATTTGAGCATTTCAATTTCATCTTGATGAATTCATTGTGGTCAGTAGCGGGTATGGGTGTTGGTGAGCTTTGTTGGGGGTTTTCGTCTTGGATTATTTATTGACTGTTTTCTTGATAGCAGCTTTTGCGGCTGTGAATAAATGATGGGTGGATTATAATTCCCTCGTAATTCATTGATCTCAGGAAAATGTATGTGTGAACATATGCGAGCAAAAACATGTGCACGCATGCCCTTGCTGTGAAAACCGCGACATCGCTAAGCACGGTCAACGGGGCAACGGTTTGCTCTTCTTAATATGCTAGTGCTCTTTTGGAAAGGACGATCACGAGTATTTCAGAATCTTATTTTTTTATGCTCCTACATATGATAAGCTAGGGTGTCCACTTCTGCTTGTGTCTCCTGCTATCCTCTCCAGACTTTGGAGTATATACTACAGTAGCTTACTCCACAACACGTTTCTCTTCGCGTATCTCAAGAAAACGGGAACTATTCAAATTCTTTCAACTTATGCTATGAGAAATTTATAGAGAGCTGTAAGGAGAATATAGACGCTGATATGTATTGTTTCTCATGTAGATACATCATCGGAGTCGTCAGGTTACGGATCAGTGCACAGTAAATTCGGCTCTACCAGCTCCACACCAAGTGTGATGCTAGCCAGTCAGTACAGCAACAACGAAAAGGGCAGCAAAAATGAATCATCAGAAGAGAAAACGAGATCGAGATCGGTAATTACTGTTTTGTTGTTAATTTGTGTTGCTGTTTTGTTTTATCGTTCTTCTTTACTTAAAGGGGGGTCTTAACCTGCACTCCCACCATAAACATCCCTCCCCACTCCCCAGCCTCATCATCGTCCTATCCATACACACTACTTTGTTGTTGTTGTTTGTGTTGCTGTTTTGTTTTATCATTCTTCTTTATTTAAAGGGATGTCTCAACCTCAACCCGCACCAAAAACGTCCCTACCCACTGCACTCCCCAACCTCATCATCGTTCCATCCGTACGCACTGCTTTGTTGTTGTTGTTTGTGTTGCTGTTTTGTTTTATCATTCTTCTTCATTTCATGGGATGTCTCAACCTCAACCCGCATCAATAATGTCCTTCCCCACTCCCCAACCTCGTCATCGGCTTATCCGTACGCACTGCTTTGTTGTTGGTTATTTGTGTCGTTGTTATCGTTCTTTTTATTTATCACATGGGCGAGGGCTTGTCTAGAGGGGGTTATGCTGCTAGGCCGGCAGAACAAAGCACTGCTAATTTTGTTAGAACTATGGCTCATGCACTAGATGCACCACTTGTTTCCCAATCTTGAAAAGCCTTTACAGTCACAGCAAGCGAAGCCTACCCCTCAAGATTATATTAATGAATTGATTATTTGAATTTTGAACCCGCTAGTCGTTTCAAGAATGCAATAATGAATTGATTAATGGAAAATTGGATCCACTAGTCGTTCCAAGAATACGGCTAATGGATTTAATGTTCAAAAAACTCAATTTGCTATTCATTTTGGAAATGACTAGCGATTTTAATATTCAAATAGTCAATTCATTATTGTATTCTTGAAACGACTAGCGGGTACCATATTCAAATAATCAATTCATTAATGTAATCTTGAAGGGTACGCTTCACTTGGTTTGACTGAAAGTACATCGTAGATTCGTGGAATCGCAAATTTCTTGTTTACAAAGATGTAAACAAAAATCAAAATTCGTTTTGTTTCGAGACTTGTGAGACCCTAAGCGACGCAGACTTGAGCGACGACAAATTCTCTCGGTTCTCAGCCTCGTTTAAATTGATGAACAAGTTGTAAAAAAAACGCAAATGTGGTTAGCCTTTGTTTAGCCAGGCTCCCCGGATACAACAACGAAGAAGAATACGTTTGCCTTTCGTGAAAAGTAAAGGAAATTGAGTCAATGTGACGGTTCGCTGTTACTAGTCACTATAGCTGGCGTAACAGGAAGCGAAAAGGTGAGAGAGGAGGCTGGGAAAGAGACGTTCCATTCCCCTTTGCGCAGATGGTGTTTATCGTCTCCCCTATTCATTACCCGCGTTTTACGCCTGTTAGGCCGGCGATATCGTTAGATGCCATTGTTAGATGCTATGTGATGCCCTTGCTGTTGGGAAAAAATATTCCAGCCATGTAACAGTGAGCGAATTTTTTGTCTAGGATGTAGACACTTCAATGTAGCTTTGGAGTTTGTACATCATTTTGGGTCAAATGAAATTTTTGCATGCTGAAATAATTTTGTATTTCAACGGTCGACTCCCGATCACCTGCAAAACATTGAATAATAACTTACCCTTTGGTCCACAACGTCGGATGGCTTCTCGTTCCTTGTTTTTAGGCGTGCGTCCTAATCACGTGCAAGTTCAAGGTTCGAGCCGTTTTGGCCGTACTGGAGATTAGTGAGTGTTTTTTTGCCCCAGCGCGCGAGTTAGACAGCTTTGAGGGGAATCCCGTGATACGTTCTCGTCCAATAGAAAACAGCATTACAGCTGTAGGGTACAGCAGTTTCCATTATATTCCGACAAGATATTCCGATTTTTACTAATATGTTTATAAATGACATGACTGACTGGATAGTTTGAGCATCCAGGCCATGGTCGTAGAAAATTACTTTTACAGTCGGTTAAGTCTTGTCTAGTGTGAGTGTGTCGTGAAAGCTTGATTAAGAAGATCGTCTCTTTTGAGTTTTGTTTGCACAAGTTATCACAGATAAGAATGTTGTATTAGCCAGTCTACTGTTTTAAACCAATTCTTTTCGTTCCAAGAAACTGTCTGCCACCATCGTTGAGAGTTTGTATATCAGTACAGCTGGCTGTAGTGTTTATAGGGTTATTTCCGCCGCTTTGGACTCATCAGAGTAAACAAAACCATTCATAGATTAGGTCCCCTTGGTGGCAGTTCGCATTTTAAAGCATTTTTAAATGCATTACACATTAATGAGATACAGGTTTCTAGCTTGGGTGAAGTGCAATATCTGCAACTTTTCTGCTATGTTTTCATATTGTTTTTGTAGACATATTTGTTGTGGGTGCAGTATTACCAAAGAGTGTTCGAGAATATTTTTGAGAAAATTTCTGCATATTGCATAATACCCTGCGGAAATATTTTCCAAGTTGTTTTCTAGGCATAAATCAATTCTAGGAATACGGTGTAAAGAGGCAAGGTTTCAAAAATCTCTCGCTCTTTTGCTGGAAACTGTTTTCGTTTTGTGTTTTCTAACACCACTATTAAACATTACCGCCGTACTTTGAGAATTAACTAGAGTTAAAGGTAAATGTTTAGTGGTTTCTTCACAGTTGATCGTGCCGGTTTTTATAAACGACAACTCTCGTCTCTGTGGTTTAGTTTTGTTCTTGAATTGTTTTTGTAACCCTAAGCAAGTTTCAAAGAAAGAGAAAATGTACGTTTTCTGGCCTTACAAGTCTAATATCAGAATCAATAACCGTATTCGATAATGTTTATGGAAAATAAATTCTGGATGTGTATTCGTAATTATAGTCAAGGGGAATTGATTGGGTTTCAAACGTGTCTTTCTAAGGAGTTGTTTTTTTGAACCATACTTACCTAACAGGAATAATCGACGTAAAGTTGTCCGGAGGGACGAAAAGAAACTTGTCAGCAGCAGTTTAAACCTGTTCTACCTCGGTTCACGACCTGTACTAGGGAAACTTCCTTTCGAAATTCGCTTCTTGTTTTCCAAGTCATCTCAGAAAGCTATGGTTTCTCAGACGATTCTGCCTCTGAGGAAATATGTAACGGCTTTTTCCAGCGAAAATTTGACGTTGCGACGAAACGCTGGTGGAAATCTTGAAGCTTGAAAATAGGATCGGAGGCATGTTCTAGATTTCATCCACGTACAAGTGCGTCCCTTCCGCCCAAGTCTAATATTTTTAATATGTCCACGGACGCTTGTCTGTGAAACCGGTTTCGATTAAGCATGTACTGATTATTTGCCCGAAGGTCATGCGATTGCAGACATGTCAAACTCGATCTTGATTCGAAAGACTAAGATAACATAATTGATTGGCTGATTTTTCAAAGAGATATTGCCCACGGAAATGTGTCTAATTTAGATACCGTGTGATATTTTTACGCAATATTTTGAAATTCCGCTGATATGAAAATTGAAGTATAATACCTTGGTATCGCTGTTTTGATGCCGGTTTCCACGGATGCTTTGAAAAGTGAAATTGCTAAATTTGAAAACATGAGATAGAACTTGATATTCTATTTCTGGTGTACAAGCTATTAAAGATGAATTACTTAGCGCTGTTGAGACCCAATTTGTGTCCACAGCAAGGATTAATTTTTAAAGTTGAACGTAAATAAATATTTTGAAAAGGTTGACCACACACTAAGAACAAGAGACTCCTATTTACAAAATAAACTTCCAGTTGGTAATTACTTCAGTTTTGCCTAATGTTGTTTTGAATGAGATGTGGTCGACGCGTCTGTTCCTCGCATTAGACACTGGTGTTTGTTTGAATTACGAATTAATTTTAAATATTTTATAGATTTGTCTAGAGTACAATATTCGTAGAAAGCGTTCACAAGGTCATATATCCCGGGCAAACAATCACGCGAAAGCACTGTTTGAAGCAAAGCTAAAGTCGGCAATGAGTGTTTGGGTAAAGGTCGGCGATAGACAAATTCCATCGCTCACACGTTTGACCACAAATCCCTTATTTAATCCATCTAGGTCAGAAAACGACAACTACAGCATGTTTGGCAAAGATGTGCGCAAACACATTCCTGCATTCTGTCTGCCTGAAAAAAAAAAAAAAAAAAAAATTAAGAAAAAAACTAAAAAGAAAACAAAAATTACAATTTTTTTTTC
>Ga0126339_10001111_pt1 | contig 17424 bp, 10 predicted proteins | sample OrbTmetagenome_2_FD_92532 | JGI IMG/M metagenome (GOLD analysis project Ga0126339, IMG submission 92532) | Coral microbial communities from Petempiche,Puerto Morelos, Mexico - Orbicella T R C metagenome | ecosystem: Host-associated > Invertebrates > Cnidaria > Coral | place: Petempiche,Puerto... | reverse complement strand
CCTGAACAAGAAAATGCAGTTTTTAAACATTTTTCACAAATGCAATGAAACCCACGTCTTGTACCATATTAAATATATTTTGTTCCGTATACGTAATGAACCTAATCTTGTGTGACAGCTGAACCAGTCGTGCGGCTCGTTTCTTGAAAACTCGCTGCACAGTGAACTCGAGAAACTCGCACGCTAGCGTGTTTAGTGAGATCACTGTGTACCGCGCCCGTCGAATGGGGGAAATTGGACCTGTGACCTGCGGCGTCTATCGAACGAGCATTCATGTTGGCTACTTGGATGACAGCCGGTATCGCTAAATACAAGCTTGCTTTTAAGGTTTCAATGCATGTGCATGGAGTGCTTAGTTGTCAATCAAATCATTGACTTCGAAATTAATGTTAAGAAAACTACCATATTCATGTTTATACTTTTATTGATATTACATTTGCCTTGTTGATGTAAATTCGTCATATCTGTACACTGAACAAATATTTTTAGGAATTTATTGAAGCTTTAGGAAACCGTTTCGCAGAATTGAAAGATTTGTTAGCTTTGCCTGAAAGCAACGATAGCGTATGGAGGTTTCATAAGTAAGCCACATAACTAATAAAAAAGTATTACCTGGAGTAAATCCAGACTGAATTGCCTAATCAGTGATCAGCCTAGTTTATGCGAGAAAGAGAACTTAAAATATTTTGCATTTAAAGTTTGTTTATGTGTGTAGCTGCTTTTTATGCATATAAATAGGGTCTTGTACGCCTTGTTGCGCGTTTTTCCAAGAGTAACTTCTCCTTCTCATCTTAACTGTGACAAGACATGGCGCAATAATCTCTTCACATAAAAAATAAAATTAAAAATAAGGTCAAATTCATTTTATGCTTGGTGTTTGCTGAAAATACTATTCTATTCCTTGCTTTAAGAGGAAAGTGTGTATTGTGTTATCGATTTCAGCTGAGTTTTTGTCTACACCTACCTGCAAAATGACTAGTTTGCAAAATAAAGAACTCTTGGCGTTGTCCATTCACAGATACAGTCTGCCTTTAGCATCCAGATGAACCCTGGAAAAAAATCCTTTGATAAGCACTGCTATTATTTCAGTGTGATTCAGCAACATGTTACACGGTGATCGATGCTAATATAAACCTTGAACTTTCGAACTTTTCTCATTTCCATATTCCAATCATTGATTCTACGCGGAAAACCAGGAAGTTGTACTTGTGTTGCGAAAGGTTCTTTCTGATCCTCTGTCGGCAATTATTTGACACTTCAAAAACAAACAGCGACAAAGTGGAAGTTTTAAAACTGATTTTACTCACGTCAGACCGTCGTTGACGCCAAATATAAAAGTGTCAAAACAGGCCTGTTAAAATTGACGCAAATGAATTTTCAGAGACGATGCCGCTTTTATGTAAATTTGTCGTAAGCCTGGAAGTGTCTTGTAAACACAAGGTTCCTAAATCCGTCTAATGCACTTAGGACCACCAACCTAGGAGGAAACGTGTTTTCCTCTTCTTGTTATCCTTATTTCCTCTTACTGTCTTGTTAATTTGACTAACTAAGAGTAAATTCGATTTACATATTTGGTCTTTATTTGATTTTTAAGAAGAATTAATCATTTCCAAGCACTGTAAGACTGTGGGGGAAAAATGAGCCACATATAGCCGAAGAGACCGGAGGAAAAGCAGCGAGGAACTGCTCTATCGTTCTTCACATCGCGCCTGGTGCCTTGGTTTTCCTTACACTCTTCAGCCTGTAACAAGCTATCAAGAAATCGTTCCCAAATCGCCGCGATGATGGATGATTTCGGCTTCAGCACTTGTTTTCTTCAAGTTAAATTTTCAGTTAATAACTAACCTGCTTATTTTAAACGACATAACAAGATTAGTATTCGAATCTTTCTTCCATTCCGAACGAAAAATTTAAATATAATACGGTTAACTAAACATTTTCTCGCTTCGTTCAATCGCGTGTGATTCTTTTATCGTGTATATTGCACCGGTATGCCGATATCGATCAATGATTCGAGAAGGTCTGTACTTCTAGTGGGATTTTTATTTACTTGTCAATGTACTCCTTGATCCTTAAATTGCCTGTAATTTCAGGCAAAAAATAAAATTCAAACTCTACCTTGACTCTCAGTTTCCTTCATTGTTTTGGCCTGTTCCACGCATTTGCTTTCCCATGCAAAAAAGGTTGTATTTAAAATGAACACCCTGCTAATATTTCAGTGTACGTTTCAAAGGATATGTCCTATCGGATTATTAAAACGTACCTTCGTCTGTGAACTTTCCGTAGATTTTTGATCCTCTTGAGAAAAAAGTGATGTTGCTGGGCAAAACAGCTGTATTTTTTATATGGGGCGGATACAAAATGCAGATGCGTCATCCTTGAATATTAGAATTTTGTTTTTCAGCATCATTTTAGGGAAATATAGTGGCCCATCTAACAGAAACAACCCTGGCGGGGTTCCTTAAAAATGCGCCATTACAAAAGATACCTAGTTTTGTATTCTCCATAGGAAATTGACCATCACTTTCTCTTTCAATGCTTTCTAGTTTAATTACCAACTTAATTGACTTCTTTTACTACGGGGAACATTTCTAGAAGAGGGAAAGGAAGATATACGAATAATATTAAGTAAATTAATCTAAAACAAAGCTCTTTACTCCTTGGATGTTGTTTGGTAATCTGCATGCAAATCTGCCGGTTTTTTGGATTCTCGGGTATCATTTCCTTTCACTTAACATACGATATACTACCTCCTAAATACAACAAATTTCTTCTCACCACGTCAGAAAATTATCTTCAAATGAGAACTTTATAAAAAAAGATAGACATTGAATGCTAATTGGAAATTGTTTTGGATATTCAGCGGAAAACGAAATATTAACACAGGATGGAAAACTGTTGCCCATTCTTTGAAAATATCAAACAACCAGGGTCTATAAACGTCTTGTATTCAATACATGATACGATGTTTGTTCTTCCTGCGCGAAAAAAGGTGTATGCAAGAGTGCAAACAGAAAAGTCTCAAGATGCATTACAATATATCAACTGATCATGTGATTTTGCTTTCGATCACTTGGTGTCGTATGGTTCCTGTAAGTTTCTTTTTACTCTCAAGGGAATATTGTTTACCGTGGTAGTGTGGGCTAATTATCATACGCTGTCTTGAAGCGTGTAATAAACAGCTGTATATGTTTTTTAACATAAGATTCTGGTTGATATATCATATTGGGCTTTAGATCTCAAGGGTGCTGTGAGATTGTAAGAAATATAGCGTGTGCTAAACCAAGCCGCTTTTCTTTAATTCAACAAAAATTGAAAACCAGCGCGAGTGTTAACGCAACATAAGAAGTAAGGCTAATTACTTCGTAGAAAGTTTAACGGGACAACGACATGATAGAGTCCAAACTGAAAGCCAAGAATTCCAACCTGGTTGGGTCTTGTCAGCACGGTGTAGCTGCAGCAAGAACTGAAGCAACCGGCTGGCTGACCGACCCTACCGATCGTCTACTAAATGCACTTGGCAATGACCTCAGATGAAACTCAAATCCAAATGTTTGCGGATTGGCCAATGTCACATGTCGTTGTCAACAAAACCATTACACAAACCCAGGAGCTTGAAGAGCTCAGTAACTAACTGCATACCCATTTTCGGCTAACGGCCTGCACTTTTCGAAAATCCTCAGTGTAAAATCTTTTATGAAGATTATCTGGTCATGCAAGAGCACAGAAACAAATACAAAAGAACTATAAAAGATATAATTTACTTCGCGAGGCAATAAGTAGAATTTAGAAAATGGACCTAAGAAAATACACGCGTTCATTATTAAAAATTATTTAAGATTATGAGCTCGAGATTTCTATCGCGTTAATAATTGACTCGGGCTGCGCCCTTGTCAACTATCACGCATAGAAATCGAGAGCGAATAATCTAATCGTCTTAGTATAAATCTATTAGTCGTTCAAAACTTTATATAAATCTTCTACACAGACACTTCGAAAACGCCAACAAAACGGCTACCATTTTGTTAGCAACCGAATGCTGCTGGGCTAATCCATTTTTACAACTGAATAGATAGTGAGTAGCGTAGCCAATTAGAGAACGGCATTCGTGATAGAACGCTAGTAGATTTATACTAATTATACTCAATAGAAACTCAGAAAAGTTGTCATGGTCGCGTTGTTCGTTATTTTCTTTGGGCTGTTTTCTAAAAAACATAGAAAACATTTTCTTCTTCTTTCTATCGAGTTGCAGAAACACTCTGGAAAGTTTCGAAGAACTCGAAAAAGCTGTGGAAACACTGGCTTGCCGGCTCGTGTTCCCTCTCCACTCATGTTTCTATAGCTCGCTAGATACACGGAAAATGTGTACTATTTCTCAGATAATTCAGAGCAAGGCGGAATTCCCGAAAGAAAATGGGACGTCATTAAATATTCAACAGGTAAATTTTAAGCTCAATGTTAAGGGCCCATTAACCGATCTTTTCGAGCCGTTGCTAAGGAAAATTTATTCTCATATAATCTCATCATTTTCAGTTAGTTCAGAGTTATTTCATGTGTTTTAACTTTTTCATGATCAGTAACACTAGTGATGACGTCATCAGGCCACGCCTATGGTCATGTGACTAATACAGAAAAAATGCAAAGGCTCCCAGGCAAATTACTTAATCGGGATTTTTTTCATTGATTTAATATCTTAATTTAAATCCTCATTACGCTACGCATCGATTTTGCTTCATTTCTAAAAGGTCAGATTTTGAGAGCATTTCAAAATATTGAAAAATTCGTAATTTTCTGAAAAAATTATGATTTCAAAAAAGGAATGCATAGCTATGTTTCCAACATTGGCTTTAATCGAAATTCGTCGAAAAAGGCTGGATTTAAGGAAAAACCGCGTTTCCTTTAATCTAAAGAAACCGGAAGTGCGCCCGATATCTATTAAAAGTTACCCTATCAGCGCGTGCGCAATTTACACTACCAGCGCAGTTCGGTAAGATCAAACAAAGCCACTCGGAGTTAGTTTTTCTCTTTCTGTTGCTCTTGTTTTTCTGTCTTTCTCTTATTTTCTCTTTGCTTGTACTTTTTCTACTTTACATTTTGTGAAACACAAAGAAAAACATTTAAAATGTAGGCGAATTTGCAAGTTTTTGAGTTATTATTATTTTCCGCGGTCAGGCTGACGTAAGTAACCGGAAATGAAATTTCACCTCCTCAGCAACGCGCGCGAGCGCGCGCATGAATCGGTTAATGGGCCCCTAAAATAGTGTTCCTCTAGGCGTTTGGTAACTTTTTTGCGGTATAGATTGAATATCCTGCTCTTGATTTCATTTTCCTTTGTATATTTTCCTTAAAGAGTATTCTGGTAAAAATAATTCACGTAAGGATATGTCAAAATCATAACAAAAAGCATTAAAAACATTGCATAGCTATTTCCCAAAGGATTACAACAATTGAACACCACGGCAACAAATCATGCATTGTTCCATCAGTCCACGTTGGATAGGCAAGATGATAAATAACAAGCGAGACACGTAGCGTCGAGTTTGTTATAATCACCTCGTATCCAAGGTCAATCCAAGGTCATCCAACAAGGTCGAATGGCACGATTGCTTCATTAAATTCTTCAATCGACTGGATGATTAAAGTAAGAAGTTGACTTCTTTACGCGGCTCTCATCATCGTTGTACTGTGTAGTTTTGTGTTGCTCAGAATCGATCAAGTCAGTTACTGAAGCATAAAAGGACAAGACCCAAACCTAAGGTAACAAAACTTTACTGAAGTGAAATGCCATTAAAGCTTACAAAAGCTGCTTTAATTTTTGGACGAAAGTGTTTTGGTTTTTCGGTCTTGTAATTTTGTTTCTCGCCTTTTTTCAGTTTTTGTCAGTCACTTCTGTAGTACATTTCAGAGCGTATTCAATGGAATGACGTTTTGGTCTCAAACTGTACATAACTGCGATAATTGTGAATTCTGTGACTTCGCCTGGTTTCTGCCGGAGATGGCATTTGCCATCACTTAGCGCATTGAGCGGCATAAAAATTCACCAAACCTGCTGATTGCAGCTAACGTTTTTTCTGTGACGCTTGCCGCTTCCATTTTCCATACAGTGAAACACTTGTACAACGGCTTTTAACTGAGATTCAGTGAACCAATCAGAAGACTAGATTTGCATTATTCGAGGTTGAGAAGTTTTATGAGAGCTAATATTCAAGGAAAAATATTATGATCAAAAGAACAAGAAGCAAGTATGACAGTAAAAATTCAGTGTTTGTCTTTTTAAAAATTATAGATCGCCCACATTTAATATTCCTATAAAAAGCTATGTCAAGCTATAGTTTTGCATGCAGGCTTCGCTCCAAAATTATATAAACACCCCTCAGGAAAGAAAGAATGAGAATGTTTACATTTTACTGTTTACCTTACTTTGCTTGGCACGATTTGCTTGCAATCACAGCAAGAGTTTTTTTCTATAACTTTGGAACAATAGTAGTACTATTGGTTATGTTATGCGCCGACATCAAGCTGGTATGGTAAATAACCAGCCTGCTGAGTACACTGCTGAGCTCTACTGAGTCTGGCACGGCTGTGGCTTGAAAGTATTTAATTTCGCTTGCTATAGAAATAACAATAGCGGGTTTTTTATTATCTCTTATTGACCCAGAAAGTAATTCTGTAAATTTATATGCAGTGCAAACGCAATTTGTATTAAAATGACGTCTTGTGGGAAGTATTCCCATTACTAGAAAAGTCTTTAAATGTGACTTAGTTTTATTGAAAAATATATAAAAGCTGGAAACTTTTGGTTATCATTTATTATTTATAAGTCGACAAATTGGCGAGGTACAATATCGCTAATTGATTGTTTTTCAAATTTCTTGGTTACATCTTGTTATCGACGAAGTCTCGCGTAAATATATCATAACTAAACGTTGTCGATAACCGGTGTTTTCAGTTAGCCAGCTGACCAGTTTTCATCGAACTGTGTGTAAATCTTAAAATCACTGTGAGGCATATGTAAGATTTGTTTGTGTTTCTCTCACTCTCTTTAAATGATAAGAACGTCTCTTTATTTGCTCTCAATAACTTTCTTAGTTTTCAGTTTGTGTTGTGATTACTGCGTTTCATTTTCCCGTGTAGGACACTGACATGGAACTGCCATATTTTCTGTTGACTTTGTTATTGATAGCGGCTCCTTCCTGCAGTGGGAAGTTTTCAATTACAAGCGAACGACACGAAAGGTAAGAGAAATAATACTTTGAATCATGTTCAGTTTCATTCGTGCATTCAGTTATAAGAGTAGTAATTATGATGACAACTCTATTTGCACGGTCCTGTAAGAATGACGAACATTTCCGAACACTGATTACTGATCTGTGGGAAATTCGCGCGATTTGCATATGCTTCATCAAATAACGTTTCAGTCACAGCTGACTTTTGGTTTGCATAAAATCTAGTTCAGCAATGACTGCTAGCACGTTAATTCTGGTTTCATTCACAGCATCATGTTAAAAGAAGATTATAGACTGCAAGTATATACTGTAAGAACATCTATGCCAATAACTTTTTTAAACGAACGTTACAACTGTTTGTGTAATACATTGAAATAATAAATAAAAATAGATCGCAATTTAATAGATTTCAAATTGGAAAGAAAAGCGAAACTGGTTGTGAAGCAGTCCATTTACATGTAATACAATAATCCTAAATAACAAATCTAAAATAGGAACTCTTTAAGTCTAGTGTTAAAATCTGGTAAAGCTTTAGTTGATTAAATCTATTAGAGGTGTAGGAATAGAAAGCACATTGATCGGTTGTGCACAGGCTGCCGCAGAAACTGTTGGAACTTGAAGAGGAGAAGGGTTACTTTGATTGCCGTAGTGAATAAACGACTTGTCGGTCAGTAACAAGCAAGGCAAGGGAGATGGAATACTGTCCTTAAGAATAAAAGACAGTAACATTTCAAAATAAATGCTTGCTTCGATTGAGAGCTGGTGGAGGGTTTCCCAACCAATACCTGAAGATACCAAAACACAAACACAAGAAATGGCAATTTAGTCGTAGCGGTCACATTCCCGTGCAGTTTATGGCCGGTTTGTGTTTATTTTCATTTGTTTTTTTGTTACGATATTTATCATTTAGCAAACTGGTCGCGTTTTTTGTTGTGCCCACTGATTGATGTTTTATTATTTTTTTTATTAGGTAATTTCTCGAATATTTGCATTCTTAAAGCACAACGAAAATAACATGTTAAAGTAACATAGTACAACAACTTACATGTACATTTCGAACCCAACGTTTTTGAAATGAGCCCTTTGGCTGAAAAATCGCCTAGCTAAAGCAATTAATCAACAAAAATTTATAATCGAGATTCTAGCCACAAGTTATAATACATTATAGATGAATCATCGTTTTCTAGAAGATGTTTTTGTTCTTTATTTGTAAAGGCTAGGTACATCCATAGTTGAATCTGAAAGGTGAAGATATCTAGCTTACTATTTAAAAGATATTATTATAAGTTCTAGGCTGAGCATATCCATGGCCAGGTGATACGCTGAGATTTGATTGCTATTCATTATCTCCTGGTTGGTGAAATACCGGTTTTATACCACCTGGTTGTATTTGGCAGGTAGTACAATGAACGAGTAAACAATGAACGATATTCATTTGCAACAGAGGACAACCAACATTCGCCTCCATCACCTACAGTTTAACGTTATCAGATTTGCTAATACAAAGGTTTATTACGATATCAATAACAAATTCTTTGGCCCATGCCAAAGAAGACCACCCGGTAGGTCACCTTCCAACAGAATACGACTGGCCCGCGTAGTGCCTTGCTCACAGTAATCACGTTGGAACTCTATTTCGCCTTCTGATGCGAGCAAACAATTAAAGGGAGTTTCTTGTTTATTTTCACAAAAAAAGAACAAAACAAATAGAAATTTTGCATACACATTCTGTCACTTTTACTTTAAGAATGGAAATTTGTAACTCCAGAGAGCCACAGGGAGCCGTATCAAAGCATTTCTTCAGTTATAGAGTAGAAACACCTTATACTGCAATAGGATGTTTTAGCATTTTACGATAAACTGTTAACATGTAGACTGTGTGTATTTGATAATCCGTTTGTTATCCGAACCCTCGTTAATTCTGCCAGCGACAGATAAAATAGTATACCTTTCTTTCTAAGAGGACGGGATTTTTGTCTTTTCGTCCGCAGGCCTCCACTGCTGGCCCGGGTTGTTCGAAAGGTTGATAACGCCGGCTATCCACCGGATAAATTACTATCCAGTAGATAGCGTGGTTCATTTTGTTAACGCTTATCTACTCGATAGCAATTTATCCGGTGGATAGCGTTTTCCAACCTTCGAACAACTTCGGTCCTGGTCTCAAGCATTTTCCATTATCTGCACCTTCCCTTTTCCTGATTTGCAGGTCTCTAGAGGAGGACGATGACTTCTGGGCGCGTACAAGGCAGGAAGCTGCCAATCTGTCTGCCACCATTAATGAAATACTGGGATCATATGATCCGAAATTACGCCCTAATGCTGGTGGTGAGTCGGCACTATAACTCCCACTCCACATGCAATGATATCCACTGCATGTACTCCATTGTACTGATCAACTGTAATGTTCAGCACTGCACTGCATTTATATTGCACTGCACCCCACTGCACCACTCCTCTCCCCTCCACAACACCTGACCATACCCTACCATACTCGCCTCTACGGCTCTGCTTACTTCAATTAATTTCAGCTCGTTTCGCTTCATTGAGAACGTCTTTGCCAAGTAAGCGCCGTATCTAAATCATTCATCATTCGCCCATCCGTTGCTGTGCATCAGCGAGAGTAACCATACGAAAATCCTGTTACCTGTGGTACAGTAGGTAAAACGAAATAAATTTAATTTGAAATCCAATTTGTCATGACAATATTGCTAATTGCGACTTGTTCCTGTTATGTTACTTCAAGGTGAGCCTGTTGAAGTAACTGTTGAGATCAAGGTTGTCTCCTTCGGAGAACTCAACGAGGCAAATATGGTATGGTTATGTTATGGCTTATTTCTGTTGTTTTATGAAGGACTGTTTTTTCTCATTGTTTAAGGCACTCCATCATTAGTATCGGTGACTGCCGTCAAAAGATCAGTAGATTTCTTAGTAATTTACTGGCATTGTTCTTCACAAGTACATCTTCCACAAGCGAATTTGGTTTTTGTTTTGTTTTGAGTACCACTTACGCAAGAACACATTTAAAGCAATTGTTAAAGGTGAAGGTAAAAGTCTGCATACGACTCAAGTGAGGGCACTATCTCCGGTCAGTATACATTAGTATAAGGATACAGACATACGGATCATTGTACAGACCTTATACATATACTTCAGTATACATCAGTATACCTTTCCATACACATAATGTATACGGGTTCATTAGACCTCCTTATACATGCCATTTCATGCAGTGTCTCAGTAACATGAAGCGACCAGGAGTATTTCTACGCCTCCCTGGATGGCATGCTAGTCCATCACAGGGTTAACCCCAAGTATTAAGTTTGACGGCACCAATTTATACACCTGGATGGAGAGAGGCACTGTGAGAGTAAATTGACTTGCCCAAGAACACAGAACAAAGTCCCCGCCTGGAACTCGAACCTGGTCCCCTTGATCCGGAGGGGAGCGCACTAACCATAAAGCCGCCGTGCCACCAGTTCGGTCCCGAGCAAGCTTGGTCAATAAGAGATTACACGACTGAAAATGCCGCAATCAAGGACAAGAGAAAAAATGCCGCGATCAAGGACAAGGAAAACATCGCAAAGTTCAAACAATTCAGTTTGGAAGCCGACTAGACGGACACTCCCATCTGATGTTAAACAAAACAGAAGTGAAGGAGAGTTGGAAGAAAAAGAAAAGAATTCAAATCTTTTGTGTGAAAACAAGTTCTTTTAGAAACGTAAGCCATAAAACTACCCAAAATATTCAAGAGTGATCTTGAGGGATCATTCGGGACATTTCCCGGTCCAATACTTAGAGAATATTGGACCGGCAATGGAACAATGTGATTGGTTGATTTTAGTTAGTGGCCCTCTGAGCTAACCTAGTAGTGTAATAAAATGGCAGATAAAACAGTTTCTTTAATGGTATTTGATGAGATAGAGTAAAAAACAATAATTGCTCTACACGCTGCTGGGACTGTGGGAGTGGTTATAGAGATGAAATAATAAATCGTCATTGCCGGATTACCCAAGCATATATCTTTCTCTAATCAACAGGAATACTCACTGGACATTTTCTTTCGCCAATGGTGGTATGATCCAAGGTTCAGGCATAATTCTAGCACACCTTTTAACATGGCGGCAGATCCCTCATTGCTTTTCTGGACTCCTGATACTTACTTCTTTAATGTGAAGAGAATCAAGTATCATTTCGTGACTCGTGAAAACATGCGCGTGATGATTCATTCGACAGGAAAAATTTACTTTAGCGCGAGGTAAGCATTAAACTATTTGCCCCAAAAAATATATTGTAACCGTGAAAATATGTGGTGAAACGTTTACATACAAGTTTAATTTAGTGAAATTGTACATTCACTGCTATCTTTGGACCTATCATTACATGTTTTACTGGCAAAATTCAGGTTTATTTTATTATGAGTATTTGGACTCGTGATACCTTTTTCAAGCAACTAAAAAGCTGGTTAAACAACACTATTAATACAGTAGAATCTACGATAAACGTACAGCCTTGAAATTATAATAAGTTTTCCTTAATAGGAAAACATTGTGTAAATTGTACCGCAACTGAGTGCAAGTCTACTTAGAAGTGATGTCTGTTGCCTCATGAGAAGTGTCCCAATGTAGAGGTGCGACTTTTTAAAGAGACCAGAGCGGAAAAAAAAAAGAGGCTCAATTTTACAATCTTTCTCTTCTGATAGTTAAAATGTGTTTCATAAACGAAACTGATCATATTGCTAATTGCTCCATTCATTGAAGTTGCATTTACTGAATGGGATCAGTGCTATTATCACTAAAGCACTTGCAAGTGTTGTGAGGAAATCGAGAGTATAAAATCGAGGTTCGACTTTCGAGACCACGATTTTAGTGTGTTGTGCATATGACTAATGGAATGAAGGATTTAATTCAGTACTTTGCCGTATAAATTGCATTTGTTACAAAATTTCTCAACGATCTACATTATGACAATATTTGACATCTAGTCTGCATTTGTCACTATACACCACAGGATAACTTTAACGGCTCAATGTGACATGGACTTTCGTTTGTACCCAATGGACACCCAGCACTGCCCATTAGTTATTGAAAGCTGTAAGTACCTAAGATGTTTCACTGCATACCTGCTATTGATCACCGCTCAGTACACTGTGAAACACAATGCGGCTCAAGTATTATTATATGTATGTTTTATATTACTAGATTATCATAATCGGTTTGGTCTAATTCATCATCCTTGTCTTGTGATCTTTGACTTCGTTGAAAAGTTTTTCTTAAAAGATGCTGTGATAGTTTACCATCCCTGAAATCTCAAGAGAACAATAAATGATGCATTTTTGTGACTTTATGCATATTATAGTACCATACCTTAATTCCTGTATATCGAGTTCCACTCAGGTGTTGATGTCATCGTTTTTTAATAAAGAAAACAAGAATAATAGGTTTTTATAAACATGCTCAGATTACAAATGGCTAATGATATGGATTCTCTACAAAATTCAAAGTATAGTCATAGGAAATAGCATAAATTGTAGTAAATTATAGCAATTGCGAAATATCACTTTGACAAATAATTAAACCTGAGTAAAGGACGAACGTTCTAGAAGATTCGGAGATGTACTCAAGTTAAAGCTTCTTTTTCTAAACGGCTATCTAAGAGTTCTTTCAGTACGTCTAAGAGCACTTAGTTTCCTTAAACCTTAACCAAGAGTTGTTTTTATACGCACTATGCGATAATTTTCGCCTGTGTTCTATACACACTTAATGCCTATTTTCGCCTGCAGCTGCGTTTTAAAGATTGTTATGATGATGGAGACACCTCCCTTATGTTGTACTATTATCACATAAAGCAACTGCAGCCAGTAGTTTGATAGGTGTAATAATAAGAAGCAACAGTCACGTGTATCATTGTAAGAAAAAAATTGCGTCCGTGATACGTCGGTGGCTGCTTGTTCAATTTCAGATGCACACACTACTGATGATATGGATTACAAATGGCGAAAGACTAAAGCGAACAAGGGCAAAGGAATTGAGATTGTCTCCAAAGAAATGGCGCAGTTTGAACTGGTTGGAATAGAAACTAAGCTCAGGGATACAAAAAACAGCAAAGGTAAATGGTTTCGTGGATGGGTAATGAATTCTTGCTGATAGTTTCATTTTGTAGAATTCAACTCCTTCACTTGTATTTGATCTGTATCATATTGAAACTTAACGTTTCGATTCCTATTAGATCACTCGATGGCATGCAAGACTGGAATTTTGCAATGATATTGAAAATAAAGTAATACCGTGTTTGCAAAATTATACGAGAAATATCACGTGAAAATCGTCTTGTATTCTCAATAATTGGTGAAATTGTCAGAATTCAGAATTGGTGAAACTGTCAATTTGTTTAAATGCAGGTTCATTCGCCAGTCTGAGCGTGGTGTTCTCATTCAAACGTCGGTTGGAATACTTCGTCTCCTCAGTGTTCTCTCCAGCAGTAACACTAGTCGTTCTCTCGTGGTGCTGTTTTTGGATTTCCCGTTATGCTGTTCCTGCGCGCGTGTCCTTGGGGATCACAACAATTCTCACAGCTATTGTTCTTTTCGGTTCCGTGAATGAAGCTATGCCTCCAGTCAGTTACAGCAAGGCTCAAGACTATTTCCTTTTGGTCAGTTTCGGATTTATCTTTCTTTCATTTCTGGAGTTTGTGATCGTGTTGAATACAGATCCTGATCCAAGATGGCTTCAATGCCTTAGAAGGTGCTTCAACATAGAATCTGACAAGGTATTTATTACAATGTCTGGTTACAATTAAAAATGCCGAGATCCATTTGAAAAGTGCCACAAATGCATAAATAGCTCTCGTTTTGACCTGGTATACGTTGCTTATATTACTACCTTAAGCGCTGTCCATATTAATTTGGATATCGTTTGTCGAATGATCGTGTAACCCTGCTTCATACTGCATATCGTATATCATGTCATACTGCATCATATCATGAAAAAGTCATATCCTGTCATGACATAACATCTCATAAATAATATCCATGATAACAAATCATATCATACAGTTCAGGGTGTTAGTTCACAATAACACAGTTTAAGTGTTTTGACAATGTTAAGATATTTAATTTTTTTTGTACCAAAAGGAAGAGAAAAAGCCACTGAAACCTGCAGAAGCGGTGCTCGAGAAAGAGGTAAAGATTGTGCTTTATATAAACGGGAGCTTGTTATAAACTTGCTTTATGATCTTGCAGTGGTTTCGCAGCGTATAGGAAAAAAATCAAAAGTGGTTAAGGCAAAGAAATATCAACTAAAAAGAGGAAACTATAACTAAATGATTCTGTCATAGAGTCAAATTTGATGAATTTTAATCCTCTCCAATCCTTGTAGCCCTGCCAGTGCTTCGTCCTCAAAGAACTTGTTCTACATCTACATTTATTAAGTTGGTAAAATCATGAAACATCGCATCAACTAAATTGTAAAAGTTGATTCATTGTTAGTTCAACTTGTTCTGTAAAATGTTCTTATCTAATTTATTTCCATCTAGGCGGTCATTTGGCATTATAATATGGAAATTATTAGATAGGACGACTTTCACTAATCTACTGGGACACTGTTCCTTTCAGAAATATTTTCTGTTTTCTGGTTTGCCGACAGGGCTACAGCTGTGAATGTTAGATCCTCAAAGTATATTCTACGGTCTCATAAGGGATAAATGAAAATTTAATTTTGACCTTACAGAATAGCTCCAGTACTGAGCCAGACACGGAACTCGAAGCAGAGATCACTCAACCCCCTGAAACTGTCCTGGCTGCGGTAAACAATCACGTGTCACCATGCAACCACACCCTACCCCGGCGAGTTGTGGTGTCCAATGGACAACAAGGGGCTACAGTTATGCTGCTAGATAAGTCAGGTGAAACGCATCATGGAAACATTCAAGTGAAAGCCACTAATCGTGTAGAACCTAAGAAACGGAAATCACGCGGTACCCACTGGGTCGATATAATGTCCCGTATCATATTCCCCAGCTGTTACCTTACTTTTCTGGTATTGTTCTGGCGAAAGTTCGTACAACAGGTAACGCTGTAAAAATTTAAAATAAAGATCTGCGAGACCTGCTTATTTTGTAAAGACTCTGAAGCTTTTTACAAGTTTAAATTACTCAGGCAGGTCAAAGAACTCATCACATTGCATGCAAGTTTGATACATTTCAGATAGCTGCTCTTTTGCTACGATAGCACTAGTTGTAAAAACTACTGTTTAAATTTACAAATTAAGAAAGAAAGACACAATCAAACCTGCGTATTTGGTAATGCTTCAATGTCAGGAACCATTAGCAATAAGTCGCACTATTTTCTTCTGCACCCTGAAGATATTACCTCCTGAATGTAACAAGAATGCAAAGTGCATCCTCTGTCCGCGACCTTTTTCACTTGCATTTAGTCGTGTTGATGCAATAAAACTCTACTTGATCGTGTGACTTAGAGGACGTATACAACGGAATTTGCTAAAAAAAAAAAATCCCCTAGCTCGCTGAGTACAGTTGTATCATATTCAAAATTGCCTATTTAAAATCTCATTTGAAATCTAGCATAATAATGCTACATTGCTGCAACTGTAGCAGAATTAATGTAGCGTACGTAGTCAAGGTTCAATAAGATGCATAGTATAGTACAGTCGTATAGGATTTAAGTGTGCTTGTGGCCTTCGGTGGGAACCTGCTGGCAGTTGTGTAGGAGTTGAAGCTTTATCTAGCCATCATAGGATACGTCATAACAATAAACCTTTGTATGCAGACGGATGAATGGTTGTTTTTGTTAAGCTCTGGCCAAACAGACTCGCAAGTAATCGCAAGCAGCCGGAAGTTGAACTTGCGTAGAGAGTTGTGTTAGGTGGCTAAACGGACTCGCAAGTTTCCTCGCAAGTACCGCAAGTCGCTATAAAAACCATTTCAAGTCAGAAATATCCTGTATTTCATTGGCTAATAATAGGTTAATGGACGTCTCTCAACTTGCGTTGACTTGGGTTGAGTGGCCAAACGGTGAAAAACTTGCGTCGACCTGCGTGCAAAATTGATCTCGACCAGCATGACCGCAAGTCATCGTAATTCAACGCAAGTGTACGCAAGGCCTGGCCAAACGGAGTCGCAAGTGGACCCAAGCTTTCAACTTGCGTCTACTTGCGACTCCGTTTGCCACCAAAATGTGGAGATTTGAGGTGTTATTCAAAAGTGTACTTGGGAATGTATACATCGATGTTGAAATTGTAATAAAGCAACAGTGACTATCCAGGAGTGAAAAAAACTGTTTCCTTTCGTCATAGTTAGCTTTAATCGATCAATTATTAAATCATAAAATTCATGTTTTTATGCTTTTATTAGCAGGCATTTATATAAAGGCTGTACAAATAAGTGATTTACCTCTTAAGGCAAAGCAAAAGACGTTAATTTTTAACCTTATTATAACTTAAGAAAGTGAAACAACGGCCATTTTTATATTACTGCAATTAATGTTATGGCAATATAATTGCCGAATAATTTATCCTTTCGTGGTATTAAATTGACCACAAGGAAACCACTAACAAGTTACCATCATTTTTGCACAGTGGCTAATAATATTAATAACATTCATTATTTTCAACTCAAGCAATTGCTCCTTTGGATATGATGTACATAAGTTTAACAGTGAGACTATAGCTGTGAGGGTGAAACTTAGTTACAGATGATTAAGTGAAATAAATGAGACTTCGGGCAAATAGTACATTTGTGTAAATTAAATGATAGAAGGCCAATTTTGATATATTAAAATTCTGATTTGGCTCCGGGGCTTAAGGGAATAAAGCAAAAGAAATAAGTTATTTATCTCTCATCACAAACAAAGTTACAATTTTAATGTATCGAAATTGGCCTGTTTCTACTTATAGTCAGATATTTTACCCAAAAACACATCGCAATGCATTTAATTAATATTACAATAATATTAGCGCTTATATTTTTTGTACTAATTTGACACCTATCATGATTTTTTCTTTTATTCATATATATATAAGCCACTCTCTCTGTCTCCATGGGACCGGCTTTATTTCATTCATTCGTTTTTAATGCTTGCAGCGTTGTTGCAACTATGTGTGGAAAACCTCCATAGCCATTAGTTATATTGTGTTGCGGATCATCTTTAAGTTGTTCGTTTGTTTGTTTGTTTGTTTGTTTGTTT